>OKRW01000661.1_pt1 | contig 33425 bp, 36 predicted proteins | sample 1601151 | NCBI WGS metagenome assembly OKRW01 (sample SAMEA3541471, study PRJEB24748) | human gut metagenome | biome: human gut; feature: human-associated habitat; material: faeces | place: China | collected 2012 | reverse complement strand
TTGTCAGTTGCCTTAATCTGTGCCCCTCGTTTTGGTATTGCATTTGTCTGGCTTGGTGTACCGGCTGGCTGGCTCGCAAACTTTTTGATTTCTTATGCGGCACTCAGAAAATTATGGCCGATTGATAAGGTGGATTCAATTTGATATATAATTTGACAAAACAGCCGTTGGAGCTCTCGTTTCGACGACTGGCTCGATAATTTGGAACAGTAAAAAACAGGGTGTTGATCAGGCTGATTTTGCCCCGGATATCTATAGATTAATGAGGAAAATCATGATAAGATAGAAGCACAGAATCTGTGATATTGCAATTAAACGACATAACGAAAGGACTACAAACGGAGTATATCTTGAACTGATGTTGTATCCGTGGGATTATGCGGCGACTCGACTTGAACTTAACGGCAGAAGGTGGAATGATCACGCTGGATCAGCCGTGTTCGATACTGGCAGCAAGAAGACAGTGCTGGAAGGAAGTAAGCCAGTTGTTGAGTGTATAATAAGAAGAATGAAATAGAGAGAAAAACAGAAGGGAACTGAATTCATATGTTTACGCATGAGATGATAAAATCTTTTAATCAGTTGGAGATGGATGTATATAATTACATCATCAGCAATGAAGAGAAAGTAGTATATATGAAAGTACGTGAACTGGCAGAGGAGGTTCATGTTTCAACAACGACGATCCTTCGCTTTTGTAAAAAGGTAGGATGCGAGGGATATTCTGAATTCCGTTTGAAATTAAAACAGGAAGTCAGCAGCAAGGAACAGAAGAAAATCAATATGGATCTTACTGCGGTTAAAGATTTCTTTGAACGGGTGCAGACACAGGCATTTGCTGAGAATATCCAGGAAGCTGTGAAGTTACTTACAAAGGCATCGTCAATTATATTTGTAGGTGTGGGGAATTCTTCTTTTATAGGAAAGTATGGGGCAAGATATTTTAATAATGTAGGCTGGTTTTCATTTGCTATTGATGATCCGTTCACGCCAGTATTTCGTGGAAAAGGTGAGAGAACAGCTACAATCGCATTGTCTGTATCAGGAGAGACGGAACAGACACTGATGTTGGCAGAAAAGTTGAAAAGAAGAGGGAGCAGCCTGATATCTATTACAAATAAGGCAAACTGTTCTTTGGCGAAGATGAGTGACTGCAATATAAATTATTATGTTTCAGAGTATAAATATAAAGAAGACGAAAATTATGATCTGACATCCCAGATGGCAGTCGTTTTTATTTTGGAATTAATCGGAAGAGAATTGAAGGGCGTCCATAACGATACAGATGATCTGTTTCAAAATGATATGGAAGACTTATTTCATTAAGGTTGTAGAATGTAATGGTACGAATAGTAACCAGATAAGTAACAAAAAAAACAGAATACACGAAAAAGTATCATAATATACAAAAAAGGAAAAGGAAAACAGTGCATTTTACACAACAAAGTAGAATGCCCTGTTTTTTTTATGTAACAAATTCCGTCTATATGGAACAGAAACCAGAAACAGGAAAAAGTACTGACAAAACGAAAAATGCTTGTTATACTAGCACCATCAAAGCAAATGAGAAAGAAATAAGGGAGGAAACAATCATGGTAATTCGATTATTTTGTGCAGCAGGAATGTCAACCAGTCTTCTCGTAAAGAAGATGGAAGAGGCAGCAAAGGAAAAAGGAAAAGATGCTGACATCGCAGCATATCCATTTACAGAGATGGAACGCGTGATTGAAGGTGTGGATGTAGCACTGCTCGGACCACAGGTAGGATATCAGCTTGGCAGAGCAAAAGAAATCTGTGAGCCAAAAGGGGTTCCGGTAGATGTGATCCCAATGCAGGACTATGGAATGTGCAATGGAATGAATGTTTTGAAATTTGCATATAAGCTTGCGAAAAATAAATAAGAGAAAACAAAGATACACAATTTAAAGCAAAAAAACAGAGCAAAGGGTAGTAGCAAATGAAAGAGAAATTTAACGAAAAAGTAATCCCTATAATCCTTAAGTTTATTAACACAAAGGGAATACAGTCAATTAAAAATGGTATGGTGACTTCCATGTCTCCTCTGATCATCGGATCAATCTTCCTGATCTTGTCAAACTTTCCTGTAAAGGCAGTTGTCGATGTATTAGAGTCTACAGGAATCAAAGCAGTATTAGATCAGGCATGTGGTGCAACATTCTCCATCAGTGCGATGATCGCAGTTATCGGTATCAGCTATAGCTATGCGAAACTGGAAAATCAGGAACCACTCAACTGTGCAATTATTTCATTAGCATCATTCTTGATCCTGATGCCTTCATCCATAACAACAGAAAGTGGAGAAGTTGTTACTGGAATCATTAATAAGACATGGACAGCAGGACAGGGAATGATCGGAGCAATTATTGTTGGATTGATCGTACCACTTGTTTACTGCTGGTTCTTGAAGAAAAATATACGTATTAAGATGCCGGCCGGAGTTCCGGAAGGTGTAACAAATGCATTCTCAGCATTAATCCCGGCATTCGTAATCCTGACAGGGACTGCAGTAATTCACGGTATCTGTTCTATTGGATTCAACACAACAGGTATGGAAATTATTTACAAAGTTGTTCAGACACCACTTCAGAAAATGACAGACTCCCTTGGTGGAGCAGTTCTGATGTGCTTTACAGGACCATTCCTGTGGTTCTTCGGAGTTCATGGTTCAACAGTAGTTGGTGGAATCATGACAGGACTATTACAGGCAAACAGCCTTGCAAATCAGGCTATTATTGACAGTGGTGTAGAACTTACAATAGCAAATGGAGGACATATTGTAACACAGCAGTTTTATGATCAGTTTATCAATATAACAGGTGCAGGTATCACAATCGGACTTGTAATGTATATGTTCTTCTTTGCAAAATCAAAACAGTTGAAGACACTTGGTAAAGTGGGAATTATTCCGGCATTATTTGGAATCAATGAGCCAGTCCTGTTTGGTGTTACGATCGTTATGAATCCAATGCTTGCAGTTCCGTTTATTGGAATGCCTGTGATCGCATGTTTAATCCAGTATTTTGCTTTTCCTTTGTATCTTGTAAAAATAGAACGACAATAATTCAGATAATACGTAATCATTTCTCTACTTACCCATGCATTACATTTCTTTGTCAGACCAAACGGCACTTCGTAATGAGAAATTGTAATCATCGGTTTTTTTAGTCTTAATCTAACTCCATACATTGCCGGCTCTGTAACACCTGCCAGAAGTGCAGAAATACCTGCCGGAATCGCCATTTCTCTTAATTCTTTATCTTTTGTCTTCGCTGCTACACCAAAAGTTGCTCCTGCCTGTGCAATATTACTTCCGAGCAATGTGATCACATCCGGATAAATTAAAACAGACGAAACCATTACTGCCAAAAATGAATTGCCGTAAACAGAGGTGTCATACAATGTGTCACCGACACGATGTTTTCTTTGCCACCTACAGCGGTAAGTACTTCTTCAGCAATTTTTCTGTTCTTGTCAGCCATAATTACTCTCTCCTTTTTTTCATTTGTAAATTAACTTATAACAACACTTTTACGTATTGTCTACTACTATTATTTCACAAATAGAAGTGTTGTTTTTTGTATAGTTTTAATAATTAAATGCCTGATGCATCAAAAAGAAGTTTTGAAGATGCGGTGCTACGCAGTTCTTTGAGGAAGACAATGAAGTAAATCTTCAAAAAAAGATTGAAATCGTTTATAATCGTTTATAAAGGAGAAAATAATATGAGAGTTTTTGTTGATGCAGATGCCTGCCCGGTAGTAGGTATTATTGAAAAAGTTGCAAGAGAGCACAATGTTCCGGTGACGTTGTTATGTGATACAAACCATGTGTTATCTTCTGACTACAGTGAGGTGATTGTAGTTGGAGCCGGAGCAGATGCAGTAGATTATAAATTGATCAGTATTTGCCATAAAGGTGATATTGTTGTATCGCAGGATTATGGAGTGGCAGCAATGGCACTTGGAAAAGGTGCATATGCGATTCATCAATCTGGGAAATGGTATACCAATGAGAATATTGACCAGATGCTTATGGAACGGCATTTGAATAAGAAAGCACGAAGGGCATCTAGAAAGAATCATTTAAAAGGACCAAGAAAGCGAACATCAGAGGACAATGAGCGTTTTAGAGAATCTTTTGAGAAAATGATACAGGTTCTTCAGAACGGTTAGTTACGTGTAGAATGACATTGACTAGATTTATCTCAGTCGAGAAGACTCCCGCCTCTTTCAGGTGGTGAGTGACTGCTCGACTTGAATTTGTTATTCTGAAAACTTATCGCTGTAATGAATATGCATATCCTCCCAGTCCATAAATAATACATAAAATACTCGTCCGTATTGCTGGCTCTCCACGATTCTCCCATGATCAAGTACGGAAAGGTAAGTTCCGTCCGCTTTTCGTAGATGAAAGTGAATATAGTCATTTTCATTGCCGTTATCAATCTGTTCCCAGATGCTTGATTCAATTTGTTTTTGCTCATCTTCTCGAATCAGGTTACGGAAACTTTTCTTTGTAAGCCTAAAGAGTTCATCTATATTTTTATATCCGGTCATATGAAGGAACTCGTGATTTGCATAAAAAAGTTCATCATCTTCTTTGTCTGCTCTGTATATGATAAATGAACCCGGAAGATGTTCGGAAATATCTTTAAGTGCAAATCCCAGCTGTTTGCGAACACCTGATGAAAGTCCTGCTCTGTAAGCCATACATCCGTTTTTTCCATGAAGTTTTATTTCGTAAAGGGCGGTATCTGCACAGCGCATGAGCTGTGAACGGTTGGAAGCAAATGTCGGATATTCTGCATATCCAAGAGAAATATGAAAAGGATATTCTTTCCCCATATATGAGAATGTCTTTGGAAGTCTGGTGAATTGCTGTAATAGTTCTTCTGCTTCTTCACAGGTATAATTTGGAAGAAGAATACAGAACTCGTCACCACCGTTTCTTCCCAGCAATGTATCCGGTGGGAAAAAAGCTTTCATATTATCTGCCAGACTCTTTAATGCATTATCTCCATAAGCATGTCCATAGATATCATTAATAAACTTAAAGTCATCAATATCAAGGAGTGCAGCTACAAAATGCGATTTTGGATTTTTATCAATCATCTTTACTGCCAATTCATCAAATCCATATCGGTTATAAATATCTGTAAGAGAATCGGTGTGTGCCAGTATTTTAAATTTATTTTTATGCTCTTTCGATACTAACCAGACCCGGGTAATAACTGACAGGAGTATGACAATAGCAGTAAAAACCACACCGACTTCTGCTATTAATGTATTGTTTTCCCATCCGCTTTTTGGAGTTACTTCAAATCTCCAGTTCTCTTCCCCTATTGTAAATTTATAAGAAACTGGATGTGTTAATTGACGATCTGATTGGTAAACAACTTTGTAAGTATCACTCCAGGGAGCGTCTGTTTTTGAAAGTCTGTATTCATATCCAAAATTCGAAAGAGCATTGAGTGTATCTGAAAAAATGTCAGGCACATGCAGGATAACAATAGTAAATCCCCAGAAATACTCCTGTCCATTTTCATCTTTCAGGTAAACCGGATTGCGGACAGCAACTCCATAGTCACTCTGTTTCAATTCGAAAGGTCCCTGTGTAATGATCGTATGGTTGTCTCTTGCGTAACGAGAAATTTTACCACGATTTTTGTCATGGATCAGATCAATCTTACCCGCTTCATTTCCACTGATAGGATAAATATCTGTCACAACACCATCTGGGGCAAGCTGCACACTTTCAATAGAGTCGGACATAAGATTTTTTGCAATGGTATCAAACTGATTAAACTTTCCATTTTCACTGATCAAAACTTGTTTCAGAGTATCTGTAATCCCGATTCCATGTGTAATCTCATTCTTTATGCGCTCACCATAAGTGGATGCATTTAATTGTGCTGTTATGTGTCTCTGCTCTTTTTCGTGGATGTCTGTTTTGTATACAATGAAACCAACAAAGCATATGCCCAGTAAAAAAACAATAAGAGGCACAAGTACTTTTTTTTTCACCTAATTCACCTCGTTCTTATGCATCAGATATTTTATAATAAAGAATTATAACACAGAAGCAGCAGGATAGAATATATTTTCTGAAAAAATACAATAGAGTAATTTTTTATAATAAATTTACATTGAAGTGACAATGTTTTTCTTGCACAGGGCGGATAGTTGCATTAAAATAATATTAGATGCTACTAACTATCTTGCAGCAGGATGATAGAAAACAGACTCACACTGTGCAATAATCAGGGTATTAGAAAAAATAAGATTTTTAACATGACATGAAAGGAAGAGAGATTATGATTAAGACAACAATAAAGATTACTGGTATGGCCTGCACCATGTGCGAAGCACATATTAACGAAGCAGTTCGGAATGCATTTTCGGTGAAAAAAGTGAAATCAAGCCATTCCAAAGGAGAAGCGGTCATTCTATCTGAAGAACCATTAGATGAAGCAGTACTCCGAAAAACTATTGAAGCTACCGGCTATACTACCGGAGAAATGACTTCTGTCCCATACAAGAAAAACGGTCTTTTTTCCTTTTGGAAAAAATAGAAAAAATTTTGAGTAACTGGGGTAGCCGTCATGCTGGCACCCTGCTTTTGACAGGCATTTTTTATGGTGTAAATCGTTGTTTGTGTTTATGAAATTATATATGGTATAATAGCAAAAAGAATCACAAATGGAGAGAGTTTTATGAACAGGTTCAGGAGAAGGCTAATATTGACATATACGCAAGAATGGCATATATGGATACAATGACTGGTCTTGGAAATAGAACGGCATTTCTGGAGGAAAATAAAAGTAATGCTATTTTCCCTGGAATGATTTCCTACATAATGATGGATGCCAATAATCTAAAAACAATAAATGATACATTGGGACATAATAAAGGCGATGAAATGTATAAGGATAAAAAGAAGACAAAAGAAAATAAAAGCAAAGAAAATACGCACTCCATTTAAACAACAATGTAGAAAAGTATATTAGGGTATGAAAGGTGACATTATGATATATACAGTAAAAAGAATAGAAGAAGACGTAGATTACGGTTGTGAAGAACGTCCGGAAGATGTACCAGTCATGGCGGTAGTTACGCTTACGAATTCTTTGGGAGAAGAATTGGTAATAAAAGCAGAGGATGCTATGCTTTATGAATGTAATATCAATGAAGGAGACAAGGTAAGCATTGATGCGAATAATAAGTTAGAAAAAAGCTACTAGGAGGGACAGAATGAGAAACCTTATGATTTTATTTCCGGGAATAGGGTATCATTGTGATAAACCTATATTATATTATGGAAAAAAGATTGCCGTAATGAATGGGTATACAGATTGTATTAGCTTGTCATATTCTTATGATGGAAAGAATCTTCGAGGCAATACTGCTGAGATGGAAAAAGCTTTTAATAGTTTGTATGAACAGGCAGAAAAACAGCTCAATGGAGTGGAATTTAATCAGTATGATGAAATTCTGTTTGTCTCTAAAAGTATAGGGACCGTCATTGCAGCAGCATATGCCAGGAAGTACAGTATAGAATGCAGAATGATTTTTTACACACCACTGGCACAGACATACTCTTATGATGTGGAAGAAGGGATTGCCTTTATCGGAATGAAAGATCCATGGAGTGATGTGGATGAGGTAATTCACGCAAGCCGGAAGCAGAGAATACCGATCTATGTATATGAGGATGCCAACCATTCTCTGGAGACAGGACAGGTAATACAAGATTTGGATATATTGAAAGACGTAATGATAAAAACAAATAACTATCTTTCAGTGGAAAAACATTGATAAATTTTTCGGGATTTCGACAGAAAGAATATAGTGCAGATTTGAAATTGTGCAGATAGTCTTGCATAATTAGAAAAGAGTAAATTATAAAACTATGAAGTGAGGTAGTGGATATGGAAAAAGACCCGTTTAAGGAATATCTAAGGGAGTCTGAACCAGATAAAGCTCATAAAGGTTATGCTTGGAGTACAGCAATCGGACTTCAGGCAGTGGACGGACTCAAACCATCTAAATATTTGATTGATACTGCCATTCAGAATATTGAAGGTAAAATTACAATGCAAGAAGCACAGAACCTTATTGACAGCTACTATAAAGAAAGACCGGTGCATTTGTCTGATGATGAACGTACTGAAGAAGCAGATAAGGTTTCGTCCCGTATTGCGGAAATTCTTTCTGAAACAGCGTTTTCATTTTCTCCAAATGAGTATATATCTATCCACCGCAAACTCTTTCAGGGTATTTATAAACATGCTGGAAAGATTAGAGATTACAACATTACAAAGAAAGAATGGGTACTTGATGGGGCAACTGTAATGTATGGTAGTGCCTCCGATCTGAGAGCCACACTTGAATATGATTTTTCGCAGGAGAAAAATTTTAGTTATAAAGGGCTTTCAATGGATGAGATTATCCATCATCTTGCGGTATTCATTTCAAGGCTATGGCAAATCCATATCTTTGGGGAAGGCAATACAAGAACAACGGCGGTGTTCTTCATTAAATATTTAAGGACACTGGGGTTCTCTGCAACCAATGATATTTTTGCAGAAAATGCGTGGTATTTCAGAAATGCACTTGTTCGTGCAAACTATACGAACCTGCAAAAAGGTATTCACGAAACAACAGAATATTTGGAAGTGTTTCTCAGAAATCTGCTTTTGAACGAGAAAAATGAGCTTCACAATCGAAATCTTCACATAAGTGGACTTTTGAATGATACAAAAGTGGACATTGGAGCTGGAAAAGTGGACATTCAAGACAAAAAAGTGGATATTGAAAGTGTACTTTCTGAAAAGGACAGGAATTTCTCTGTAAAAACAAAAGTTCACATCCTTAGACTTTTTGAGGAGTTTGGTTTTGATGAAGTTTTTGGAAGAAGTACAGTTATGGAACTTCTTGAACTGAAAGGTTCAGGTGCTTCAAAACTTCTTTCCAAGCTGGTACAGGCAGATATTATTGAACCAGTATCCGGTCATGGAAAAGGGAAATATAAATTCAAGAAGTAATCTAGGTGTTGTAAAAGTTTTAGGGCAGATTTGATTCATGTGAGTCAAATCTGCCCTTGGTTGGAACTATCTATTTCCTGACAGCCCCTTTGCTACTATCCATAGTTACGAAATGAAACATTCTTTAACCTGTGTTTGATAAGCGATTTTTTCTACTCAAACATTTACTCAAACACTTCTTCGATTCTACCTGTTTTTTCGTTGTAAACATAAACACTGTTGTGTTCTGTTACAAAAGGAGTAAGTGAGCCAAGCTTAATGTTTCGGATGTAAACTACATTCGTTGGTAAAACTCGCACTAAGCTTTCATTTTCATTAATATCAGCGATCCAACGAAACAATTTGTTCTCTTCTTGTCCCGTATAAATGAGATCCATACCGTTTTCCGTATTCTCTAGTTTGAAATATACCTTATGTTTTAAAGCCATTTTCGGATAGACACCTTTTACAACATAAATACCATAATGTTCATGTAAAAGCTCCTTATAGGTATCGGATGTAAGATTAATCTCCTTATATTTCACTTTTTGTCCAACATCAATTCTTTCTCGAATAATGGTTAAGGTATGGATGGCCCAATTGAGCGTTCCAATACTGTTGTACTTGATGCATTCTTCAATATTTGAGAAGAACGTCTCATCAAAACTTACTTCCTGTGTTGCTATCTTTGTCAGTTCGTTTAATGATAAATTCATAGTAATCCCCCTTCGTTAAGCAAGATATTGTATACGATTTAAAACCATATGTGTATCATAGATACTTTTAGGTTTTGTAAACAAGGTATTTTACAAGACAGTATATGTTTCAATTTATAACAAAAAAGGGCTGAATATATATCGTTTATTGGTAATTATATGATACTATTGTTTCATTTTAAAAACAAGGTATTTGAGGGGAAATACAGACATATCAGAGTTATTATCTAATCAATAATGAAGAGAATCAGAAGAGATTTTGTAATGATTGATGCTACAGGAAGGAAGAGGAAGTATATTCTTTTTTATTGACAAAAAACAACTACAATATTATTATATAAAGTAATTACATAAAGTAATTATGTAAAATAATAGAAAGGAGAAACTCATGACAAAAGATAAGATAAAAGAAGTTATGGATGCCTGTTATCAGGCAAAGAGGATAAGAGATATGCTTCCAGCATTGCCTGGGGGAGTGACACCATCCCATATTCACTATCTGGATACTCTCAGAAAGTTAGAAAAAATGGAAGGGAAGGTAAAAGTCAGTGATATGAGTGAGAACCTTGGACTTCCGAGACCAAGCGTAACGAAAACCGTAAAAGATATGGAAAAGCTTGGATTTGTCGAGAAAGAAACAACAGAAACGGACGGAAGGTTTGTTTATATTAAGACGACCAGGACAGGAAGAGACCTGGTTGATAAATATGTTGATGAATATTTTGGTAATCTTTCGGAAAATCTTGGAGGGATTACGGATGAAGATGCAGACAAGATGATTGAAGTAGTAGAAAAGTTCTATATAGTTATGAGTAACAGGAAGTAATATATGAATGCAAAAGAAAGATCGGATTTTACACAGGGAAGTATATTAAAGAAGATGATTCCATTCATGATGCCGATACTTGGAGCGCTTATACTCCAGGCAGCGTATGGTGCGGTGGACCTTCTGGTTGTGGGCAGATTTGGAACAACGGCCGGGCTATCAGCAGTTTCAACCGGCAGTCAGATTCTTAATCTTGTAACGTTTGTGATAACGCAGCTGGCAATGGGAATTACTGTTCTTATTGCAAGGTATATCGGTGAGAAACATACAAGTCAAATAGGGGAACTGCTTGGTGGAGCAACGACAGTGTTTACTATGATAGCTGTTGTACTTTTTGTGGTGATGGTGTTTTTTGCAAAGCCGTTGGCTGTTCTTATGCAGGCTCCTAAAGAAGCGCTTATGCTTACGTCAGTGTATGTAAGGATTTGCGGGGGAGGTATTTTCTTTATCGTTGCTTATAACGTTCTTTCTGCCATATTCAGAGGGCTGGGAGACAGCAGGTCTCCGCTTATATTTGTTGCGGTTGCCTGCGTGGTAAATGTCGTAGGTGATCTTGTACTTGTTGCAGGATTCCATCTTGATGCCGCAGGAGCCGCAATTGCTACAGTGCTTGCCCAGGCGGTCAGTGTGGTGCTGGCTCTTTTGATGCTTAAAAGAAGACAGTTGCCATTTAAAATAACAAAAAAAGATTTCAGGTTTAATAGTCAATGTAAAAGATTCCTGACAGTTGGGATTCCTCTTGCGCTTCAGGAATTTCTTACCCAGATGTCATTTCTTGCACTGTGTGCATTTATAAATAAGTTAGGGCTGGAAGCTTCTTCAGGATATGGGGTTGCCTGTAAGATAGTAAACTTTGCCATGCTGATACCAAGTGCACTTATGCAGTCGATAGCTTCTTTTGTATCACAGAATGTTGGTGCCGGTAAGGAGGATAGAGCAAAGAAAGCGATGTTTACCGGAATAGGAATCGGATTAATTGTTGGAATCGTTGTTTTCATAAGTGTATGGTTCTTTGGTGATGTGCTTACATCGATATTCACAACGGATGAAGCGGTTGTACAAAAAGGATTTGAATACCTTAAGGGGTTTGCTCCGGAAACGATTCTTACGGCAATTCTTTTTTCTATGATAGGTTACTTTAATGGACATGAAAAGACGTTGTGGGTTATGATTCAGGGACTTATCCAGACACTTCTTGTAAGACTGCCCCTTGCATATTTTATGAGTATACAGCCGGATGCCAGCCTTACCAATATAGGGCTTGCGGCGCCTGTTGCCACATGCTTCGGAATTATATTAAATATAATCTTTTTCCTTCACATGACAAGAAAAATGAAAAAGGTATGAGGGAATGAATGATTTATCTCTTGAAATTTTGTTTACAAGTAGATATAATGCTTTTTACATTTTATAATTTAGGAGAAGGTATTTATGAATAGTAAGTCTAATACACAGGCGATGGAAACAGAAAAAGTACCACGTCTTTTAGCGCAGCTCGCAATTCCGGCTGTTGTTGCACAGGTTATCAATCTTTTATATAACATTGTAGACCGTATTTACATTGGACATATTTCCGGTGTTGGTGCGGCAGCATTAACCGGTGTCGGATTATTTACCCCTATTCTTATGCTGATTAATGCATTTGCCATGCTCGCTGGCTCTGGAGGAGCTCCGCGTGCGGCTATTTTTATGGGGAAGAAAGATAATAAGACAGCGGAGAAGATTCTTGGAAACTGCTTTGCTCTTCTCATTGTTATGGCTGTGGCACTTACAGCGATTTTCTTTATTTTTGCCCCACAGCTGCTAACGTTGTTTGGTGCCAGTGATAAGACACTTCCTTATGGAGTGGCATACGCAAGAATTTATATTCTCGGAAGCATTTTTGTTTTGATCGTAATGGGAATGAATCCATTTATTACGACACAGGGATTTGCAAAGATCAGTATGATGACGACCGTAATTGGTGCTGTAATTAACATCATTCTCGACCCGATTTTTATCTTTGGATTTAATCTGGGAGTAAGAGGTGCCGCGATTGCTACGGTTTTAAGTCAGGCGGTCGGTGCGATATGGATTCTTCGTTTCTTATCCGGAAAGAAGACCATTCTTCATCTTAGAAAAGAAAACTTTAAATTGCAGAAAGACATTATCTTACCTTGTCTTGCACTTGGTATTTCTACCTTTGTCATGTTATCTACAGAAAGTATCCTGTCTGTCAGCTTCACGTTCAGCCTTTCAAGGTATGGCGGGGATCTTGCTGTTGGAGCCATGACAATTATTACAAGTGTCAGCCAGCTTGCCACATTACCATTACAGGGAATCTGTCAGGGTGGACAGCCAATCATGAGTTATAACTTCGGCGCAGGGAATAAAGAGCGTGTAAAAAAAGCATTTTTTACACAATTTACAGTCTGTATAGTCTTTACTAGCTGCTTCTGGCTGATTATGCTTTTGTTTCCGAAACTATTTGCAGGAATCTTTTCTAATAATACAGATTTGATCACTTACACTACATGGGCGTTGAGAATTTATATGGCTGGTATTTTCTCTCTCGGATTTCAGGTTGCCTGCCAGCAGAGTTTTATGGCATTGGGACAGGCGAAGGTTAGTCTGCTGCTTGCCTGCCTTAGAAAGCTGATCCTGTTGATTCCGTTAATCTTTATTCTGCCATGTTTTATCCAGAATAAAGTATTTGCCGTTTTTCTAGCTGAACCAATCAGTGATATACTGGCTGCGATAATTACAACGTTAACTTTCTTTAGCCGGTTTAATAAAATTTTGGATAGACAGTAGGAGGTATATTCTATGCCATTGAAAATTGTTAGAAATGATATTACAAAAATGAATGTTGATGCAATTGTCAATGCAGCTAATACATCTCTATTAGGAGGAGGCGGGGTAGATGGATGCATTCATCGTGCTGCCGGCCCAGACCTTCTTGAGGAATGTAGAATGCTCCATGGATGTGAGACAGGGAATGCTAAAATTACAAATGGATATCGTCTTCCTTGTAAATATGTCATTCACACAGTTGGACCAATCTGGCTAGATGGAAAACATCAAGAACAAAAACTTTTAGAATCCTGCTATAATACATCACTGAATCTGGCGAAGGAATATGGCTGTGAATCGGTTGCTTTTCCTTTGATTTCTTCTGGAATTTATGGTTATCCAAAAGATCAGGCATTAAAAGTTGCTATAGATATCATTGGGAAGTTTCTACTGGAAAATGAGATGACAGTCTTCATTGTAATTTTTGATCGGAAGGCATATCAGATTAGCGGAAAGTTGTTTGCGGATATTACAGCTTATATAGATGACAGATATGTGAAGGAACATTCGGACAGTCGGGAAGAACTAAGACGGCGGTCGGAGCCGCTTCTTGGAGAAAGCTGTTTCGGATCAGCAGTGGAGAGGATGGAAGAGAAGCCAAGCTGTAAGGCGATAAGCAGCAGGACTCTGGAGGATGCGTTGAATCAGATAGATGAAAGTTTTTCGGAAATGCTGCTTCGTAAAATTGACGAATCTGACATGACAGACACGCAGTGTTACAAGAAAGCAAATATTGACCGGAAGCTTTTTTCTAAAATTCGCTCAAATAAATTTTATAAGCCGTCTAAAACGACAGTGCTGGCATTTGCTCTGGCATTGGAACTGCCAATTGCAGAAATGCAGGATATGCTTGGTAAGGCGGGATTTACTTTGTCTCGTTCAAGTAAGTTTGATATTATTGTAGAATATTTTGTTGAACAGGGAAATTACAATGTATATGAAATCAATGAAGCACTGTTTGCTTTTGATCAGAGCCTGATTGGATCATAAAACAATGAATGTTGTTTAATGTCGCTTTCTATGCGACCACTTTCTAAAAGAAAATCGTTATACTATGGCTGCAAGGTACGAAACCGAGCAGCCATTTTTTTGACCAGGTAAATACCGGGATAGTAAACCTAATAGCGAGATTTTCAGGAGGTAAGGTATAATGAGAAAGAATTTAACAGAAATCGTTTTTATCCTTGATCGTAGTGGATCTATGAGTGGACTGGAGCAAGATACAATCGGAGGATTTAATTCCATGATTAAGCAACAGAAAAATGCAGAGGGAGAAGCATTGATTTCTACGATATTGTTTGACAATGTAAGTGAAGTTCTGCATGACCGCATAAATGTAAAGGACATCCATCCCCTGACCGATCACGATTACATGGTTCGGGGATGTACGGCATTATTAGATGCTATTGGCGGAGCGATACATCATATTGGAAATATTCATAAGTATGCAAGGCGGGAAGACGTTCCGGAACATATAATGTTTGTTATCACAACGGATGGAATGGAGAATGCCAGCCGCTATTATAGCAGCAATAAAGTGAAACAGATGATTGAGCGGCAGAAAATAAAATATGGCTGGGAGTTTCTATTCCTTGGAGCCAATATTGATGCTGTGGAGACAGCCAGTTTATTTGGCATTGATGAGGACAGAGCAGTTAACTATCAATGTGACAGCGAGGGAACTGCCCTAAATTATGAAGTGATTAGTGAGGCAATCAGTGCTGTTCGATGTAGTGTACCGTTGGGTTCGAACTGGAAAAAGCGCATTGACGAGGATTTTAAAAAACGTGGTAATCGCAAGTAAGTAAATTTCTATTGTTCTTGTACCTATAGAATAGAAAACAAAACTATGTATTGATAATATATTTTATGGTAGAATGAAGAGAACCAAATCTGTAAACTAGATGTACTCAGAGAATCTTTTATTTGATTCTATGAGTACATTTTGAAGTCGTGGAGGTAGAAAAATTATGAAGCTTGTATTTTTAGATACAAAAACCATTGGAGAAGATATTGATTTATCGGCATATGATGCTCTGGGAGAAGTGGTAAAATATGGATTTTCTACTTTGGAAGAGATTCCGGAGCGTGTAAAAGATGCGGATGTTTTAATTGTGAATAAAATTGCGATTAATGAGCAGACAATTGGGAATGCAAAAAATTTGAAGTTAGTATGTGTAACAGCTACAGGAACCAATAATCTGGATAAAGAATATTTGAAAAAGCGTGGAATCGCATGGAGAAATGTAGCCGGATATTCTACAGAATCCGTTACACAGCATACATTTGCTTTATTATTCTATCTTTTAGAGAAGATACGTTATTATGATGACTATGTAAAAGATGAAAAATATATAAATGATACGGTGTTTACTCATTTTGCAGAGCATTTTAATGAAGTTAACGGAAAAACATGGGGGATTATTGGACTTGGAACAATCGGAAGACGAGTTGCTGATATTGCAAAGGCGTTTGGGGCACGTGTGATTTATTACTCTGCTTCGGGAAGTCCGGCACAGGAAGGATATGAACAGGTTGATTTTGAAACGTTACTTACTACATCAGATATTGTGTCCGTACATGCTCCGTTAAATGAATATACAAAAGATTTGATGGATAGGGAAGCATTTGCAAAAATGAAAAAGACAGCTATTTTCTTAAATCTTGGAAGAGGACCGATTGTAGTAGAACAGGATTTATATGAAGCATTGGAAACAGGTGAAATTGCAGCAGCAGGTCTTGATGTATTATGTGAGGAGCCAATGAGTGAAACAAACCCATTGGCAAAAATAAAAGACAGTAAAAAGCTTATTATTACTCCGCACATTGCATGGGCGAGTGTGGAAGCAAGAAACCGATTGATGCAGATTATTGTAGAACAGATCAGGGAATTTTTATAAATCTTTTGCAGACTTTCTGAGTGCCACATAGGAAATCAGAAAATTTGCCAGCCAGCCGGCTGGTACAGCTAACCAGACAAATGCAATACCAAAACGTGGCGCAAAAATCAGTGCAACTGACAGACGGATAGCAAGGTTTACCATGTTTGCAATGAGAAATGGACGCATGATTCCGAGTCCACGAAGGACGCCATCTGTCGCCATCTTGATTCCCATGAAGATGAAGAAATAACCGAGCCATCTCATGTAATCACTGGATACCTGATAGGCTAAGGCTGTTCCATCTTTTCCTAGAAATAGTGAGGAAATTTGCGTGTGCAATGTTTCAATAACCAGGAAGGCGAGGAATGCAAAACATACATCTAACAATAATGCAGCGCGGTAGCCCTTTTTAATACGCCATGGTTTCTTTGCACCAAGATTCTGAGAAACATATGGTGAAACGGCATTGCCGATGGATACAAATATCAGTGAAAAAACATTTTCCACTCTCATTGTTGCCGCATAACCGGCAAGTGCCTGTGTACCGAATGGATTTACAACAGCCTGTACTATCATCATACCAATGGACACAGTGGACTGCTGGAGAACTGACGGTACGGCAATTTGAAGCATTGCATAGAGTTCCTGTCTGTCAAACCAGTTAAAGAAGCTCTTATATTTCCGAATTCGATGAAGGAAGATTAAAAGCGAAAATACTGCAGAGATACCCTGTGAGATTAGTGTGGCAAGGGCTGCACCGAATACACCCAGACCAAGACCTGCCACCATCCAAAGATCCATAAAGATATTTAAAATAGAAGAAAATATTAGAAGGCCTAAAGGAATCTTTGATTCACCGATGGAAGTGAACATGGTGGAGAGAATATTGTACATAAACAGAAAAGGGAATCCTACAAAATAGACACGCAGATACAGCACTGCTTCATTCAGTATATCATCAGGTGTCTGCAAAAGACTCATCATCAAATGAGAAAAACAAAAGCCTAAGCCACCAAGGATTATGCTTAGAATCAAAAAGCTGATCAGTGATGTGGATATGATTGTTTTCATTTTACTATAATTTCTGGCACCGAAATAGCGGCTTACGAGCACACCGGCACCTACACCGGCTCCGAGTGCTATGCAAATGAAAACATTCGTAAGTGCTGCACAGGCACCAACAGCCGCAAGTGCAGAGGAACCGACAAACTGACCGACGATTATGGAATCGACCATATTATAAACTTGTTGAAAAAAACTGCCGAGAATCATCGGCATTGCAAAAATAGTCAACGCCTTAAGGGGCGCATCTGTAATTAAATATTCATCTTTTGACATTATCATACTACCTCTGAGATTTAGTTAAGAATAAGTGGATGTTACGAATTACTCCGCAGCTAAACGCTACTCTCGTAATTCAAGCATCATAACATTATTATAACACAGTTTAAGCTCCCAAAATGATAAATTTTTGGAGCTGTTGCAATGACAGCAAATGCATTTGCAGAAGACAGGATAAAATCTAAAGAAGCGGGAATGAATGAGCATATCGCGAAACCAATCGATATGAAGCTTCTGGTGAACATTATTGCACAGTTAGTACATTAGGCTTAGAAAGGGAGAGTGCGCTTATGAGTAACTATATCACTACATACACGAGAAGGCATTTTGATCCTGTGAATCCGGAGCCAGCGGATATGGATATCAAAGACATAGCACATGCCCTTTCAATGATATGCAGAGGAAATGGACATGTCAGTTCTTTCTGGTCTGTAGGGGAACATTGTATTTTATGTGCAAAGGAGGCGGCTGCAAAAGGATATGCAAATCGTTTAGTACTCGCTGCGCTTTTACATGATGCAAGCGAGTGTTATATGTCAGATGTGCCAAGGCCGTTAAAACAGAACATGAAGCAATATAAAGAGCAGGAGAATCATTTATTAGATGTACTTTATACAAAGTTTTTAGGAACACCTCTGAGTGAAGAAGAGGAAAAGCTTATAAAAGAAATTGATAATGCATTATTGTGGTATGATCTGAAGTATTTATTAGATGAGGAATTAGAAGAAAGGCAGCCGAAGCTTCATGTAGAGCCTGATTATACGGTAAGAGCATTTTCTGAGGTGGAAAAGGAATATTTAGAAATATTTAAGCGATATAAAATATAAGATAAAATATTAATGAGTTAAACGACAAATATTATAAAGATATACGCTCGGAATTTTTGATACCGGTTTTCGGTTGATATTCCGAGCGTAAGTAGTTTTAGCGTTGAATGGCAAAAGGTGTACTGTACCATATATTAGCATAATCGCTGGTATTATGGTTTAAAATATCTTTAAGCAATTTACATATGTGTGTGATCTGGCTGTTTATGTCATTATCAACTGTACCATATATCTCTCCGGATTTTATTTTCTGGTGCATTTCGGGATTATTATTAATTCCGATAATCAGGGGAAGGCTCATGTTATGCTGCTTGTAATAGTCATAGACACCAAGTGCCATATCATCATTATTACATATAACTGCTTCTGCAGAATGAATGAGTGTTTTATCTAAGTTTGCAAACTTTTCAGTCGCAAGTTGGCGCTGCCAGTCAGCAGAGAGATTGGCGAGCTGATGGAGAGGCAGATTTTGGCTGTTTTCAAGGAAACCATTTGTTCTTCTTATAGAATCAAAATGTGTTTGTTCTCCTTCAATAAGAATATAATCGAGCGTATTGTTTTTATTATGATCTAATTTTTTCTGATTTTCTTTCCATGCATTTTGAAGCATATCAGCCTGAATTGCACCAGCCTTTTTTGCCTGCGTTCCCACATACCATGTCTGTTTGGAAATAGATAAATCTTTTTTGTCTGTTTCTCTGTTAAATAAAATGACAGGAAGTTTATGGTTCGCTGTCTCATTTAGGACGCTGGCAGCAGAAGAAGGTGTTACAAGATTGATCAATAAGGCATCAAAGTTCTGCTCATACATGTATTGAAGCTGATGTTCTTGGCGATTGGCATTACCTTCGGCATCAAAGATTTCATAAAGAATTTTTTTGCCGTTAAAAGTACAAGTTTCAAGTTCGTTCTGAAGTTTGTCAATATAGTCGCTCATAAAGGTGTCATCCATGTCATAGACAGCGATGCCTATATGAGTGTACTCATTTTGGGGTTGCGGTAGCTTCCATATTGTTATAGTGCTTATTAAAATAATAATTAGTGTAAACAAAATGGAATTATAATTAAAAAGATTTGTTTTCATAACTAAAATCCTCATTTTTGTTAATTTGTCAGTAGAGAGTTTAGTTTTCCACTTTCGATAGTCTGTTTATCTAACTTTTGGCATGAAATAATGATATTTTGCATATGTTTACTGCGAGAGTAGGAGTCAATCATTTGGATACTCTTATATCCAAGTTTATAAGTGTTCTTAATGTAGATATGAGAATGCTTGCTTTCTGCAATTTTTTTTATTATTTGAGAAGTAATTGGAAGGCAGTAGGCTTTTTCTGTAGTTCTCTCAAAGGTAGCGTAATGAATAAAGGATGACGCCATCGTTTCTGTAATTGCTAATAGGTTACTGTAGTCATAATGTTTGTTAGGTTCTGTCATATATTCTTCCGGATAAATCAAAAGAATGCCAATTACACGATGGTCCGTCTCTTTTTTTACTAAAGAATCCAGATCCTTGGCAGAGAGCTGCTCTTTATACCAGAAGTCGAGAGTAATAGAGTTGTTACAGGCATAATCGCGCAGGGCATCTAAAATTCTGGAAGTTTTTTTATTATAGGAAGAGGACAGCAGGACTACCACCGTATTTTTGCTTTTGAGGTTTGTAGGGTTCATCATACATTGGGAAGAAAAAAATGCAATCAAAAGCATTAATATAATTAACAGTACATATTTTTTCTTATTATTTTTCATCAATATCCAATATCCTCAACTTTCTTTATTTTCGGAATGATGATAGAGGCAGTTGTTCCTTCATCAAGTTCACTGGTAATAACAACACCGTATGCATTGCCGAAAATCAATTTAATTCTCTCATCGACATTTCGTACACCGATACCAGAACCACGTTTGCTGGAGACTACTTTATTGTGCATGATATATTCAATCGTTTCTGGAGGCATACCAAGACCGTTATCAATTACATCAATATGAATGAGCGAGTTTTTTTCATAGATAGAAATCTGGATTTCACCATCATCATAAATTCCTTCCATTCCATGGTAAATAGCATTTTCAAGTAATGGCTGAATGGACAGCTTAGGGCAGAGATATTGTAAAAGATTTTCATCTGCCTGTACAGAAAAATCGAATTTATCTTTAAAACGTATGTTTTGAATAGAAAGATAGCTGGTTGCATGCTCTAGTTCTTTTTTTAGTGGGATAATATCCTGTCCCTGACTTAAGGAAATACGGAAGAATTTTGCAAGAAGAGAAACCATCTGCTCTGCACCTTTATATTCACCACCCTGTATCATCCAGATGATGGAATCAAGGGTATTATATAAAAAGTGAGGGTTAATCTGAGATTGTAAAAGTTTCTTTTCCATTTTTCGTTGTTCACGTTCATTGTTACGGATTTCGTCCATTTGTTTTTGTAACTTTTCTGCCATGATATTAAAATGAGCGCTTAGTATTTTTAATTCTCCGATGCCATTTTCTTCTGCTTTTGCCTGGTAATTTCCTTTTCCAAATTCTCGCATTGTGTTAAGTAACCGATATACAGGATTAGTGAACTCATGAAAGAGTAAAATATCCATAAAAACAAGAAATATGCCGACCATAAGTAAGATAATCCATACAACATAATAAACACTTATATTTTCTGTATGTATATTGAACAAAGAACTGACGAGGACAATATTCCAGCCGGTATATCCAATCTGCTGTCGTTCGATCAGCCATTTAGTACCCTGAAATTTATGTATTTTATAATTTGTACAGTTTAAGGCTATATTGATAGTTCTTTCTTTATACAGATCGGAGGAAATGCGTTGCATAAAAGGATGGTAAAGAAAAGTCGAATTATCATCTAATAAATAGCAGTAAGATGTCTGGGTATTTTTATAATGTTGTAAAATTGCATCGACAGAATCTGTATAATATTGCATTAAAAGAATACCAGGCTTCATTTTGCCATGGTCAATATATTCAACATATCGGCTGATCTGGAATACATGTTTTACTTTATCAGGATAGACGAGCTTCTTTGGTCCATAATAAATTGTTTCGATATTATTTTTTGCTTGTGTAAACCAGCTTTCCTGAGTAGCAGGTGTGGCTGATAAATGCGAAGAATGCCATAAAGAAGTTCCGTTGATATCATATAGGGCAAGCCCGTTAATATACTCTGAAGAACTGTTTTCTATATTCGATAATATCGAAGAAAATGCTTCATCCTGAAGATCATATTTTTTAATTGTATCATAATAAATCGTGTTAATTGTATCATTGATGGATTCAATTTCGTTTTCAATATTTTGTGCAAGTACATTTTTTTGTCTGTTAGTGTCCTCTACAGTTTTTTGAATAAAATAAGCAGAGAGGTAATGCGAAAATAAAATCATGCAGCTTATGATACAAAAAGCGATTGATACAGACATGATGAGCGGAAATAAAATTCGAATGCTCATTTTTTTATTTTTCATTGACACTTCCTCCAAGTTTTCGATATTTTACTGGAGAAATACCACAGTGCTTTTTAAAGACATAGCTAAAATAATTTGGTTCAGGATAACCTACCATCGTTCCGATAACATGGCTTTTGTAGTCAGTGACATCGAGTAACATTTTTGCGGCTTCCATTCGTCTGTTAATTAGATAATTTAAAAAAGTAGAGCCGGTTTCCTGCTTGAAAATTTTGGAAAAATAGGAGGAGCTTACATGTAGTTCCTGACAGATGGATTCTACGGATAAATCAGGTTCCTGGAATCTTTCTTCTACTAATTTTTTTGCATTTTCAGCTAAGATTACGTTGTTATCTACTTGTTTTTTCTGTATTAATGTACGTATTAACTGAAAATAATTAATAAGCCAGTTATCAAGTTCCTCCCCCGTATTTAAAGAAAGAATTTTCACAGCCATTTTTTTGGAACCGGCAAACTCTTTATCGGAAGTAAGCTGATATTTTTTATAAAGACGAGAAAGAGAAAAAGATATTTCCAGTACAACAATTTGATATTCACTTAAGTTATAATGTGAAGAATGAAGATGTTCAAGCATAGTTATAACAGCTTGTTTTAATTCTTCTTCAGAACAACGTGTAATAATCTTTTCGATAGAATCTACTTCAGAATTCCAGTCTTCCTCTTTTTTTTGAAGAGGCAGAATGTCATTATAGTAAGTATAACTTTCTTCTTGAATAACAACGTTATAATCAAGCGCTTCAAGAGCCTGCTGATACAGCAGAGGGAGTTCTTTAATGGTAGTTGTAGAGGAACTGATTCCACAGGATATTCTGGTATGAAAAATACGTTCAATTAAAACAGAAGCCTCTTGTATTGTTCGAGTGATTCGTTCAATATCATGTTTTTTATTTCCATATAGTAAAAAGACTTCTTTATCAATAATTCCAAATTCATAGAGAGAACTTATCTTCTCCAAAGCTTCTTTTATCGTCTCTTTAATAGAAAGCTCAGAGAGAACATCAATTAAATCAGTTGTTCTTATTTTTACAGTGATAATATGGAAGACAGTATAATTGAGATTTAATTTAAGGTTTTTAATCTGAGAGTCGTAGTATTCATCTGTTACAGGTTCGGTCAAAAGCTGTGTAAAAAACTGTTGTCTAAGAAGAGGAATACTTTCCGCATAAATATTTTCCAGACGGGTTCGGTTCAGTTTTTCTGCATATTCTTTTTCAAGTTCTTCATGTATATTAGTTAGAAGTTTTTGCATTTCATCGTAGTCGATTGGTTTCATAAGATATTGGGATACCCCATAGCTGATCGCCGTTCTGGCATATTCAAAATCATCCCAGCCAGAAAAAAGAATAATTTTTGTATTTATGTAATTATCATGAATAATTTTGGATAGTTCCAGACCATCCATAAAAGGCATTTTAATATCGCTGATTAAAAGATCTGGATGATATTCTTCTATTAATTCCAGAGCTTCTTTGCCATTTTGGGCGGTTCCGACAACTGAAAATCCAAGGCTTTCCCAGTCAATACCGTTTTTCATGCCAAATAATATTTGTTGTTCATCATCTGCTAAAATAATGCTGAAATTTATCAAAATCTTTTCCTCGTTTTGTGTAATATTTGAATGTTAATATTCAGGTTATAATATTTAAATTGTAACATAAATAAGGACAAGTTGATTATTTTTTTAGGAAAATCAACTTGCCTTACTTATAATATTTTTGTACAGTATCCTGTTATTCCTGTTCGGAGGAGGTGGAAGAGCCTGTAATTTTAGAAATTACTTTTTTCATAAATTCATCATTAAGTTTATATTTTGTTTTAAATACAACGTAAGCAAGAATAATTCCAAGAGCAGGTACGATACACATCAGTATACGTATGGAATTTTGTGTTGCTAAAGTTTGTACAGTATTAGGAACATATCCGGTTAACTCTAATACGAAACCGATTGCTAATGCTGTGAAAGCAGCAGTAAATTTTACGATTAATGTCTGAAGGGAGAATATAACACCTTCATTTCGAACCCCTAAGACATACTCGCCGTAATCAACAACATCTGCAAGGAAAACAGTAGCACATCCAAGCTCCAGACCAGTACCGGTTTTTACGATAATACCGGCAATAGCAGTTAAAGGGATATTAGAAGGACAGACAAATCCAACAACAAGCAGTAAAATAAGTCCAACTGGTGGAAGTGTACATGCAAGTAAAAATGCTTTCTTTCTAGATAATAATTTTGTGACTTTAGGGAAGATTAATAATCCTACTACTTCTGCAACGGATGCACTGATCATAAAGGCAGATAACATTCCGGCATTATTGCATACATAGCTAAAATAATAGGTAGCAACACCCATAATAGCTTGAATTCCAACATTGTATAATAAAATTAAAAGAACAGCCCATCTTAACTGATCATTCTTTTTAATTACAGTAAAAATATCGCGGAATTTCATTTTTTCTGTTGTTCCGGTATTTTGTTGTTTCTTTGGCAGGTTAATAACACAGACAGCCATTGTGAATATAAATGTAGCAGCGATAATTAATGCGAATCTGTGATATCCGATATAATTTCCACCAAGTCCTTTAATAATCTGTACACCGAAACCAGCAATGATAAGGGACTGACCGATACTGGCAAAAATTCTTGGTAAAACAGATACCTTTTCACGTTCTTCTGGATCGGAAGTCAGATTAGGAATGATAGACCAGTATGGAATATCCATAATTGTGTAGGTCATTCCCCATAAGACATAAACAACAGATGCGAATACACAAAGACTCACACCAGATAGATGAAAATCAGTAAATACAGTAACAAATACAAATGAATTGATTAATGTTCCAATAACAAGCCATGGTACGAATTTTCCCCACCGGCTTCTCGTGTTATCAACAATCATACCCATAAATAAATCATTAAAAGCATCCCATAACTTAGCAACAAAGAACATGGTTCCTATGAAAGCAGGAGCAACTTTAATGATATCTGTAAAATAAATCATAGAAAAGGTTGCGATCATTCCATAGATTAAATCTTTTCCTAATGCACCGAAAGCAAAGCAATATTTTACTCGGCCTGGTATTTTTCCCTGGTATACTACACCACTGTTACTTTTGTTTTCCATTTTGACCTCTCCTCTTTTTGTATTGGTGTTTTTGACTTGGTTGAAGTTTAACATTTTGCCGAAAAGAATGACATTTGATATTCTATTCAAAAAATATGAATTTCTATTTTCAGGAATTGGATTGAAAATCAGCTTATGATACAGTACACTAATGGGAAAGTATGCACAAAAAGATTCCGAGAGTGCATAAGTAAAAAGTAGGGAATATCAATCAGATATATCGGACATATTAGACATATTATATAGAAAGGCCGGAAGCGGAAAAATATGAAAGAGAAAGAAGATATAAGAGAGAATAAATGGGACAAATTACTGAAAATACATACAATGGGACGTGATGATTCTAACGCAGATCAATACCATTATCCATATGAACCTACACCATATTCTGTATTAGAAAGATTAGCTAATACAGGAATCATACGAAAAAATAATACACTGCTTGATTATGGCTGTGGAAAAGGGCGTGTAGACTTTTTCCTTTCATATCAGACCAGGTGTACATCTGTTGGTGTGGAATATGATGAAAGAATCTATAATAAGGCAGTAGAAAATAAAGAAAGTGCTATTTCTACAGGAAGAGTATCTTTCAAAGCGGAAAATGCAGAATATTTTGCTGTACCAAAAGAAGTGGACAGAATCTATTTCTTTAATCCATTTTCCCTGGAAATATTACAAAAGGTAATGCATAAAATATTAGAATCTTACTACGAAAATCCTCGGGAAATGAAATTACTTTTTTATTATCCGTCAGATGAATACATCTCCTATTTAATGACAGTAAATGAATTAATGTTTGCAGATGAAATTGACTGCAGAGATCTATTTCAGAAAAATGATTCCAGAGAAAAAATTGTGATATTTGAACTTTAAAAATGATCTTGATTTCTAAGAATACTCTTTTTTGATACTGACATTATTTCTGAAAAAATTAAGACTGCGAGGTAAAATAAAAATGGAAAATAAACATATTCAAAATTATCAAAATGAAAATACAAACAACAAAAATAGAAAAATAAATTCAGGAGAAATACATATTCATAAAAACGAATATAAAACACAAAATAAATATCATATTCATGAAGCAGCTTATATGGACGAACATATGCAGGAATATGTAGGACAGCATATATATGAACATACACATGTAGATGAACATGGGAAAGCTCATACACATACACATACTCATAATCCAGAAACCGTAAAAAATGAATTGAATCGTATTGCCCGCATTATCGGTCATATGAAGTCGATCAAGACGATGATTGAATCGGGGAGAGACTGCAGTGAAGTTCTTATCCAGTTAGCAGCAGTTGATGCCGCAATAAAGAGCCTAAGCAGAGTTATTTTAAAAGAGCATATGTCAACCTGTATCGTCGATGCGATAAAAACAGAAGATACCGAAGCAATTGAAGCATTGAATGAAGCAATAGACAAATTTATAAAATAAAATACTAATTTGAGGGACTAAAGAAACGAAAACCAGAAATTTGATAGAAAAGAAAATGTGAAGATAGTCGCTTCGTAGAAAATGCCTGACCGGCATTTTTACTTGCTCCGACATCACATTTTCTTTTATAGTAAATTTCTGCTTTTCTGTTTTTTATGAATTTTCAGGAAGTCCAAGCTCATTGTGAAAATACTGTAAAGGAGAATATCTATACCGTCTGGAAAATTCACGATTATGTAAAAGATGTATTCCTTTAAAAAAATCAAACACAAAATTTTTAAATTTTTTGCAACTTTTTTAATGTCAAATACGTTTATAAGATAGGATAAAAACAAAACACAGGGGGAGTTTTATGAGAGAAGATAAAAAATATAAGCAGATGCTGATAGTTCTGATAATTGTTTTTACAGGAATTCTTTTATTGAGGGCGGCACCAAGACAAAGTTGTATCTACCAATCTTCAAATAATATATATACACTGCCGGATAAGGAGAGGAGAGGCAGTGATGTTTCTCAACCTACACAAAAAAATAAACAGAAAAATAAAAAGAGCAATATGAAAATCCTATATTATGGTTCGTCTGCGGATACAGTTGAATTTCTGAAAAATTACGATACAATTGAAGAATTAGCTCAAGATGCCGACAATATTGTATTTGGAACTGTAAATGAAAAAAATAGTTATATGGATGAAGAAGGAGATACTGTATACACAGATTATTCCGTAGAATTGAAAAAAGTTTATAAAGGAAAATTAAAAGAAAAACTGGAAGAAAAAGAAAATATTCATATCATAGATTTGGGTGGATGTATCAAAGCATCTGAATATTTCGCAAAACAGGATGACCCCAAAATTAAAAAAATAAAAGAAAAAGTCAGAAAAAATCCAAATACTACGTATGTTCAATATAACTTTGGAAGTGACTGGCAGCCACAAATTGGTAATCAGTGTTTATGGTTTCTGACAACGGATTATTCAGATAACCAGACTTATACTCCATTAAACTCATGGCAGGGAGTATATCGTCTTATAGACGATAAAAAAGGACAGTATTTTCAGCGTTATAGCGCACCAAGTGATACAGATATCGCTGCGCAGGTAACTTTGGTTAACATGGAAAAGAAATTGTCATGGGAATAAGAAAGTTTTAAATGTTATATAAACATATACCAGGTTCTTCACTCGGAGGAAATGTAATGACACAAGAACAGTCTATTTTAAAAGAAATGCCATATCTTTATTTGATGAGCCTTTGGATATGGAGAAATGTTACGAAATACATATATACTTGGAGTAAAAAGTGGAAGTATTTCATAGCAAATAATATATTGGGAAAAGAAGAGTTTTTTGATGAAAAACAGACAGGTAAAGTTGTGAAAATAACGAAAGACCAAAGACTATCGGTTGAGAAAATTCTTGATATATACGGAAATGACATCTTGCGGTTAGCATATTCGTATCTGCAGAATATGCAGGATTCCGAAGATATTTTGCAGGAAACACTGATAAAATACATGCAAAAAGCACCTGTGTTACATAATGAGTCCCAGCAAAAGGCATGGATCTTTCGGGTAGCCATAAACTTGTGTAAAGATAAACTGCGGTATAAAAAAAGGCATGGTACCGATGAATTGAAAGAGACACTGACAGAAGGAAAAAGAGCAGATTTAGTTTTTGTATGGGATGCAGTAAAATCCCTTCCTGTAAAATACAGAGAAGTAATCCATCTCTTTTACTATGAAGGATACCCGGTAAAAGAAATAGCAGGTATTTTACAAAGAAAGGAAAGTACCATTCGGTCAGATCTTCGAAGAGGAAGGGAAAAATTAAAAAATATTTTGAAGGAGGAGTATGATTTTGAGTAAATCTTATAAAGAGGTTATAAATAAAATTCATGTAGACGATGCGATGAAACAGCGGATTCTTCAAAATATAGAACAGGAACAAAGAAGTTCTTCCAAAGATAACAGAGGAGAAAAGAATATATTTCATTATTTCCAGTATAAAAAATTATCAGTATGTGCCGCGGCAGTTGTTTTGCTGCTTTGTTGTGTCTTCTATTTTGGTACATCCACAATTTTACAACCAGATACAGCCAATCAGCATAATCTGGCATCAGCCAATAAAAAAGATTCCCTGTCAGCGAGGGCAGATAGGAAAGAGGCAGATTCTGACGACGTAAGTTCAGATGCCGCTAATGCGGAGGACGAATTCAATACAGGTGAGGAGTCTGATGCAGGAAGCGAATTTATGGATATGCTGCCTGATATGAATCAATATTCTTCAGCAAAAGAATTATCCAAGAAAATAGGATTTACCATATCAGATATACCATCTTCACTTATTCCATTTAAAATAAGCGAAAGAACGTATTCTGATTATGGAGATGGACTTGCAGAAATTCAATATTTCAGTGATACAGAACAAAGCATAACTTATCGTAAACAATCCATCCCAAATGCAGATATTTCAGGTGATTATACCAAATACAGCGATGTAATAACAGTAAGGATTCAGTCTGTGACTGTTTGTTTAAAAGGAGAAAAAGGAAAATATAATCTGGCAATATGGAGTAAGAGGAAATATTCCTATTCCCTCTATTTCTCAAATGGCATCACAGAAAAAGAATTTAAAAATCACTATTTTATGAAGATTTTATGAAGCTTTTGCAAAAGGCTATCTAAATCCCTTTTGGTATGTTATGATCCCGTCTTTGACAGTTGCGTAAATAAAAAACTGCTGTAAGTCCAGTGTTGATGGGCTTTGCGGCAGTTTTGAGATAAGTTTTAAAATATAGTAATATTTTTGTTACATAGAACTTTATTTATTTTTCTGTTTGGAAAAGTTATAGATTTGTTTTTCACAAAAGATATCGAAACGAATCATTTTCCGAAGACTTGGGAATTTGTAAATCAAATTTTAGGAATAATTACTTGTGCATTTTCTTTTTGTGCTATGATTACAAGTTTTTCTAATTTATTTGTAAAATATTTAATAGAAGTTAATTGTATTTTAATGTCTTGCGTTGTAACATTTGTTCTTGCTGATTTCGTAAAATTTATAAAATTATTTATTAATATACATTTCATTAGTGATTAATATAAGGAGGAGATTTTATGAGTGTTTTTGGCGCATTAAGATTTATTAGTATTGGTGTTATTATTCTTGTTAGTCTTATATTTATTACATCATTAGTTTGGTCTAGGTATGAAAAACATAATAAAAAACTTTAGATACTGTTAAGGCTTTAGCACAGGGGAACGAAAAGGCTTTAGCCGAGAACACGTTTGAAATCACGATTAGAGATGATAACTTGTTCTTTAATCCAGAGAGGTTTCATCGCCCCTCTGTATTTTTCAATTTAAAAAGAGTAAATGCTTTAGCCAAGAGGCATTTACAAATCCAATTTTAAACAAATCTTTAGTATAATAATTTAAGAAGATAGAGAAGAGGTAGCAGTAAGGAGGCACCCCTAATCTTCAAAATAAAAATTTCAAAAAAGAAAGGAAACAGAACAATGAGAAGATTTTTTAACAAATTAGCAGCAGGAGTAATGGTAGCTACAATGGCTTTCACAGCTTTAGCCCCAGTAACCACAATGGCCGCAGGAAACGATCACACGCACAGTTTCACTACAGCCACTACAACACCTTCAACATCAGACAAAGATGACAAGAACCCTTCTACATCTACAACACCTTCAACATCAGGCAAAGATGACAAGAACCCTTCTACATCTACAACACCTTCAACATCAGACAAAGACTCTGATACAATTCCAATCAAAGAAACTTTAGCAAAGGTGGGAACAAAGTACACAATTGGTGGAAATCAGTACACAGTAATCAAAGCAGGGGAAGAAGTTAGATTTAGCAAAGCTAACGCTAAAAAGAAATCCGTTACAATTCCATTTAGCAAAGCAAATGCTAAAAAGAAATCTATTACAATTCCAGCTATAATCAAAGCAGACGGTATTAGCTACAAAGTAACAGAAGTTGGAGCAAACGCTTTCAAAAACAACAAAAACGTGAAAAAGGTAGTAATTGGAGCAAACGTTGTCAAGATAGCCAACAAAGCCTTCAACAAGTGCCCAAACCTTAAGAGTGTGGTAATCAAAACAACACTGCTCACTAAGAAGACTGCCAGCAAGAAATGCTTTAGCAAAGTAAACAAGAAAATGGTAATCAAGGTTTCTAAGAAATCCAAAAAGACTTATGCTAAGATCTTCAAAGGACTTAGGGTGAGATAAGACCTAAGGTGAAATAGAAACCTTAACAATTCAGTCCCAGCGGGCATTACAGCCTGCTGGGATTTTTGCTTTAGAACATCATGATAAAATAGTTATCTTGATATTTTATATTCCCGTCTTTGACAGTTGATGAACAGAAAAATCGCTGAATCCATTGAAAATACTTTGGAGAGTAGGTAACGATGAGTCTCGGATGAAGTTTTGATGTTGTGTAGGGCATGTCTTTATAATAAAGTCCTTTATCATCAGCAGAAAGTTTGGCGATATCTGCAGGGTGATCATCGGATACACGTTTAAAACCATGAGGATCCAAAGCCCATTGTCTACCATCTTTTTTTAGCTTTTTAATAGACTGTGTGACAATATAAGCACGTTCACCCATATGGTTATAGCAGCGGATATCTTCAGAGGCAAGGCCGGCATCACAGAAAAAGAATTTAAAAATCACTATTTTATGAAGATTTTATGAAGCTTTTGCAAAAGGCTATCTAAATCCCTTTTGGTATGTTATGATGTATATGTATTGGAAGAGATTCACGTAAATTGAAACGAAAGCGAGAAGGAGCGATTTATATATGAATATATCATTTTATCTGATTCCTAAAAGTGAAGTAACATACATACATCAGGAAGATACCGTAGCACAGGCATTACGCCTCATTCATAAGCATGGATATCAGGCGGTTCCGGTTATTGATAAAGAAGGACATTATGTCGGAACGATTTCGGAAGGAGATTTTCTCTGGAATCTGATCGAAGAGTATCACATGGATATGGAAGTGATGAGAAAGTCTCATGTGGAGTCTATGCGTCTTCGCTGGGATTATAAAGCAGTAAGTATTGATGCAGATATCGCACAGTTAGATAAGCACATTCTTAATCAGAACTTTGTTCCGGTTGTGGACGGGCGTAACGTATTTATTGGGATCATTACGAGAAAAGAGATTATTAAGGAATTATTGAAGCAGAAGAACAGTAATGTGATCCAGAAGAGTCCGCTGGTAGAACAGCGTGCAGACAGTGCCCAACAGGCAGGACAGGCTTTTCATTAATATACAGAATTATTTCGAGAATATTTTGGTGCTCTTACAATAATTGCATATAATCATATAATTAAGTAATAAGGAGATTTTTACATGGCAGATTTACCACAGTCTTTTCTTGATTCTATGAAGGAGATTTTAGGAGAAGATTATGAAGCGTTTCTTGCCGGATTTGACGGACAGAGACAGTATGGTCTGCGGGTGAATACTTTAAAGATGAACTTGGAGGAATTCGAAAGAATTGCTCCTTTTCATTTGAAAAAGGTTCCGTGGATTTCAAATGGATATTTTTATGAGGCAGAAGATGTACCGGCAAAGCACCCATTTTACAGTGCCGGACTTTATTATTTACAGGAACCGAGTGCGATGACTCCGGCATCAAGACTTAAGGTGCAGCCGGGCGAGCGGGTTCTTGATCTGTGTGCGGCACCGGGAGGAAAGGCAACGGAACTTGGAGCAGCCTTACAGGGAGAAGGCCTTCTGGTGGCAAATGATATTAATACAGCAAGAGCGAGAGCATTACTTCGTAATCTTGAGCTATTTGGTATTTCTAATAGTTTTGTGACGAATGAACCGCCGCATGTGCTTGCGGAGAGATTCCCGGAATTTTTCCACAAAATTATGGTGGATGCGCCTTGTTCCGGTGAAGGAATGTTTCGAAAGAATCCAGCGGTTGTGGATTCCTGGCAGGAAAAAGGACCGGAATATTTTTCAAAACTGCAGCGGGAAATCATTGTACAGGCGGCAGATATGCTGCTTCCAGGCGGCATGATGTTTTATTCTACCTGTACATTTTCACCATTGGAAAATGAAAAGACGATCACACATCTTTTAAAGGAACGCTCGGATATGGAAGTTATTCCGATGGAAGATTATGAAGGCTTTGCAGAAGGACTGACCTCCTACAGAGGAGAAGTTTTCGATGAAAGCTGTAAGCTTTGCCGCAGAATCTGGCCACATAAGATGTCCGGAGAGGGGCATTTTATGGCACTTCTTCATAAAAAGAACGGTGTACAGCAGCAAGTACAACAGATAGTCTCGCAAAGTTCTATCTGGTGGGAAAAGTGCAAAGGCTTAAATAAAGAACAAAAAGCAGCCGCAGAAGACTTTTTCTCCCATGTAAATATCGCATATGATGAGAAGCGAATCGATGTGCGAGGAGATAATCTGTACTATCTTCCAGCACCAAAATACGATGGACGAGGATTACATTTCCTTAGAAATGGACTCTTCATGGGCGAATTTAAAAAGAAAAGATTTGAACCATCTCAGCCATTTGCCCTGGCACTCCACGCACAGGACTTTGATCAGGTACTTGCCTTCCCGGCAGACGATGAACGCCTGTCACGTTATCTTCGCGGAGAAACCCTCGATGTAAGCGACTTGATCGCCGGCGAAAAGAAACGAAAAGGCTGGCAGCTGGTTATGGTAGCAGGACATCCATTAGGATTTGGCAAACTCGTAAACAATAATCTTAAAAATAAATATCCTGCGGGATGGAGAAAGAATAATTAACTATTTCATTTGTTTGGAAAAGACAGACGAAAAAAGAAACCATACCATATCCCATCTGCTCTGTAGTCGCTGTGCTTAAGATGCTCATCCGCATCT
>OKRW01000651.1_pt1 | contig 33584 bp, 32 predicted proteins | sample 1601151 | NCBI WGS metagenome assembly OKRW01 (sample SAMEA3541471, study PRJEB24748) | human gut metagenome | biome: human gut; feature: human-associated habitat; material: faeces | place: China | collected 2012 | reverse complement strand
GTTAAGACACCGCCCTTTCACGGCGGTAACACGGGTTCGAATCCCGTACGGGTCACCATTTGAACGGAGGTTTAGCTCAGCTGGGAGAGCACTTGCCTTACAAGCAAGGGGTCAGCGGTTCGATCCCGTTAACCTCCACCATTTTAATAGCCGGGAAGATAGCGAAGAGGCTAAACGCGGCGGACTGTAAATCCGCTCCTTAGGGTTCAGTGGTTCGAATCCACTTCTTCCCACCATTTAGGGACGTAGTTTAACGGTAGAACAAAGGTCTCCAAAACCTTTGGTGTGGGTTCGATTCCTGCCGTCCCTGTTCAGATGGATGTAATCATAAAGATTACATCTTTTTTTTGTCTTTATTCAATAAATTATATTTTTAAAATTAAATATATAGTCCGCATTGTAGTCAAGGAGAATAAATAACCTCTCCTTGACTATTTTTATTACCTTGAAATTTTAGTGATTTAGGGAAATAATCCTAAGAATGCAATGCAATTAAGCCTTAGTAGATAAAATTTATTGGGAAATATTTTTGACAAACAAACATATATATGTTATTGTATTAGTGTAATATTTACTAATAGGAGGTAAAATATGATAGAAAGTGTAAAACCATTTAGTAAATTATATGATTTGACACAGAGAGCTGAAAAAGTTGGTATTTCAGATGATGATGTCTTACGTGAAATATTAGTAGATAAAATAGTACCAAATAAATACCAACCACGACATGAATTTACAGAAGAAAAAATAAAAGAACTAGCGGAATCTATTAAACAAAATGGCTTATTACAGTCTATTACGGTTAGGGATATAGGGAATGGATTTTATGAGTTAATAGCTGGCGAACGTCGTCTTCGCGCTATAAAATACTTACAACACACGACTACTAAAGCAATAGTAAAAGAATTAACAGAAGAACAAATGGCAACATTAGCGCTTATTGAAAATATTCAACGAGAAGAGTTAACTCCGATAGAAGAGGCACACGCTTATCAAGAGTTATTACGTATAAACAAATTAACACAAGATGAACTTGCAAAATCATTAGGTAAAACTCAGGCGACGGTTGCTAACAAACTGCGTTTATTAAAATTAAGTAAAAAAGTAATAGAAGCAATTAATTCCAAAAAGATAACAGAGCGTCACGGGCGAGCAATGGTAAAATTAGATGAATCTGCTCAAGAAAAGATTTTATCACAAATTTTATCACAAAATTTAAACGTCTCGCAAACAGAAGAAAAAATAGATACATATTTAAAAATCAAAAAAGATGTTAAACCTGTATCTACAAATGCTAATTACGATGCACAGAAATTAGTAATTAAATTAACAAAAGAAATAGCAAAATTAGAAGAAAAATATGGAATAGATTTAAATAAAGAGGAAGAAGAGAATATGGAAAATATAGTTATTAAGGTAACTATTCCTCGTTATTTGAAGAAAGAGGAGAACGATGAAAATTTTAGCGATATGTAACCAAAAAGGTGGGGTTGGAAAAACTACAACTTCAATAAACTTAGCAGCATCTTTAGCGCATCTTAAAAAGAAAGTCTTGCTTATTGATACTGATCCACAAGCAAATGCTACTAGCGGTGTTGGAATAGATAAGGCAGGTCTAGAACAATCTATCTATAATATTTTAGTAGACGAAGTTGATATTAATAATGTTATTATAAAAACTGCTTATGAGAATTTAGATATTGTGCCTTCTAGTATTGCTTTAGCAGGTGCGGAGGTAGAATTAGTATCTGCGATTAGCCGTGAACAACGCATGAAAAATGCAATAGCAGATATAAAAGAAAAATACGACTACATAATAATAGATTGTCCACCATCATTAGGATTAATTACTTTGAATTCACTAACTGCTGCTGATGGGGTTATTATCCCTGTTCAAACAGAGTATTATGCTCTTGAAGGTCTTAGCCAACTGATGAATACATTTAATATAGTTCGTAAACATCTTAATTCTAGATTAGATATATTTGGAGTATTGCTTACAATGACAGATAGCCGCACAAATATTTCTAATCAAGTAGGCGAGCAAGTGCGTGAGCATTTCAAAGGAAAAGCATTTGAAACAGTTATCTCTAGAACAGTTCGTCTAAGTGAAGCGCCAAGTTTTGGGGAACCAATTATAGAATATGCAAAAAATTCTAATGGAGCAAAACAATATTTATCATTAGCTAAAGAGGTGATTGAACGTGGTTAAAAAGTCAGGTAAAGGATTAGGGCGTGGTTTAGATGCTATTTTTGCTACTGAACATATAGAGTTAGTAGAAGATAGTGATAAAGTAGTGGATATTCCTCTGGAAGAAATCAAAAAAAATCCATATCAACCACGTACAGTTTTCAACGAAGAAAAATTGAATGAATTAAAAGAATCTATTGAAAAGAATGGATTATTACAGCCGATAGTTGTTAAAAAAGCAGTAAAAGGATATTATATTATCGCTGGAGAGCGACGCTTCCGTGCTTTTGAGATTTTAGGTAAGAAAACTATACCGGCTATTATAAAAGAGATGAGCGACGAAGAGATGATGATTTTCGCTGTTCTAGAAAATTTACAACGTGAAGATTTATCGTCGTTAGAAGAAGCAGAAAGTTATAAAAATCTAATGGACAAGATGGACCTTACTCAAGAAGAGCTTGCTAAAAAACTTGGGAAAAGCCGTCCATATATAGCTAATAGCCTACGCCTTTTAAAATTACCAGCAGAAATAAAAACAGAACTAGAAAAAGGAATAATTAGTGCTGCGCATGCAAGAACATTATTAGCGCTTAAAACTAAAAAGGCTATGCTTGAAGTGTGTAATCGCGTTAAAGAACGTCAGATGTCTGTTCGTGAACTAGAAGAGTATATTAATAATCTGACTAAACCCAAAACGACTAGAAAAGTAAAAGCGAAAGACATTTTTATAGAAGAACAAGAAAATATCTTAAAAAAATGTCTTGGAACAGTTGTTACGATTAAACAAAATCGTAATAAAAAGGGTAAAATAGAAATAGAATTTAAAGATAATGATGAATTCGAAAGAATTGTAGCACTATTTAAGGACTAGCGTATGAATTTTATTAATGAAAAAATTTTAAAAATATTCAATAATGTTGATCTTTGGCTTAATATTTTAGAAAAAGCATTATTAATAGTTATAATAATTGTAGTAGCAATAATAGGTGTAAAAATCCTAAACAAAATTATAGATTATATAATGACGACAAGGGACAATGCCAACAAAAAATTCAACATTAAGTTTAACGAAAAAAGATCAGAGACTCTGCATAAACTTGTAAAAAGTGCGGTTAGATACACGGTCTACTTTATTGCTTTCTTCCAAATTTTAGCAACTGTAGGAGTGAATACAACTAGTATAGTTGCAAGTGCAGGGATAGCTTCTGTCGCCATTGGTTTTGGTGCGCAAAATTTAGTTAAAGATATTATTTCTGGATTTTTTATAATTCTTGAAGGGCAGTTTGATGTTGGAGATAATGTAAAAATTTATAATCAAGCGGCATTTATTGCGGAAGGAAGTGTCCTTTCTCTTGGGTTGCGCTCGACAAAAATTCGCTCTAAAGGTGGAGAGATTTATTTTATTCCTAATGGTACAATTAATCAAGTTATCAATTACTCATTGACTTATAATCTAGCAATCTGTGAGTTTCCAATTAATATTGAGACAACAATAGAGGATTTAGAAAATGAAGTCCAAAGTATCCTTGATTTTGCTAATAACAATGACGCTTATAAATCTTATTTATACAAACATGATAAGTTAAGGTTAGATGCAATTGACAAGATAGAAGATAATATAGCTTATATAACAATTGTCGGTAAGGCAAAAGCGGGAAAAAATTCAAGCATAGAAACTATGTTACGTCGAGATTTTTATAATGTTTTCAAAGATAGGCTTAAAGGAAAAGATGAGAAATAGGAGGAAAGAAGTATGGATTATGGCTTAGGTGATATAGTAGAGATGAAAAAGCAACATCCATGCGGTACAAATAGATGGGAAATCACACGCATGGGAGCAGATATTAAAATAAAATGTCTAAAGTGTGATAATAATATTGTGATGCCAAGACGAGATTTTAATAAAAAAATAAAAAAAATAATTGAGAAAAAATCGGAATAGATTTTTAGCAATGAACAACTTAGCTAATAAAGCTAGGTTGTTTATTTTATAATTTAGGATAATTATTCCTGTATCTTCATTAAAAATAACTTTTAAGTAAACTTTAATTATAGATTAAAGTATATGTAAAGTAGCAATACTATAATATAGTTATACCAAAACTTAATAATATTTTTTTTCATAATATATGGCTCGCCAATTGGCGAGCCGTTCTCCTTTTTTAGACACCTTAATTAAATGCTTTTTATTAATCTTACTTCAATTCCATTAGGATCTTTTATAAATATAGCATCGTCAGTTTCTTTTCTTATAGTAGTATTAGTTGCTTTAATATTTTGAATAAGCTTTAGATATTCATCTTTATCTGTTACGATAATTTCGAAATAAGCTAATCCAGGAAAATCTTTTTGCCTATCATTCAAGTTATTACCTGCCCAATTATTTACAGCAAGATGATGGTGATAATCTCCATGGGCAATCCAGCTTGCAGATGGCACTGTGAATTTATCTAAAAAGTTTAAAACACTTTGATAAAATGCAGATGATACTTTAGAATCACGGACACTTAGGTGAATATGCCCGATAATAGTGTCAGTGGGTAATTCATATGGGGAGATAGTTTTAGAGATATCAAGTAAATGGTCTGCGTCTAAACTCTCGGTAATGCCGACGATAGTTCCATCAGGACGTCTATCCCAAAAACTTTCGTCTTTATCATAGTATACTTCAATACCATTTCCTTCAGCGTCACTTAGATAAATAGCATTAGAGTAACCGTGGTCAGCCCCACCTTCTAACATAGTTTTTGATGTTACAAAATGTTTAAGAATATCTGCTAAATCTTGTTCAGTTGGAACTAGGTATGCAATATGATATAATCCGTAAGAATTCACAAATTTATGAGCAGTTTTTTGCAGTTTAAGAAGCGGAGTCTTATTTGAAGTACCTAAAAGAACGAAGTCCTTATTTTCCTCCAACACCGCCATTCCCATAATATGTCTATAAAAATTAGTTTGTTTTTCCAAATCTTTTACATTGAGACTTGCGATACCAAGTTTAATATTTGAGTTGTAGTTTTTCATTATTAATCACCGTCCTAACAATTTATTAGATATATTTATATCTTACAATATAGTTTACCTACTAAACTATATTTTGTAAAGTACGCATTTTTAGAATAGTTAGTATCATTTTAGATACTAATGGATAAAACTAATTATAATTTGCAAAAAATAATTCAAATAATACAATATTAAATGCTAAGTTATAGTTTTTATGTTATAATATGGTAGTTGAGTAGGCGAAGGCCTAAATTTTCAAGAAAAATAAAGAAGATTTGTTTTTCGTATATATAAATAATAAAGAGAAAAGGAGTGATTAATACTATGGCATTAACAGCCGGAATAGTAGGATTACCAAACGTAGGGAAAAGTACACTTTTCAATGCAATAACGAAAGCAGGAGCATTAGCAGCAAACTATCCATTCGCAACAATTGATCCAAATGTTGGGATTGTAGAAGTACCTGATCATAGATTAAATAAATTAACAGAATTAGTAGAACCGAAAAAAACAGTACCGACATCATTCGAATTTACTGATATCGCTGGTATCGTAAAAGGTGCGTCAAAAGGAGAAGGTTTAGGAAATAAATTTTTAAGTCATATCCGCGAAGTAGATGCAATTTGCCAAGTTGTTAGATGTTTTGAAGATGAAAATATTACACACGTTGCGGGTGGTGTAGATCCATTATATGATATTGAAGTAATTAACTTAGAGTTGATTTTAGCTGACCTTGAAAGTGTAGAAAAACGCATAGGACGTGTCGAAAAGCAAGCCAAACAAAAAGACAAAGATGCTATGGCTGAGTTTGGAGTATTATCAAAAGTACGCGATATTCTTAAAGAAGAAAAACCAGCGCGTCTTTTAGAATTAGATAAAGAAGAACAAAAAATCGCTAAAAATCTGCACCTATTAACTATGAAGCCGATGCTTTATGTAGCAAACGTTAGTGAAGATGATTTACTAGACGTTGACGCTAATAAATACGTAGCAAGTGTTCGCGAATTTGCAGCGAACGAAGGAAGCCAAGTAATCGTGGTTTGTGCGAAAATTGAAGAAGAGATGGCGTCTCTTGAAGATGAAGAAAAAGCAATGTTCCTAGAAGAATTGGGAATTGATGAAAGTGGTCTTGATAAACTTATTAAAGCAAGTTATAGTTTATTAGGTCTTGCAACATACTTTACTGCTGGTGTTCAAGAAGTACGTGCTTGGACGTTCAAAAAAGGAATGTTAGCGCCAGAATGTGCTGGGATTATTCACTCTGATTTTGAACGTGGATTTATCCGTGCAGAAACTGTAAGTTACGACGACCTATTAGAATATGGAAGCATGGTAAAAGCAAAAGAAGCTGGCCGTGTTCGTCTTGAAGGAAAAGAATACGAAGTTAAAGATGGCGATATAATGCTATTTAGATTTAATGTATAGAAAAAATAAAGTAATAACATTAAAGTTTTATTAAAACTTTAATGTTATTTAAGTTTTCGATGATATTATATAGTTGTTAATTATAAAAAACATTTAAAAATTACTAATTTATTATTTCTACTTAATATGAACTTAAAATTTTGGTATTTCTTGAAAATAAATATATATTTTTATATAAATAAGATTGAATTTTTTCTTTTTTTTTGGTAAACTAGAAACTATGACAATTTTAAATGACTAAATTATAAAAATAACTACCAAATAGTCATAAAGCAAAGAAAGATAATGTGGTAAGTATTTAGTTGGTTAAAAATATAATATATAGGATTTTAATTAAGTATATTCGGTAGGGAACAAGTAACTTTGATAAGATTCCTACTAAAATATGATGATGAATATAATAATCCTAATAAAGAGAACATAGCTATTTGCACTGTTTTGAAGTTTAAGATAATAAGATAAGGATACTTAATAGCGGTTTTTGACGAATTTTATATTGCAGAAGGAACGGAATTTACAATAAAAAAATTTGTGTATTTATAGTAAAACAAGTAAGAGTATTTCAGTGAGATAAAACCAAATTTAAAGGTTTAAAACACAATAATATTCTACATTAAAGAAAAACTCTTCTATATAATAAATATAAATTATATGTTAATTATATTATAAAAAATAATTATTATTATATAGCAGTTATAGATATAGTTATTATAAAAAATTCTAATGTAGATTTATGAGATGCTAAAGATTCGAAGAATATTTGTAAAAACGTTACCATATATGATATATAAGGAGTATCCTATAATATTAAGATCTTGACTAATAATGGCTATGTTATTTATGCTTAAAAATAGAGAATTTCTAAAATTGGATAAGTAGAGCTTCAAATACATTACGAAATGGTATGGATATAATATTTGAAAGTTAATTAAGGTTGAAATTTTAATAGTAAATTACAAATAAAATTAGGAGACTTATATGAATAGAAAACTAAAGACAACTATTACAATTAGTGCAGTAATCGCAGGAAGTATATTAATGGTAAATGCTCAAGAAGCAAAAGCTGATGATGTTAATAAAACATCCTCTCCCCAAGAAGCAGGCTTAATTACTAAAACAAAAGAGGGTACTGTGAAAAAGGCAGATGTTGATAAAGCAAAGGAAGAGTATGAAACATCAAAAAGTAAAGAAGGTGCTTTAGAAAAGACCGTACAAGAAAAGACGGAAAGAGCTAAAACATTAGAAGAAAAAGTTAAGAAATTAGAAAATACTAAGAAAAAAACTGAATCAATCACAGAAGATACAATGAAACAATTTGCTAAAGAGATTGATAAAACAACTAAAGAAAAAGAAGAAAAAGCTAAAGCATTAGAGCAAAACCGCAGAGATTTGGTTAATGAAGAAGCAGCTGTAGGTCAAGCAAAAATAGAGTTAGAAAAAGCTAAAAATCAAATTAAACTTAAAAAAGAACGTACTGGCGAATTGAAATCTCAAATCCAAGATATATCTACTAATGATAAACAACTAGAAGACAAAAAAGTAGAAAAAAATAACTTAGAGAAGAAAGTTAATGATTTGAACACAGAAAAAACTAAGTTAGAACAAAAAATTAAAGATTTAAAAGCTGGGCAGAAAGATGATGCAAGCATTGATGAACTTAATAAAGCTACAGAAGCTCTAAAAGGGATCGAGCAAGAATTAGGAAAAACAACTGAAAAGTTAACTAAAGTCGGAAAACAAATCAAAGATTTAGAAGAAAGAAAAAAAGTAGCTGACCAATTATTAAAAGACTTGACTGATGAATTGGCTGAAGTTGGAAAAGATATTAAAACTTTAGAAGGTACTTTGGCTGAGAACGAGAAAAAAATAAATGATGGTACAAATAAAGTAAAAAAATTAGCATCTGAAATTAAAGGATTAGAAGAAGATATTAAATCGATAGAAGATAAGTTGCAAAAACTATTAAATGATCAACAGGAAGCGCAGACTTTACATGCACAATACCTTAAACTTGTTGAAGATTTAAAAAATGCAAAAAAAGAACTGGCATTATCAAAAGAAGAGTTAAAATCAACACAAGAAAATTTAACTGTAGCGAGTGCCGATGCTAAGGCAAAATATGATAAATATATGGCTATTTTAAAACAATATGAATTAGAAAAATTAACATATGGTACGCCAAAAGATGCACCAACTGTGGAAAAACCAGAATTTGATATGAGCAAGTTAGTTAAGCCATCTAAACCAGCTGATTCGACTAAACCTAGTAGTCCAGCATTACGTGATGGAAATAAAGAAATCGAACGTAATAAAAAACAAGGGGCTATATTACCAAAAACAGGAGAAAATACTAAATCATCAGTATTTGCGGGGTTAATAATGCTAGTTACTTCAATAATATTGAAAAGAAGAAAAGTAAAATAGTTCAAATTATTGTTTAATTAAACTCGGAACACGGAGAAGAAGGTTCTAATTTTACGGCTATTTGAAGAAAGATATAAAAAATGAGTAAATAGTTTTTGGAGTTATAAAAATTAAACCTCTCTATTTTATAATTAAAACGAAAGTAGTATGAGGGGAAAATGCTAAAAACAAAAAGGAAATCAAAATACAATAAATTCTATAATGATATAATAAAAAAACGATTGGAGAAATATATACAAGTGAATAAAAAAAATAACAACAACATTAGCTATAGGTGCAACAGTAATTGGAGGAGCGGTTTTTGCTCAGGATGCCCACGCAGCGGATAAGCCAACACCAGAACAAGATACAACTAGCAATCTAGTTACTAAGACTAAAGAAGGTAAAACTAAAAAAGAGGATGTTACTAAAGCTAAATCAGAATTAGACCAAGCAAATAAAAAAGTAGAGGAAAAAAATAAAGAGGTTGCAGATAAAACTAATAGTGTAAATAAGGCTGCTGGAGAAGTTGAAAAAGCAAAAGAAGATGTAGATAAAGTTAAAAAAGTAACACCAGATACAATAAAAGACACCAAAGGTAAACTTGATGCTATAAAAGATGATAAAGCAAGAATAGAAACAAAAAAACAAGAAGCAGAAGTTTCTAAAGAGGAAATTGATAAAGATATAGCTAAAAAAACACAAGAAGCTAAAGATGGTTCAAAAGCAGCTGATGAAAAAAAGCACAAATTAAAGATATTGAAAAGCGACTGTCAGAGTTAAAAAATTCAGCAAAACTTTTAGCAGATAAAAAACGTGAAAAAGAACAAGTAGCAAAAGACTTAGAAAGTGCAAAAACAGAGTTAGAAAAACGTAAAAAAGAACTGGAAGAAGCAAACAAAAATGATGCTGAACAAAGTGAAGACATTGAAAAATTAGCTAAGCAGATTGACAAACAAAAAGAAAAAGTAAAAGAAATTCAAGAACGTTTAAATCTTGCAAAAAAACAAGAGACTGAAGCAAAAGCAAAATTAGATAACGCAGTTAATCCATTTGGTACCGCTAAAACAACTCTTAAAGTAAGTGAAGATTTTATACGTGCTCTTAAAGAATATCAAAAAAATCCAAGTGAAGAGACACTAAAACGTGTAATTGAAGCAGAAAAAGCGGACAAAGAAAATGCGGTTAGACCTCCAAGAGGAGCTCAATATAAAGATGATACAGATCTTGTAGACTTGAAAAATATGAGTAAAGAAGATAAAGAATTATTTTCACAATACTTCGCATACTTGTTAAATCAAGTTAGAGCACAATTTGGATTACCACCTCGTAAATATAATTTGAATACTCAAAAACTTGCTGATGATATTGCGCGTATTGCTATGAGAGATAAGTTTGATGAGGCGAAGTCATATACCCAAGGTATTAAGGAAGCAGCTAAAGAAAATGGTTTAAATGACGCTGAAAACTACTATGAAAACCAAGCGTATGGTTATGCCCCAATTAAAGATGGTTCAAAAGTATCACGCAGATATTTATTTGACCTTCTACACAGCTCAGCTCAATGGTTCTTCTATGAAGGGGCAAGTAATGGTCATTATCACCATGCGCTAAGTCTTCTAAAAGATCATGAAAACATAGCATTAAGTTTCATACCAACAGCGAAAACATCACAAGGTAATACATTAGTGAAACTATCGATAATTAGTGTACCGAAAGCATCAGTAAATGATGAATCTAAATATGAAGAAAAATATGGCAAAAGCTCAACTTCAAATGTGGATAATGTTAAATTACCAAATACAAAAGCATTAGAAGATGCATATAACGGAGCTAAAGGAAACGCTGATGCAATAAAATCAGAATTAGATGAAGCTAACAAAGTATTAGAACAATTAAAAACTGAACATAAAAATAAAGTTGATAGTGTAGAAGGTAAAGTTGAAGCGGCTCAAAAAGCTAAGGATGCAGCTGAAAAAAAGGTAAAAGATTTAGAGAAAAAAGAAGCAGAAGTAGAAGCGGATATTGTACGACTGCAAGGATATATAGGTAACAAAGCAGATGAAACTACTCGTTTGAACACAGAATTAGACAAATTGAAAAATGAATTAGCAACTATCAAAGCAGACATAACTGCAAAAGAACAAGAAGTAGATAAACTAAAACGTCTATCAGAAGCTAGAGCAGAAGAAATTGCTACACGTCAAGGACAAATTGATGCATTTGACAAGTTGATAGCAGAAGTACAAGCAGACTTAGATGAGCAACGTCGTTTAGATGCTAATCGTAGTGCAGTAGAAAAAGCATTAACAAAAGCTAACGAAGAATTAGCGCGTGTTAAGAAGGAATTAGATTTAGCTAAAGATGAATTAGAATCATTAAAAGGTGATGCACAGGCTAAGCAGAAAAAATATAATGATATTCAAAAACAATATGAATTAGAAAAATTAACATATGGTACCACAAAAGATGCACCAACTGTTGAAAAACCTGAATTCAAATTCGAAGTGCCAAAAGATGCACCAACAGTAGAAAAACCAGAATTTGATATCAGCAAGTTAGCTAAGCCATCTGAACCAACTGACCCGTCTAAACCAGCTAATCCAATTAATCCAGCGAAGCCAGCTAGTCCAGAATCACGTGATGAGAACAAAACTCTAGGTAAAGAACTAGCTCACGCTAAAAAACAAGGAGTTATCTTACCGAAAACAGGTGAGAATACAAAATCATCAGTGTTTGCAGGATTAATATTATTAGTTGCTTCATTGATAATGAATCTAAGAAAAACAAAATAACTTATAACATTAAAATCGGAGTTTAGAGAAAATTTAAGCTCTGATTTTCCAAGTCTTAATCAAATGCAATATATAAAAAAATATGTAAAGAATACTCAGAAGTTTTTAAGGTGATAAAATTTTTAAAAACATAGTTCTCTCTATGGTAAAGAAAAGTAACTGGGGAAGTCAAAGAATGTTAAAATTAGATAGAATATTAAATTGAAGTTATGAGAATATTCAGTAAGAATTCAAGTAGTATTACGAGATTTTGACAACAGATTGAAATTAATTAGCAATGAAATATAATAAATGCTATAACATAGTGGTTAACTATAATCAAGAAATAAATAAGGATGGGAGAAATATATAAGTCAATAAAAAACTAACAACAACATTAGCTATTGGTGCTACAGTAATTGGTGGAGTGGTTTTTGCACAAGATGTCCACGCAGCTGATTCGCCACCACCAGAACAAGATGCAACTAACAATTTAGTTACAAAGACAAAAGAAAATGAAGTTAAGAAAGAAGATGTTGCTAAAGCAAAAGTAGAAGAAGATCAAGCAAACGCTAATGTTGAAGCTAAGAAAAAAGAAGTTGCGGATAAAAGTGATAAGGTAACAAAAGCGGATGAGAAAGTTGAAGAAAAGCAACAAGATGTTGATAGTGTGGAGAAAGTAACACCAGATAAAATCAAAGAGGCTCAATCTAAAGTTGACAATATTAAAGAGGATAAAGCAAAAGCTGAAACATTAAAACTACAAGCAGAAGTTGCAAAAGAAGAAATCGATAAAGATATAGTTAGAAAAACACAAGAAGCTGAAAATAAATTGAAAGAAGCTGCTGAAAAACAAGAGCAGATTAAAGATATTGAAAAGCAACTAAAAGAGTTGAAGGATTCAACAAAGTTGTTGGAAGAGAAAAAAATCGAAAAAGAACAAGCAACCAAAGATTTAGAAAATGCAAAAAATGATTTAGAAAAATATAAAAAAGAATTAGAAGAAGCAATTTAAAGTGATGCTAAGCAAAACGAAGAAATTGGAAAATTAGCTAAAAAGGTTGAAGAACAAAACGAAAAAGTAAAAGAAATTGAAAAAAAATTAGAACTTGCAAAGCAGGCCGAAACCAAAGCTAAATCAAAAATAGACAATGCGGTTAATCCATTTGGTTCAGCTAAAACAACTCTTAAAGTAAGTGATGATTTCGTGCGTAGATTTAACGAATTTAAAGCTAATCCAAGTGTTGAATCTTTTAATCGTGTAGTCGAAGCTGAACAAGCCGACAAAGAAAATGTACTTAAACAATTAAATCCTAATGATTATAAAAATGATACTGATCTTGTAGATCTAAAAAATATGAGTGATAAAGATAAAGAGTTATTCTCACAATACTTCACCCACTTATTAAATCAAGTTAGAGAACAATTTGGATTACCACCACATAAATATAATTTGAATACTCAAAAATTTGCTGATGAAATTGCTCGTATTGCTATGGAGGGTAAATTTGACAAGGAAAGACAGTATATCAAAGGTATTAAGGAAGCGGCTAAGCTATATGGTTTAAATGATCGTGTTAACGATTATGAAAACAAAGAATATAGCTATGTACCAGTTAAAGATGGCTCAAAAGTATCACGTAGATACTTGTTTGATATTCTTCATAATTCTGCACAAAAATTCTTCTATAGCGGTAAAGCAAATGGACACTATGGAGATACATCATTTCTTTTAGGAGATCAAGAAAACATAGCGTTAAGTTTTATACCAACTCCTAAAACATCTGAAGGCAATACATTGGTGAAAATATCGGTAATTAGCGTTTCGCAAGCATCAGTAGGAAATAACAATAAATATGAAGAGAAATATAGTAAAAATTCACCTGAAAGTATAGATAATGTACAATTACCAGGTTCAAAAGTGTTAGAGAACGCGTACAGTGTAGCTAAAGAAAATACTGGGAAAATTCAATCAGAATTAAATGATGCTAATAAAGTATTAGAACAAGCAAAATCTGACCATAAAGCAAAAACGGACAGTCTAGAAAACAAAGTAGATGAGGCTCAAACCGCTAAAGATTTAGCTGAAAAAACTGTTGAAGAGTTGAAACAAAAAGAAGCACAAAAAGAAGAAGATATAGCTCGTTTGCAAGGAAATGTTGATGCCGAAACAGCAAAACGCACTCATTTAAATAAAGAACTAAGTGAATTGAAAAAAGAATTAGAAGATATTAAAGCTGAGGCTACAACAAAAGAACAAGAAGTAACTGAACTAAAACGCCTATCAGAATCTAGAGCTGAAGAAATCGTTAAACTTGAAGCGCAAATTGAAGAAATTGATAAACTTTTAGCACAAGCTACAACAGAACTAGAGGACCAACAGAGATTAGATGCTAGTCGCGGTGCAGTGAAACAGGCGCTAACAAACGCTCAAGAAGAATTAAAGATTGCTCAAGAAGAATTAGAATTAGCTAATGGTGAATTAAAATCATTACAAAAAATCGCGCAAGATAAACAGGATAGATATAAAACTATTAAAAAACAATATGAATTAGGAGACTATCTACACGCTACAACAAGGGACGCGCCTATCTTAGAAAAACCGGAATTCAAATTTGAAATACCAAAAGATGCACCAACAGTAGAAAAACCAGAATTCAAATTTGAAATACCAAAAGATGCACCAACAGTAGAAAAACCTGAATTCAAATTCGAAGTGCCAAAAGATGCACCAACAGTAGAAAAACCAGAATTTGATATATCTACACTAAATAAACCAACAAACCCTACAACAAAGGCTAAAGAAAAAGAAATGGTAGTTAATCAAAAACAAGGAGCTATTCTACCGAAAACAGGTGAAAATAGTAAATCATCAGTAGCTGTGGGATTAATGGTATTAGTTGCTTCATTAGTGCTAAACCGTAGAAAAGCAAAATAGTAGATAACATAAAATCAGAGTCTAGAAAAAATCTAGACTCTTTTTTATTGTTTTACTGAATATACTTTGTGATATAATATAAAAAGAACTAGAGAAAAATTGTAGAGAAGAGGGATTAATATGTTTTTACGTTTTTTCCATAATCCGTTACTTTTAGCGAAGTTAGCTTGGTATGAGTATTTGATAAAAGGAAATAAGAAGCAAAGTACGGCTGAATATAAAATAAAAAGAATTATTCAAGATGTTACAGGTGAGAAAATAGATGATATAGTAGTCTATAATTGTGGTCTATCGACTCCCAAACTTGCAAAAAATGGTTTTCAAGCAACAGCTATTTATTTGGAGAAGTACAATGAACTGTTGGTAATTTTTCGAGGAACTGAGCTTGATGATATGAGTGATTGGTTTTACAATTATACAGGAATAGTTTCAGGAGAGAATACTAGTCAGATTGATTCTGCATTTGCATTTTTGAAATTTCTTAAGAAAAAGATACCTAATTTTGATACATGCTATAAAGTTGCAGCTGGTCATTCTTTAGGTGGCCATTTGGCTATAACAGTAGAATTATTAAGAAAAACTTTTCAGCGAGTTTATACTTATAATACGGCGTTACCACAATTAAAACAACTACGTAAATACGATAAAAGATATAATAAGAAGTTAGAAGCATACTTTTTAGAGAAAGATTTAGAAGAGACAAATAAACTTCAAGAATTTACCGAGAATTATTATGCTAAAGATGCACATCATATTTATAATTATCTAAGAAAAAATGATTTTGTTCAATCGCTAAATATGACAGTAGGGACATTTAATGTAGGAAAAACTATAGAATTTCCTCCGGTATTAAAAACATTTGTTCCCCCGGAAGATTTTTTAACCGAAGAAGATACATACGAATTGGATAGAATTTTTGGAGATTTTTATAATAGGTTATTAGAAAAAGGATTTACTCCAGATTTAGTAAAGGAAAAGGAAAAAGAAATTGCTGATGAATTTGTTGCATTTTTAATTTCTGAGATAAAAGATCCTATACAAAACCAGGTAACAAGCTTGCGTCGTTGGACCAATAAAGAAGAAGGAAATGAAAATATAAAAAAAGCGTATCGTACTTTTAAGGCAGTTTATAATTATATGTTATACCTTGCCCATTCTGGCATTATTTTAGAAGATGTTATAAATAATGAAGATGGAAAGAGAGCTCAATCAATGTTTGAAGAAGCTTTAGGTGGTGGGGCGGTAACTAGCTTTAAGAAATTAATAAAACCACTGCAAGAATTTTATACGTTAACCAAAGCAATATATACGATAACTCATGCGAAAGAGTTAGATGATATTGAAGGTTGGGCAGAAGTTGCTGATGCACATGATTTAACAGCTATGTATGATGTATTAGAAGGATAGAAGTAAAAAAGAAAGACTTTATAGGTCTTTCTTTTTTATGTTTCATAATGTATAAAGAACAGATTAGTCATCAGAGTCGTCATGAGACGAATGACTATGAGACTCTTCATTCTTATCTTTATCATCTTTTTCTTTATCATCTTTTTTCATAATAGTCTTTGGCTCTCCAAAGGTTAAATCTTTATCAATGCTAAATCCAAGTTTCGCAAGAATTTTTCCCTTAGTTAACTCCACAAAACCATTAGGAATCATATCGGATACAGAACCTTTTGCGTTATTGTAAGGATTTATAGAGAAATCTATTACAGAATTTGGTCTAGTGAAGGCTACATCTGGTGAAACAAGCTTACTATCATAGCTATAAATAGCATTCATTATTGCAGCCCAAGACCTATGAGCATAGTCATAACTTGGTACAGTAGCTGGTTTATCGTAACCATTCCAAACACCGACGGTAATATTTTTCGTACCACCAACAACCCAAAGATCTTTATAATATTCAGAAGTTCCTGTTTTTACAAATAAGTTTTTACTGCTGAAGTTAAGTTGTTTAGCTATATCAGCAGAAGTTCCGTAACTTGCATTAATTACATCATTAAGCATATTTAAAATTAAGTAACTTGTAGAATCATTATAAACTCTAATAGGTGTGTGATTAGCTTGATAGATTATTTCATTATCATTGTTACGAATTTCTTCTATGATATGGGCTTTTTTGTGTTCTCCCATATTAGCAAATGTAGAGAAACCACTAGTATTTTCCATTACAGAAACACCATAACTCATCCCACCGATAGAAGCAGCAAGAGATGTATGATCTGTTTCTGTCATACCTTTGAATTCCATTTTTTCAAGATACTCTTTTACAGGATCTTCATTTACAAAAGCTGAATATAATCTAATTGTTGATAAGTTAAGTGATTGAGCAAGTGCTTTTCTTGCAGAAATATAACCATATTCAGTTCTTGTAAAGTTTTCTGGTGTCCAACCGTAATAATTAAATCGTTTATCTAGGATAGTTGAATTTGGAGTAATATATCCTTTATCAATAGCAGGTCCATAAACCAATAGTGGTTTGATTGAAGAACCTGGAGAACGTTTAGTACGAGTAGCATGATTTAGCTGTTGTTTTTTATAATTCATTCCACCGATAAAAGCTAAGACTTTACCAGTATCATTTTCTATAACTGAAGCTCCAATTTCTAATGGATAAGTTGTTCCGTTTTGATAAGATGCTGGATAACTTTCAAATTGTTTTTTCGTTTCTTGAAGTTTATCATAAAGCTTCTTATCTAAAGTTGTTTTTACTTTATAACCACCTGTAATAAATTTAGTTTTACTTTTTTCGATTAATTCTGCTCGATAAGTAGCGTTATTTCTAAATTGTTGGAGTCTATTATTTTTAACTGCTGTTTGTTCAGCTAAAATTTCTGCAACAGATGCTGTTACTTCGTTACGAATATAAGGGTATTCAGTATATTCTTCAACTTTTTGTTTAGTAAAAGAGCCTTTAATATCAAAATCAAGAGCCTCTTTGTATTGAGAAGAATTGATAAAGTTATTTGCTTTCATTCGCGATAAAACATATTTTTGACGTTCTATACCAGCTTGTAGCTCTTCATCTGGCCTAATATTTCCTGCATTATCAAAAGGAGTATATCTATATGGTGATTGAACAAAACCTACAAGATAAGCCGCTTGAGCGATGTTTAAATCTTTGGCACGGATACCAAAAACACCTTGTGCAGCAGTTTCTATCCCACTAATATTTTGCCCTAAACTATTCTTCCCAAAAGAAGCAACATTTAAATAGTTTTCAAGAATCTCTTTTTTAGAAAAGTGATTATCAACCCTTAGTGCTAATAAAATTTCCTTCGCTTTTCTTTCATAAGAACGAGAATTATCTAATAATTGGTTCTTAACAAGCTGCTGAGTTATCGTACTACCACCACTAGTATGAGCTCCGGTAACTTAGCTATAAACAGCACGGATTAATCCGAATATTTCTACACCATTGTTAGAGTAAAAATCAGAGTCTTCACTAGCAATAGTCGCATTTTTAACATTTTCACCTAAGTCTTCATAATTTACAGTTTTTCTAATAAGCTCAGAGTTAAGGGTACCTAATTTTTCACCAGTACCGAAATAAACTTCACTATTTTTACTAATATTATTGATCTGTTCTTTCATTTCTTTTTGATCTAAAACGGGCTGATCTTTGACTAATCCACCGACAAAACCAAGAGCTATCCCAGCTCCAAAGCTAATGAAAATAGCAAGTATTAATAAAAAAATCCTAAGAAATGAAGTTCTAATCTTCTTTTTTTCCATAGAAATCCCCTTGGTTACATATTTTACTACATTATATCATATTTTTGAGAAAACTCTAAATTAAATCATAATAATGATAAAGTTTTATAGTCAAAAAATAGTGAAAAACTATCAAAGAAATAGCTAAATTGTGATATAATGGAAACATACGTATGAAAGAAAACAAGGAGGTTAGCATGAGTAACTTGTTAGAAGAACTAAAATATAGAGATTTAGTATATCAACAAACTGATGAAGAAGGAATAAAAAAATTATTAGAAACGGAAAGTGTATCTATTTATTGTGGAACAGACCCTACTGGAGATTCTCTACATGTTGGGCATTTATTACCATTTTTAACATTAAAAAGATTTGCGAAATATGGACATAAGCCAGTAGTTTTAGTTGGAGGGGGAACTGGAATTATTGGAGACCCTTCAGGACGTAGTGAAGAACGTCAATTACAAAGTTTAGAAACTATTGCAGAAAATGCTAAAAAATTAGAAAATCAACTGCGTAATATTTTCAGAGGAGATGAAAATATCGAGTTTGTAAATAATGGTGATTGGTTAGGGAAAATGTCTATGATTGAGTTTTTACGAGATTATGGGAAACTAATCAATGTTAATTATATGTTGGCAAAAGACTCTGTATCAAGTCGTTTAGAAAACGGATTGTCATTTACAGAATTTAGTTATACATTATTACAAGGTATTGACTATGCTTATCTTAATGAACATCATGGGGTAAAAATGCAACTTGGTGGATCGGATCAATGGGGGAACATTACTACAGGACTAGAAATTATGCGTAAACTTCGTGGTGATGTAGAAGCGTATGGATTCACTATTCCGCTAATGCTAAAATCAGATGGAACAAAATTTGGGAAATCAACAGGTGGAGCGGTATGGTTAGATCCAGAAAAAACAACGCCTTATGAGTTTTACCAATTCTGGTTCAATACTGCTGATAATGACACAATCTCAGCAATTAAAAAATTCACATTCTTAGAAAAAGAAGAAATTGAGAAACTAGAAGAAAGCTTGGCAAAAGAGCCACACTTACGCCTTGCTCAAAAAGCTCTAGCAGAAGAGTTAGTAAAAATTGTACATGGTGAAGCGGCTTTAGAGAGTGCCTTAAATATTACAAAAGCATTATTCTCAGGAAATATTAAAGAACTAACTCTTGATGAATTAAAAGTAGCTGTAAAAGGTATGCCAAAAGCTCAATTACCAAAAGAGGATATCAATATAGTAGATTTCCTAGTTGAAAGTGGTGTAGTTACTTCTAAACGCCAAGCACGAGAAGATGTAAATAACGGAGCAATTTCTATAAATGGGGACAAAGTTACTGATTTAGCTTTCATAATAGATAACAGCTCACGTCTTGAAGATAGTTTTACAGTTGTAAGACGTGGTAAGAAAAATTACAAGTTGGTAGAGTATAAATAATATTAAATAAATATACAAATCATTAAAAGGGGAACGAAAAATGAATTTAAAAGAAGTTGTTGGTAAAGAGGCAGTTAACTATGTTAAAGATGGGATGATAGTAGGTCTTGGGACAGGTTCTACTGTGTTTTATTTTGTTCATGCGTTAGCTGAAAAAGTAAAAGAAGGTTTAAATATAGAGATGGTATCAACATCGATTCAAACGGTGGAACTAGCAAAAAGCTTAGGTCTTGTTATTAAGGAACTAGAAGAGATAGATCATATCGACCTTGCCGTTGACGGTGTAGATGAGATTGATAAAAACTTCAACGCGATAAAAGGCGGTGGAGCTGCACTATTTAGAGAAAAAATAGTTGCGGATATTGCCGAAAAAATAATCTGGATTTTTGATGAAAGTAAAGATGTAGAAAAATTGGGGAACTTTAATCTGCCTGTAGAAATTTTACCATTTGGATATAGCCATACTATTAGAAAAATGGAAAAATTAGGACTAAATCCAGTATTGCGCCTAAGAGATGGGAAAACTTTAGTAACTGATAACCATAATTATATTGTAGACTTACATTTAGGTTATGGTTTCGATATAGATGAAGTGAAGAACAAGTTGGCTGATATTGTTGGTGTAGTTGAACATGGATTATTCTTAAATATGTGCGATTTATGTATTTCAGGAACTCCAAATGGAGCGGTAGTAATAGAAAATCCTAATAAAAAATAATTTTAAAAGATAGAAGTTGAATGAAAAATGAGAAAAAGTTATATACGAGGATCGAAAGTTTTGATTATAATAGCTATAATATTGTTTGTAGTAAGTTTTGTGTTTATGGTTGCTTCGATAAATAGTTTTAGGAGTTTGGAAACATTATATAAAGAAGGAGACCACTTTTCTGGAGATTCTGGTTACTCAATTATTAAAGTTGCAGCTATAGAAGAGCAAAATATAGTTGATGAAAAGCTCAAAGAAGATGAAAAATTTTATTTAGTTGACTATGAGCGAGGCTTTATAATGCTAAAAGCTACAGAAAAAGAATTAGAAAAATTCCTTGATGGTCGAAAACTACAAGATGGGAAACTGACTAATTTATCAAGTGAAAATATTTACAAACGTATTGATGCTATTCCAGAAGTTACTTATGGAAGACGCAGTAGTAGAAAAGTAAATATTACACATGAGCTAAGACGTAAATTTGTAGACTCACTCCCAAAGAGTAGTTTAATAAAAGATCGTGTAAAACAGATTATTGCCGAAGTTGGGATTAAAGACAATAAAGATGCTTATACAAATAAGTTGAAAGAAAAACCGTTTTATTCGGATATGTACTTGAAACCAATAGGATGGGGATATTATGTTATGACTATAGGAGTACCGTTTGTTTTATCAGCTGTAACTATAGGTGTAATATTTTCAATAAGAAGAAAAATTCGTCATGCTCGTAGTGAATACGAAGAGCTATTTATTGAATTCCCTGAAACAGAAAGAGACTTGGATATTCTTTTGCGTGAAGCGCAGTACCTAGATGAAGGTCTTAAAGTTTTAATCTATAAAGATTCAATAATTGTTTATAAAGGCGTGTTTAATTTTGAACCTCTACGTGATATTAAGAGACTAGAGTTTAGAAAAGTTACAGACTCCAAAGGACGTTTACAAGGATATATGTTAGATATACTAAGATTAGATGACACATCTAACTTTGACATAAAGATAGGTATGATTAGAAAAGAAACAGAACAACATATAGTTCAACTGGGTAACTATATTAAAGAAGAGTATAAAAAAGGAGTTGGCTACAGATTTTAGGAATTAAATAAAAAGAGTAGCTGAGATAAGTATAAAGGTTTTTGAAATAGGAGGAAAAAATGGAAACTTTAAAAGATAGAGTTATAGAGGCTTTAGAAAATGTAATTGATCCAGAATTAGGGATTGATATTATGAATTTAGGATTAGTCTATGATGTTAAGATGAGTGACGATAATAAGCATGCTATTGTAGATATGACATTAACATCAATGGGATGTCCTTTAGCACCGGTTATAATCGAACAAGTAGAAACTGCTATGCTAGGTGTCGATGAAATAGAAAAAGTCGACGTCAATATAGTTTGGGAGCCAGCGTGGACAAAAGATAGAATGTCACGTTATGCTAAAATAGCTCTAGGGGTAATAGACTACGAATAAAAAAAGTCAGATGATTAGTAAAACAATCATCTGACTTTTTGTTTAATCCAACAGGAACACCTACTAAAACTTTTAGTAGGTGTATTTGCAAATTATATCAGCTTAGTTACTTCAATAGTGTATTTCCAGAGGAAGATTAAATATCCCTAAAATCTTCTACCAAAAATTCTTCTCATAATTACCCCAAAGACAAACTGAATATAAAGAGCCCTAGTATATACACTTATAGAATAACAGTAAATTTTGTCTTTGTCAACAGAGATTTAGTTTTTTTCTCTAAAAATTTTGCAAACTACAACTAGCTAGTAAGTCTAGGATGAGAGTAGACTAAGAAGGAAAGAATATGCTAAAATAATAGTAGGAGAAAAGAAGGGGGGAGAACGAGATGAAAATTATAAAATTGTTGTTAAACGCGATATTAATTGTTAGTTTTTTATGTGGTTGTAGTAAAAATATAGATAAAAAAGAGGATGCCCCAACTAAGACGGAGGAGAATAAAAAAGAAGATAATAAAGTAAACCGTCAAGAAAATAATCCTAATGATAAAAATAATATTAATAATAATGAGGTTATAAATAAGACTCAAGATGGAGAAAAATCCCCAAATAATGAAACGTCTCAAGTAAAAGAAACACCAAAAGAAACTAATAGAAAAGTTAGGCTTAATGTAATACCACAAGTACAAAAAGTTTGGTATTATTGTGCTCCTACTAGTGTTAGTATGATTTTATCATATCGCGGAGTATATGTAGATCAATTCACATTAGCTAAAGAAATGGGGACTTATGAACCATTTGGAACACATAATAAAGATGCTATAAGAGTATTAAATAAATATATGTTTGGATATGAATTTCCAGCTACAGGACAAGCAGGTTATCGTTTAGAAGTCGTAGTCGGTGGTACGCAAAGTGCACAAGAAATTTCATTATTTAAGCAGAGATTAAAGAAAAACATAAAGGATGGGTATCCTATGTATTTAACAATGGATGTTTCTAAAATATATCCAGGATTAAAAGGAGAACATAATGTTACAGCAATCGGCTATATAGAAACAGAAGATGGCTCTGATATAAAATATGTTTATTATTTAGATCCAGCCCCTAAAGTACAAGATAGTGTATATGGCGGGCTAAAGATAGAAACACCAGAGAAATTATTGAATTCAATGCTAACATGTGAGGAACCTAACTATGCATGGTAAGAAAATAAAGAATTAGTTGTTTACAAAAATAAGCTTATTTTTACAAGTGAAATATAGGAATAATTTTGCTTGTAAAAATGCTTAAATAATCTAACAGCTAGTTCTTTTATTTTGTGAAAAATAATTGAGAGAAATAGATAATTAAGGTGGAATAAGAAGGAATAATTATGATATAATAAAAAAGATATGAAGAATAAAATGATGAAAGGAGAGAGTATGTATAGAGATGGAAAGCCCCAAAAGGGGGATGTAGTAAAAATAATTGCTTATAAACATGACGGTTCTATACATAGAATTTGGCATAAAAACATTGTTCTTGAAGCGGATGAACAAGTTTTAATTTTGGCAAATAATAGAACATTAGTTACAGAAAGCGATGGACGAACTTGGGTAACAAAAGAGATTGCTCTAGTTTATTTCCATAGCGAAAGTTGGTTTAATATAATCTGCATGTTTAGGGAAGATGGCGTACATTATTATTCAAATTTAAGCAGTCCATTTGCTTATGATGTAGATGGTGTGAAATATATTGACTATGACCTTGATATAAAGAAATATCCAGATGGTAAATACTTCTTATTAGATGAAGATGAGTATAATCAGAACAAAGTTCGTTATAATTATGGGGAGAAGATTGATAAAATATTGAAATATAATGTTAACAAACTGCAAGAATGGATAGATAACAATCAAGGAGCGTTAGCACCAGACTTCGCAGATGTTTGGTTAGAAAATTATGAAAAAATAACAAAAGAGGATAAAAATGTTAAAAGGTAAATTTTGCATAGAATTAAGGGATGATGAAGTTTCAGTGGAAATTGGAAATAAGTTAAAAGAATTTCTTCTTGCTAGTAATATGACAGAAGATACTGAAAATCCCGATTATGTTTTTGCAATTGGTGGAGATGGAACAGTACTGCGTACTTTTAATAAACATATAGATAACTTAGATAAAATAAAGTTTCTATCTATACATACAGGGCATTTAGGATTCTATACAGATTATTCAGCTCAGAATTTTGAAAAATTATTTTTTGATATGTTGGCATTAGAGCCGAAAATAGAGCAATACCCTGTATTAAGGTTAAAAGCATATTGTGAAGATGGAAAACTAGTAGGAGAATATTATTCTCTAAATGAAATTACCGTAAATAATCACACAGGGACGACTTATGCGGCCAAAGTTTATATAAATGGTGTACATTTTGAAAGTTTTAGAGGAGATGGTTTATGCATAAGTACTCCAACAGGGTCTACAGCTTACAACAAAAGTCTTGGTGGGGCTGTAATTCATCCACAATCAGCCGTATATCAAGTTACAGAGATTGCAGCATTAAATAATCTGGTTTATAGAACATTAGGGAATTCTCTAATTTTATCAGAAGATGATGAATTAACTATAAAGCCTATAAACGCTGATAATCATCGTATAAGTGTTGACCATTTACATTTTAATTATGAAACAATATCAAAACTACAAATTACTTTAGCAAAGGATAGAAATATTTCGTTTATTCGTTACAACGATGATAGCTTTTGGCAACGAGTAAAAAGATCGTTTATTAGCAATGACTAATTTAGTATTAACTTATACAATAGAAAAAGAACAATGTTTACGCGAGTTTTTGTTAGAAAATAACATCTCGCGTAAAACTTTAACAAGGATAAAATTTGATAATGATGGCAGTATTAAGGTAAATGACAAAGAAGAAAATGTCCGCTATATTTTGAAAAATGGTGACAAAGTAACAATAACATTGCCAAGCGAAAAATTTAGCGAACATGTTCGTTTTATAGAAGGGAATCTGGATATTATTTATGAAGACGAGTATTTTCTTGTAGTCAATAAACCTGCGAATCTACCTTCTATTCCTTCAAGAAATGAAGAAGATGCTTCGCTTTTAGAAATAGTTAATACTTATTTTCATGATAATAACTATGTTACTATTCCACATATAGTCACTCGCCTTGACAAAAATACTACAGGATTAGTTTTAATCGCCAAACATCGTCATATTCATGCGCTATTTGGAAAAACAGACATAAATAAATTTTATCTTGCGTTCGCAAAAGGAAGAGTTGCTGACCAAGTTATAGAAGCCAATATAAAAAGAGAAACGGATAGTATTATAACCAGATGTGTTGCAGAAGATGGAGATTATGCCAAAACACAAATTTGGTTAGTGAAATATTATGAAAAGAATGATGTGAGTTTGGTAAAATTAAAATTATTTACAGGGCGTACTCATCAAATACGAGTTCATATGAGTCATTTAGGTCATCCACTTTTGGGAGATGAACTGTATGGAGGGAACCAAGACCTTATAACAAGACAAGCATTACATTGTTATAACTTACAATTCAAACATCCGATAACACAAAAAGAACTTTCTTTGGAAGCTCCTTTAGCAGGAGATATTATGATGATAACCGATACTAAACCTAGATAAACTTAGAAATAAAATTTTCTAAGCTTTCTTTTTATGAAAATCGAGTTAAATAATTTTCTATAAATATAATTTATGATATAATCGAAGGTAAACAATTTTGTTATTTAATTAAATGAAAAAGGAGAGGGACTATGGTAGTATCATCATTAAAATTTGTAGGGAATACACCTATATATCAGTTAGATAACACAAATATCTTCGTGAAACTTGAAAAATATAACTTAGGGGGAAGCGTTAAAGATCGTGCTGTTCTTGGTATGCTGGAAGAAGCAAAACGTCAAGGAAAAGTAAATAGCGATACTATTATCGTAGAACCAACTAGTGGAAACACTGGGATTGCTGTTGCTATTTTAGCATCAGTATTGGGATTAAAGGCTGTTATTATTATGCCTGAAAGTATGAGTATAGAGCGTCGTACGTTAATTAAAGCATACGGAGCACAATTAATTTTGACACCAAAAGAATTAGGAATTAAAGGATCAATCGATAAAGCAGCAGAAATTCGTGAAAAATATGATAATGCCATTTCTTTAAGCCAATTTGATAATCCTGCAAATCCAGCATATCACTATGCAACTACAGCGAAAGAAATTTTAGAGCAAGTTCCGGATTTAGATATCTTTGTAGCAGGAGTAGGAACTGGCGGAACATTTTCTGGTGTCGCTAAATATTTAAAAGAAAACAAACCAGAAGTTTTAGCGATTGCACTCGAACCTGAAGAATCACCAGCTATTAGTAAAGGACATGGAGGAGTTCACAAAATCCAAGGTGTTGGAACAGGATTTATACCAGAGAACTTTAATAAAGAACTTATGGATGAAATCTATACAGTACCAAGCGATGAAGCAATAAGCGAAACTAAAAACTTTGTGAGAACAACTGGTATTGGAGTTGGAATTTCCTCAGGAGCGGCTATTGCTGGTGCAAAAAAAGTAGCAGCTAAGTATCCAGACAAAAAAATTGTAACAATTTTACCTGACGGAGTAGATAAATATTTATCTATGTTAGAGTTTGATGAAGTTACGTATGTAGAAGTGTAATGAAGTTTTTCGATAATTTACGCTATAACATTAACCGAGTGCTTAGAGAAGATCCTGCTGCTGAATCTAAACTTATGATATATTTAACATATCCACATATAAAGGCATTGAACTATCACTATTTTGCACATAAGCTATATAAGAGAAACCATCATACCTTGGCAAGAATACTTGCTAAACGCGCTAGGAGAATAACAGGTATAGAAATTCATCCGGGAGCTCAAATAGGTAAAGGTCTATTTATAGATCATGGTATGGGAGTTGTAATTGGTGAAACTGCAATTGTGGGGGATAATATTACTATGTACCATGGAACAACTTTAGGAGGGACGACAGTAAATCCGATAAAAAGACATCCAACTATAGGAAATAATGTTATTATCGGTGCAGGTGCCAAAATTTTAGGTAATGTCACAGTAGGGGATAATTCTAAAATAGGAGCAAATGCGGTTTTGAAAAAGAGTGTTCCACCTGGTACGCTAGTTTATGAAGCTCGTCCTACAATAAAATATGAAGAATAAGATTAACTGAAATCTAAGTTATTTTGCTTGGATTTTAGTTTTTTTAATTATAAAATAATGGTAAATAGAGGTAATAATTAACTTTTGACGGAAGGGGTGAAGTGATGAAAAAAATAAAAAATTTAATTTTCGATTTAGATAATACATTGTATGACTTTAGTACGGTATGGAAAAAATCTAATAAATTAGTTTTTGAGTATATGGGCTATGATAAAATAACTTCTTATGATGAATTCTTTACAGCTTATAAAAGAATAAATAACGAATTGATGAAAGAAATTCATAGAGGAAATCTTAAGTTGATAAATCTTCGCAATGAAAGATTAATTAAGACTATGGAAATATACGGATTGCATTTAACGTTGGAAGATTGCGGTATTTATTATAAAAAGCAGTTTGATTTTATAATAGATTGTATAGAACCGGATGAAGAATTAAATGAGAAGTTAAAAAAATTAAGCAAAAAGTATAAATTAATCCTTTTGACCAATGGAAAGAGCTATGAACAAAGATTGAAGCTAAAAAAACTTGGATTAGATGAATTATTTAGCCTGTATATTTCTGAAGAGACGAAAGTAAGTAAACCTAAACCGCTGGCGTTAACGAATATTTTGGATAATGAGAATTTAATTGCAGATGAAACAATGATGGTAGGTGATTCAATTTTCTACGATATAAAACCAGCTCAAAAATTAGGATTAAAAACGTGTTTAATAGAGAAAAAATGGCATTTCGATGACAAAATTGTCCATTATGAAGGATGTAAAGTAAAAAATATTAATGAATTTATTGAAAAATTAGAGATGTTATAATATATAAAAATAAAAATTATTTTTCTGATTATAAAGAAAACATTAAAATATTTACATCGTTAAAAAACTCTGAGTATAGCAATCATAGTCTTGATGCCAGTTATTTGATTATATTTATTAGAAATAAAATTAAAATAATTGTTAAGTATTTTAAAAAGCGCTATTGAATGAAATTATATAATCTGTTATAATGACCATGGAAACAATAACAATATATACAAAGGAGACAATTTTATGAAACAAAGTAAATTGTTAGCTGTAACTATGGCAGCTGTTTTATCATTAACATTAGCGGGGTGCTCATCATCTAAACCTGCAGAAAATAATAGCAATACTCCAACAGTAAAAGCCATGTCAGGAGAAGATTTAAACAAAATCGAAAAAGATGATAAAGAAAAAGAAAAACACCTTGTAATTGATGTTCGTGCAGAAAACGAATATAAAGAAGGGCACGTTAAACACGCTATCAACATTCCATTAGCTGATATCGAAAAAAATATCGATAGAATCAGTGCTTGGAAAGAAAAATCAGTAATCGTATACTGTAATACTGGTAAGAAAAGTAAAGAAGCTGCTGAAAAATTAGTAAAAGCAGGATTCAAAGATGTGAGTGATGCTAAAGGAGTTAAAGAATATAAAAACTACGAATTAGTTAAATTTACTACATTACTTGCAGACCAATTCCAAGCTGCTATTGATAAAAAAGAAGGTACATTTATCGATCTTCGTGAAGCAAAAGATTTTGATAAAGGTCATGTATCAGGAGCTAAAAATCTTGATGTTAAGAATATAGATAAAGATCTTGCAGCATTATTGCCAGCTGATAAAAATGCACCAGTTTATACTTACTGCTACAGTGGTAACCGTTCAGCTAAAGCTGCTCAAAAAGCTGTAGAATTAGGATATACAAATGTTTATAACGCTTGGGATGGAGCAAAAGAGCACGAATACAAATTCTAATAAAAAGTTAATAAGTTAGTATCAATTATTAGTAACTAATAGGCCTTTAGGGTATACTAAAAGGACAAGGTGTTAATAAAAGTTTACGTTTCACCTTGTCTTTTATTGAGTAAAGAGGTATGAAGGGAAATAGGTTTAATGAAAAAAAATAAGATTTTAACTGCTAGTATAGCAGCGGTATTATTACTAACATTAGCGGGGTGTTCAGGATCAGCTTATTCAGTAAAAGGCGATGACTTAATGAATATCCAAAAAAATGAACAAGAAAAAGAAAATTATCTTGTTATAGACGTTCGAGATGAAGCAGCTTATAAAGAAGGGCATTTAAAATATGCTATTAACATACCAGTTGCAAATATTGATAAAAGTATTGAAGCAATAAGTTCATGGCGTGAGAAAAAAGTTGTTGTTTATAGCGATGACAATAACAAATCAAAAGAAGCGTTAGAGAAATTGACAAAACAAGGATTTAAAAATATAAAAATTGCTCAAAATACAAAAGAGTATAAGTATGAATTTGTAAAATATACAGTATTAAATGGAGCTAAGTTTCAAGATGCACTATTAGATCATAATGCTAATAACTTTTTCTTAGATGCACGCGATAAAAAAGACTTCGAAGAACGTCATGCAATGGGAGCTAAAAACGTAGATTCAAAGAATCTAGATAATCTTCATTCTGTTTTACCAGAAGATAAAAACACACCAATATACGTTTATTGTTATACTGGTGATCGTTCATCGGTAATTGCACAAAAACTTATTGATTTAGGGTATAAAAATGTTTTTAATGCATTAGATGGAACAAAAGAACACAATTATAAATTTGAAATGGCAGATTGTTGTAAACAACCTAGTGAGGAAACAAAAGGTTCAGAAAAATCTCATGAAGGGCATGCTAATCATGATTCTGCTAAAAAAGATGATCATTCAGGACATAATCATCATTAATTAATGAAAGGAAGGGGGAGCATAGTCTTCCCCTTTTGTAATATTTTATGAAAGAGAAAATTATATTATTTACGCGAGTTCCTAAAGAGGGGACTACGAAAACTCGTCTTTATGACTTTATGTCACCGACAGAAGCTGTTAATATCCAAAAGAAATTGTTGAAGAAAAATTATGACTTATTAGCAGAAACTAATAGAGAACTACTTGTTTATCATGATGGGAACAGTTCAGATGACAAAGAAATGGTAGAGCTTATTTCATGCGATAAATTTTATTATCAAAAGGGTGATAACCTAGGTGATAAAATGTATAACGCATTAGAGGAGGTTATCTCGGATAGTAAAGTTATTTTACTTGGTTCTGATATTTTCAACTTGGATAAAGATATAATAGAAGAGGCTTTTGAAAAACTTGAAACGCACGATATTGTTATTAATCCAAGTGAAGATGGTGGATATTTCTTAATTGGTATGAAGAAGGCTATAAAAGAAGTTTTTGATTTACCAAGCTATGGGGATAGTTCAGTTTTAGAAAATTTAATTAAAGTTTTAGAGAAAAATAATCTTACTTATTATTTAGGTAGAGCTGCTCTTGATATTGATATAAAAGAAGATTTACTTTATGCTGAAACAGGCTATAAAAATATCAAACTATTAGGGGCTGGGGAGTACAATATTAACTTTACATTCGATGAAGATAATATGAAGAAAGTTCTTCGTTTAAATATGAAGAGCCAAATGAACTTGGATAATCAAATAGAATACGAATTTGAGACTTTGGAATTATTAAAAGATACTGGAGTTACGCCTAAACCATATAAACTTGTGACAACTACTGAGTATTTGCCATATAATTATTTGACGATGGAATTTTTAAAAGGTGTCGCATTAGATTATACGAAGGACATGAAGATTGCGAGTTACTTGCTTAGTAAAGTTCACAATACAGCATTTGGAGAGAATAATCTTATTAAAGCGGAGAATCCATTCCAACTTATGTATGACGAGTGCGAGAGCATGGCAAGTAAATATTTAACTTGGGAGAATGCAGACGATAAAGTTTCGCAATATATTAAAGATTTTTTAAGAATTTGTAACGAGCTTATTCCAACGGAGTACAAAATAAAAAATCCATGTATTATTAATACAGAGCTTAATTCTGGTAACTTTTTGATTGGAAATAGCAAGGAAGATAGTTATATTATTGATTGGGAAAAAGCTTTAATAGGAGAGTGCGAGCAGGACCTTGCACACTTTTTAGCACCAACAACGACGTTTTGGAAAACAGATATAGTTTTAACACCAAAAGAGATTGATGATTTCTTACAAGATTATAGCCAATATCGTAACTATGATCGTGCTCGCTTTGATAGATATTTGATTTTTAATTGTTTACGAGGCGTAACTTGGTGTTCGATGGCTTACAGAGAATATAGTGAAAGTACAAAGCTGTTGACAGATGAGTTTACTTTCAAGAAAATTTCATCTTATATTAGTTATGAATTTTTAGAAAAGATTTCAAAGTATTTTAATTAGAAAGTATAAAAGGAGAATATTATGACGGAGTTTATACAAAGTTTTGGTGTTGTTGCGCCAATTGTCTATGTGTTGATGTTTGCGATACTGCCGGTGTTTTTCTTTCCAGTGCCAATCTTAGCTGTAGCTGGAGGTCTTGCATTTGGATTTGTAGAAGGTAGCTTGTTAACATTTTTAGGAGCATCTATAAATTGTTATATAATGTTTGTTATCTCAAGACGTTTTGGGCGTGATTGGGTTCGTAATTATTTAGCAAGAAAGATGAAACCAGAGCAACATGCACGTATTTTTGGAGTAAGTGATGAAAAGTTAATGATGAGTCTAGTAATATTACGTCTTATCCCTTTAGTTCCATATAATATGATAAACTACGGATATGGACTTACTAATATAAGTTTAACAAAATACATGATAGCGAGTGTATTAGGAATTGTACCAGGAACGATTGTTTTCTTAAACTTTGGGGCAACTAGTTCCAACGTTTTTAGTAAAGAATTTTTAATCGCTTCATTACTAGTGATACTACTAACTGTAGGTTCAATCTACTTATCAAAATTAGTGGAAAAAAGAGAACAACAGAAAAAATCTCAAGAACAAGAATAGAAGAACCTCTTTAAGACGTTTAATTTTATGTCTTAAAGAGATTTTTTTATGTTTAACCGTTAATTTATTATATGTAAATTATACTTACTTCAGCAAAAGTAGCATTACCAGTTAAAATTATTTTAACATCATTAGTATTTGGAGTAGAAAATGGAGTATTAACTTCTCCAAGAATCGAAGAGATTCTATTTTCGACAGACCATTCTTTAGGGACGAATATTTTTACATCTCCAAATGTTGCTGTAATGCTTATATGAACATCTTTGATAGAATAAGTATCTAATTTTTCAAAATAAATATTCGTACTACCAAATGTTGTAGTCGATCTGAAATAATCTAGTTCGTTAATATTGATATAGCGGACATTTTCACCAAAAGTAACGTTAGAATAATCCTGAGTTTCTGTTTTTTTAGTATATCCACGGAATCTATCTTTTTTACGTTGGAAGCTATATTTTAACTTTTTAGGAAATAGCATTGATATACCTATGCTAAGAAGAATAGCAATCCAAATTACTTTTCCAGTAGATATAGCTGCAAAATGGAAGTGTTTGTTATAAATAATAAATAGTAATGCAGCTGGTAACATAGTTCCAAAAACATCAAAATCCGTTAACCCTCTTACAATAAAATACCCTAAAATAATAGTTCCTAAAGTTAGAAATATAGTTCCTGATGGAAAGAAGTTTAATTCGCCAAATGCGATTGATATTGCAAAAATAATAAATAGTAAACCTATTAGACTTTTTTTTCTCATAAGTTTTTACCTCATTTCTTTTAATTTTTCTTTGACAATTTTGTAATAGTGTCTTGATATGTGAACAGTTTTTTTGCTTTTTGAAAAAGATGCGGTACTCGCTCCTGAAAAAGATTTTTCAAGCGAGTAAATTGCTCGAAGATTTATTATTGCAGATTTAGAAACTCGACAATAATAAAATGGAATTATACTTTCTAATTCATAAAGTTTGTATTTCACTTCGTAAAAATTATCATAAGAGTGAGCATAAACTTTATTATCATCGGTTTCGAAAAATAAAATATCACTAAGAGGAATAAAATATTCAGTGTCATCCTTATAAAAAATAATTTTTTGGGTACTTGCAAGAGCTTTTTCCACTAAATCTTTTATCGCAATAACATCATTACTTAACTCAGGAGATTTTATAACAACTTCTATATCCGTAATATTTGAATCAAGTTTAATATTAATTTTCATATTGTCTCCTTTCTTTATTCTTATATGTATATCATACTATATATTTGAAAGAAAATTAATAGTTTTTCAGTAAGTGGCAAAGAAGATAAGGTAAGTGGAGAAAAAGTAGTATTAAGATGGTTTGCTTTCTATGGTAATGTACATTTGTAAATGATGTGAGACAAAAAAGAGAAAAATAAAAACCTGATATGATAGAGTTACAGAGAAGCTATCTT
>OKRW01000649.1_pt1 | contig 33607 bp, 45 predicted proteins | sample 1601151 | NCBI WGS metagenome assembly OKRW01 (sample SAMEA3541471, study PRJEB24748) | human gut metagenome | biome: human gut; feature: human-associated habitat; material: faeces | place: China | collected 2012 | reverse complement strand
TGTATGTATTATATACACAATAAAAATCATTATAATTTATTTTCACAATGTGAAACAAAAAAGCGCTTAATACCTAATAATATAAACAGTTACTGGAATGATGTTACTGATTTGTTACTAGTTGAGCACCTACTTAGTGGCACATCATATATTTATAACGCTCATTCTAACACTTATTTAACGCTCACTTATGATTCTAATTTTATGGCTTAATAAGCCATTTTTTTATTTTTTGATAAGTTCTAACGCTCATTTTGAGTGTTAGAAAAGAATATCATTAATTATTATATAAAATTTATGTATATTATCAATATAATGCTTTACATACTATCTATAGTATGCTATAATATAATCAAGGAAGGAGGGATGTACAAGTGAAAATGAAAAAAAGCTCTAAGAAACTCTTAACAAGATTCATAGAGCTGATGATATCACTAATCCAGCTGACAACTTTGTTAGTGATATACATAATTCTTAAGAAGTTAGGACTCTTCTAAAAAGTCCTCCCCCTTAGGGGGATTATATAACAAATATGTATCAAAAGAAAGGATAAAATTAACAATGAAAAAAATTAACGAGTTTTTAAAAAACACCACTTTTATCATTCAGATCATTACCCTCATCATTATTATCATAATAATTTTAAAATTAATATTCTAGGAGAAGAAAACAAAAATGGAAAAAGAAAAGTTCAATCAAAAAGAATATGTAAAACAATGGACAAAAAGCAACATGAAGGCAGTGGGTGCTAGTTACAAAACTGAGTTTGTCACAGAGTTCAGAGAAGCATGTGAGAAACTAGGAATAAAGCAGTCTGCTGTTTTCAGAGAAGCCATGGAAGCAGTTATTGAAAACGCAAAAAAGGACCAGAGCAATTAAGCCCTGGTCTTTTCTATGCTTTAAATTGTTGTGTAGTCGAGATTTAGTCGAGATTTAGTCGAAATTAAGTCGAGTTTAGTCAACATCTTTATGAATAAACTCATAATAAAACTTAAATTAGACTTTTTTCAAGTATCTTTTAGCAACCCATCCACTAGGAATCTTTGCCCAATCTCCATCGAATTTAGACACAGTAACACGAGTGCCATAATTTAGACAGCCGTCCTTGTCGTAATCGTGAGCCTTAGCGTTCTTAGTTAATTCATTGTATGTTTTTCTTCTATATCCTGCGCCCGGTCCTGTTCTGACACTTAAATCACTAGCAGTAATCATATAAGTACCTAAAGCACTAGATGCATTGCTCTGTGGCTTAGGTGTAGGAGTTTCAACGTGTTCGTTGACGCTCTTATTTAAGATACCCTCAACAATCGCTTTAGCGCACTGATCAGCGTTCCATTTCACTTTGTCAATAGCATTATCAACAAAGCAGCACTCAATTAGAAGTGCTGGAGAATTAGTCTTTCTCAACACATATAACTTTGTAGATGTTTTAACACCTCTATTTCTAATACCTAGAGTGTTAGAAATATTCTTGACGATTCTTTCAGCTTCATCTTTGGCTTTTGAGTTGTCGCTATAGACATATACCTCTGTACCTGTTCCGCCTCCAGCGTTGAGATGAATAGAGACATCTAAGTCAACCTTATGATCATTACACTTATTTACAATTGCTTTTAAGTTAGAATTCTGGTCTTTTCCATTATCATCAGTACAGTCATATACTGTATGTCCGTTTGCTCTTAACAACTCAATGACTTTATTTTTAACTTTTCTGTCTTCATTGACTTCGTCTAATAAACCACTTGCTCCACGACATTTTAAGCTATGTCCACCATGTACGTTAAAATTCATATTTTATACCTTCTTTCTTATTATAATTCAATTCCTTCGATTTCCGCTCTAATCTTTAGAGTGCGAATATAATTTCCTAAATGCTTTTTCTGCTCTTTTAAGAGTTCTAATGAGCATTTAGGGATAAATGTCAACGTACGAGCCTCGTATTTGACAGTCATATCATCTAACTTGTCATATCTGATTTTAGCCTGCCAGTATTCTGCTTTAAATCTGTCTTTGTATTCAGCACTGTTCATTAGTTCGATTGTATCCTGTAATTCCATAATTATTCTCCTTTGTTAATTGCGTTTTCTGCTGCTTCTAAGCCTTTAGTTAGTACAGATGGTACGTTATCACCAGCCTCAACGAAGTTTTCAATAATACTTCTTAATTCGTTGATGATAAGAGAGGCTAAAGTAAACCACCCAACATAAGTAGTAATTGTTAGATCAACATTGATAGTCTGTCCGATTTCAATGAAGATTGCAGATGCTAAGAAAGCAACAAGTACCATGAGCCAGTAGCCTAGTTTCTTCCAAACTCCTCTGACCCCTTTGGCACTGTTTTCTTTGCCTGTTAATCTAGACTTTCTGATTCCTGTGATGTAGTCGATGGTGTTTAATGTTAGAAACCCTACAAATAACAGCCAATGAGTGCCAAAAACTGCACTCAGTACTGCCACGATAGTTCCTCCTAATGCGTTAATCGCATCCATGTATTTTAATGATGTATTGTATAATTTCATTTTAATTTCCCCTTGTTTTTTTTATTTGTTTGCTGAAACTCTTGGAATCATAACGAATCCTGTTATATAAGCACCTTTGGCAACAGTCACAGAATCCATTGATATGAGTGCCAATTTATTGCTGGATAAACTAGGATAATATCTTATTGCCAATCTATATCTATTGTCTGTTACAACAGCGCTAAAGAAATTACCTATACCACCGATAAGATTAGGAAGATTCCCATCTCCCGGAGAGTACCCTGTTCCTGCCGAAAATCCTGTATTGTTGGAAAATGAACCGTCATAAGAAAGGAATACAAAATACCCGTTATAGCGATATTTGAATGTAATGCCGCATGTGCTCCCTAACGTAACTGGTGCAGACCATCCCATAGGTTGCATAACTCTATGCTGTAATTTTCCATCCTTAAGAACAGGAATCCACGTATCAGTCTGATTTTCTGTATCAAAATCAAAGGTATAGCCATTGATTGACTGCGCTTCAAGAGGCATATCCACCTTTAACTTGCCACTCTCTGCCTTGCATCCTACTCCAATCCCTCTACCATCAGCAGAGAAATCAAGCAACTTGAACGAAGGAACGATAGCAGCATAAGCTGCAACACCATCTGTAGTGAAATAATCCTTCACAAGCACTCTGAAAGAATAGGCATTATCTGTACTGAACTTGCCAGTAGATGATATATATGTCTTATTTTCTGCACTGTATGAATCTGTATATGTCGCAAGAGTAGTCCATACCTCGCCATTTTTATACTGGATCATGACAGTCTTATCATTTTTATTTGCAACAGGTGCAATTGAAAATGAATAAGTAATCTTCACTGCCGTGCCGTCATCATCAGCCTTATTGGTTGTTACGTTCCAACGTTGCGCACTCACATTCTTTACGGTTGGCGACCACCATTCTGTAACAGCAATGTTCTTTGAAAGTGTAGCCTTCTGCCCTCTTGAATCTGTAACTGTCGATTTAAGAACAACTGTGCCAGAGGACTTAAACGGTTGAGTAATGAACCATGTGTTAGGTCCTTGAGCAATCTGTCCATCAATCTCATTGTAATAGTAAGTGATTGTTGCACCATTCTTCGTCGAAGTAGATACATTGAATTTGACTTTCGAAATGCCTTGAATAATTGTTGATGCACCGAATTTATTTGCGATAGTACTATCATCATTTGCGTATGTGATGCCTGTGATAGTCGGTTCATAGCCCGATGGCATCAATAGATCCAGTCGGCAGTAGTTAGTGCCTATGTATTTACCAGCACGGTTGTATGTATCTACTTTGAATGTAAGATAAGACTGAGCTGAATTAGTCATCTTATCAATAAGTGAAATAGGAACTGTCCACTTGAATTCATCATTCCACTGATTAGCAGCAATCTGTACATTCGTATCATAATAACTGTACGATATTACATGTCCAAAATCAGATGATGCTCTAGGGGTCTTGATTATCACACTGTTTCCAAAATAAACTGATGCTGGAGAACAGTATGGCTTGGTTGCTCTAGGAATAACATCGCAGTCGATGCCACCAGAAGCAGATACACTACCTACATAATTACCGGATAATGTAACTTTGAGTTCCTGTGAGAACGAGAAATCAAAATGCTTTCCCCCATTGTTATCATGAGGAATCTTGATGTTTGTGACTGTCGCAAGAGTCTTTGTTCCACCACTCGTGCCGACACTTACACCACCCGACCAAATGAGCACGCCATTTGCCCACATAGAGCCATATTTTGTAGCGCTGGAATTGATATTCCATTTATAGTACATTGTCAATTTAGCAGTCCATAAATCATAGTTCCCATCAACATTGACACTTGTTCGTGTCATTGTCATTGTGACATTACCATTGCCGCCGCCAAAAGCTGCACTGCATGATGCGCTTGTTGCCATCAGTCACCACCTACTTTCTTAAAAGTCAGTGATCCATCGCCGTTAACAATGAATCCGAAGTTTCCAATCCTTAGTGAATTAGAAACCTCGATGTTTGAGTTATACATTCTGTTGTTAGCAAAGTATGCTACCTCATCGTCGTTCTGAAGAATAGAGTACTTGCTGTTTGTCTGCTTTGTTTTGAATTCTGAATCCTGTTTACCAATCTCGATGCCTTCTGCGTTGAATCTGATATAAGTGTTTAACTGAGTCTGATTGCTTGATACTGTATCAGAAAGAGAACTAAAGTCTTCTTTCTTGACAAAATCCATCTGAATGCTCTCTGTTGTCTGCTGAATAGTAGATACAGTAGAAGCGAGGTTTGCGCCATCTGAAGCACTATAATAATTCTCTGATACAGTCTGCAGAATAGATGTCTTAGTCTGTTCTATAGATGAAGAAGCATCCTTTGTTGCCTGCTGCAGCTGACTGTTCATATTGTTGATTCTGTTATCATAGTCATCAATGATTGATTTCAAGTCATTCGCAAGTGTCGGTGTAGTTGTTGTATAAGTTCCATCATCCCATAGTATTCTTGATCTCACCCAGTAATAGTGCTTATCAATATAGTCATCCGGAACACTTTTCCATCCGTCACTGTTTTCATCAGGCATTTGTGTTGCAGAATCTGATAGGTAATACTCCGGAGTGATCGAGCGAATTCCCTGCCCGTCTTCGCCATCGTTGACTCTTACGAGTGTCATGCTAGCCGATGCCTTAATCATATGATTATCCTTCTAGCTGTGCGCTGATTGTTGCCTTGTTTGTGATGTCACCAGCACCAATTGTGTAAGTTGCTCCTGTTGCTACTGAAGTAGTTCCGCCGTCCTTATACCACTTGATAGTTCCTAATGCAGATAGAGCAGAGCCAGTCACTTCAACTCCACCCTTGTATACGTGAGCAGTTAAAGTAGTAGCAATAGCGGTATTTTTAAAGATTGTTCCACCACTTGAAGTGATCGCCATTGTGATAGCGTCCTTACCATTTGTACCATTAATACCATTTGTTCCTTTATAAGATACAGAGTATGATTCAGTAGACTTGCCATCTGAATATACAACAACAGTCTTTGTCCATAGATACTGACCGTTTGGTACGCTTGGTACTGTAGTGCTCCATGTTCCTGTCGGAGTAGTCGTACCACTTGTGCTGACCTGGTAAGTAACTGATGTTGAACTTACGGTAACACTTGTACCGTTCTGACCTGTCTGCCCCTTGAATGCGATTGAGTAACTAAATGTCTTGTTGATAGTAATATCACCATCAACGACGATAGGAATAGTAATAGTACCACTCTTAGTTAATGCAGATGTTGCAGTGATTGTGATTGTTGGCATTGGTGCTTTTCCGTCAGATACTGCTGAAATTCCTGTAGGACATGTAATAGTTCCTACAGTACATGGAACCTGTTCGCTACCACATAATGCCATTACCTGTGTAGTAGTTGTCTGTGTGCCGTTTACAGAAGTAGTAGTACCTAAGAATGTATAGTTGTCATTTGTTAATACAACCGAATAACCATCGGTTAAGTCGATAACGTCAATCTGATTGACCGCTTTAATTGCCATAATTTTCCTCCTAAATGTTTAATTCGCAGTTGAATACTGCCTTGAATTTAATGTCTTTTGCTGAAATAGTGAACATGAACCCGTTATCATTCAGCCTTGAATCATCTAACGGGATCTTGCTGAATTCTGTCTCTCCATGCCTTTTAATGAGCCATTGAAGATATGCACCATCTCCGAATGTTTCTCTCAGCTTAGAAGAGTTATCAATCACAACTCCACCAACATACACGCTCACTGTGAATATAGTTGCCACATCACTGTTCTTGAATGTCGTGCCATTCGACGATTCTATACATAACAATATAGAATCCTCACCTTTAGCACCTGTTATACATACTGGTGTACTGTATGTGACAGTATTGTTGATCGTCGTGGATGTTCTCTGCCATATATAGATTCCAGGTCTCCAAGTCGGTGAAGTCTCTGACCATCCTGTTTCAGGAGGTGTAACTCCATCATTTGAACTAGCATACTCACATATGAACTTCTTAACAGAGCCCTGTGCCTGTTTGAGTGCTTCTCCAGCCTTTTCTTCAACTTCTGAAACCCTCAGTGATATCTTCTCATTAGACAGGCTTAATTGTGCCATCTTGTCATTGATGCCTTCCTGTTCCTTAGCAATAATATCTAGTTTCAATGATTCCTGGTCCTGCTGGACCTGCAGCTTTCTGATTCGTGTTGTATTAGATACACGATTCACTGTCTTTTCTTCATTCTTTGTTGTCACACTGCCGTCAACCGTAGACATAGAGAACTGTCCACCTTTGTAATTGACAGTTAGATCCGATACAAAAAAAGTGAATTCATTACTGTTATAATTGACAAGACAACCAGGAAGAAGGTTATCAATCGATATCATTGTGACATTCTTCACCTGATTAAAAGTCAATCCATTAAGTCTGTCATAGATGCTGTCTATGATGTTCTGTTCATCTGCATATAGATTAGCTGAATCAATGAATAGCGTATTTCCTGTCTCATCACCTTTAGAAAGAGGATTGAGACCATTTTCAGCATATACTCTTGTGAGTGTATACACTTCATTCTTCTCATAGTCCGTTAAATCCTGTGTAGCAGCAAAGGCAGTCTTTTCAATAGGAACAAACTTGATAGAATCAATCCCCTCTGCATAGACATTCGCTGCAAACAGTTCAGCAATCCATCCGAGATAGTCTCTTATTACAATCGTGTTATCATACCATGATACGCTCTTATCAAGAACGTACTGCGGTATTCCTTCACGAATAATAGAAAGACCAGTCAGACTTTCAATCTCGTCTAGCTGGTCTTTTATCGTTACTGGATAAGATAGTTTTGTATCGTATGCTGTATCAAGAGAATAGTTGTTGTCATACATCTTGAGAGTGAGTTCCTTGGTGTACTTCTCCGGCTGATCATACACCTTGAAGTATCTTGTATCAGATGCATCATTCTCCTTGACTTCCCAGTACTTGCTGATGTCGATATTGTCAAGAATGCCGTCATAGTTATCGAACTTCATTGTCAGTTCAATTGATGGCACGTTGCCTATCATACGGCAGTCAGCGAAAGAGACAGACATCTTATAATCAAGAAGTCTGTCTGTTACATCTTTATTCCCATATTTAATAAGCATAGTATCACACCTCTATTAAAGAAACAGAGAACGATTCTGCTTTGATACCTGTCTTGACTCTTTTATAATTGTACTTTTTATTTCCGGCATACATCGTCTTGGTGCCTCTTATGCCATGATCAGGAATATATAACTCACAAGTAAAAGTTGATGGTGTTAATGCTTTAAGAAGTGACATAACATCTGTCAAAGGTGTTATTTTATATGTCAATGTTACCTTCAGCATATTTGCACGAATTCTGTTCCTTCTCAATATGCCAGTAGATACCGGTCTGACACTATCGCTATCAAGATCACTAATCTCTACACTTATTTCAGAAGGTGTAGGAAGTGCTGTACCATTAACTTTTATTTTTGCTTCATCTGCCATAAGTAGCACCTCCTAATAGTCAAATACAGGCTTTCCTGTACGTGCTTCATAATCTTTGATGTTATCAATTACCATTTTGGTAATAACCTTGCCATCTTCTAATACCAGATTAATAACATAAGTGGCATTTCCACCGCCTTCCTGGACAGGCATTCTTTCAATAAGTCTCTCAGCAATCATATCAAGACCTCTTGTATTTCTCTGTAAAGGAATAACTGCTTCTGGTCCTGCCTCACCAAACACTGCAGGTGTAGCTCTATCTACAACAGCACCTTTTGCCAGTCTAGGTATTTCAGAAATATGGAATCCTTTTCCACCGACTCCTGGAACCCAACTAGGCACCTTAATCTTATTAATCCCTCTGATGAACGTGTTAATCCCACTGATAATTGCATTCAATGGTGCCTTGAACATATTTCCCAAACCAGAAATAACGCTATGGAATATCTGTTTTACACCTTCCCATGCTTTTCTCCAATTACCTGAAAATACACCTTTAATGAATGCGATAATTCCATTGAATACACCTTTTGCCATTTCCCAGATTGATTTTACTTTTGCCAGGAATCCATTTAAGCCGACCCCCAAAAGACCTAGACTCTTTGTCCAATCTGTATAAAAGATAGTTTTGAGGAAACCGCTGAACCCTTCAAAGATCTGTTGAATTCCCTTCCATGCTTTGTCTGCATCGCGTGTGAACATACCTACAAAGTAATCGATTAATCCTTGGAAAATTTTAGTTACAGATGCAACAATTTTTGAAATAATATTTCCCCACGTTTTGAATGAATTAGTTAAATTTCCTACAACAAAATCAACGAGAGGTGAAAGGATATTCTTCCATAAGAAATTGATCACATCACCTACTGTATTAATAACTGGCTTCATCGATTCCCACATCTCTATTACACCTTTTAATGCAATGCTGAGAATAGTTACAAGGAAATTAGCAAGAGGAGCCATGATATTCTTCCAGAATGATAATGCAACAGTTGCAACTGCCTCGACAGCTTTCACAAATACTTTTGCAAGAAATGTTGCAATAGGCACTATGATTGTATTGAACACATCAAGCAGGAAAGAGAATAATGGCTGAAGAATATTCTTATAAATATTTTTTAATATCTCCATTAATGCATTCACTGCATCAATCACAATTTTTCTAAACGTTTCGCTTGTCTGATAAAGATAAACCAATGCAGCAACAACGGCACCGATTGCTACTGCTACAATTGCAGCAGCTCCTGCTGTTGTTCCTAATACTCCCTGAATAACAGACAGTACTCCCCAGTTTGAAACTGCCAGCCACAACTGCTGGAAAGGAGCAATAAGAGCCGTAACAGCAGAAACAATAGCTCCCCAATGCATTATTGTCTCAAATGCTAAAAAGCCGGCTACAATGCCAGCAATCAATGCGATAATAACAGGCTGATTTTCATCAAACCATTTTCTTAATTCCTTAAGTTTTTTCAGAATTTTATCTACTGCTTTCGAAATCTTATCACTGCCCTTATCTGCTTTGTCTTCTCCTTCTCCCCAATCAATTCCACCAATATCATAGCCACCATCACCGACACCGCCGGCTCCTGTGCCTCCGTTTCCTCCTGAACCGCCTGCTCCTGATGAATCTGAAGAATCGATATTATTTATCTCATCTATTGAGGCCAGTGTGCCTAAAGCCTTGGCAGTCTTTTTGGCCTGTCCCTCTGTTCCTTTAAGCGATTTATTTAAACCTTTAGAGGAATTGCCTGCAGATTTCATAGAGCTTCCTGCTGATTTAGAAGAATTTCCAACAGAATTAATTGCTTTAGTTGTCTGTTTTGTACTAGCTTTTGCAGAGTTGGACTTTTTACCAAATAATTTCCCAAAAACACCCGCAATAACATTTGCTACAGTAATAACCTTCCCGATTACTGTATTGAGTACTCTGATAACAGGTGTAAAAGCTGCAACAAGACCATTACCAATAATGCCAAGAAGCTGTTTCCATTGTTCCTGGAGTATTCTGACCTGGTTTGCCCATGTGCCGCTTGTTCTTGCGAAGTCTCCTTGTGCAAGTGATAACTGCTGCATAACATAGTTATATCTTAGAGTAACAAGTTCTGCCTGACTCATATTGTTGATATTTGTTGTAATACCTTGAGATAGTGCATACTGCTGCAGATTTGTCTGTGTCATTACGATGCCAAGATCTTTTAAGGTCTCAGTTTCTCCAGTGAATACAGATCTCAATTTCACATCTGCTAATTCTTGTGAAATATTATAGAAAGATGCAACGTCTCCTGTTAATCCAGCAAGCGATATTGCCATGTCACTTGCTTTGTTTGCTCCAAGGCCCATGCTTGAAGCCATTGCCATATATGTAGATGCCGTTTTCTTGGCACTGAGCTCACTCATACCAAACTGCTGAATAGAGTTGCTGGCAAACCTTTCAGCTTTCCATGACATATCACCAAATGCTACATCAACAACATTCTGTACTTCGGTAAGATTGGATGCTATGCCTATTGCCTGTCTGCCTAATCCAATCAATGCCTTAGTTCCTTTGTATGCTGCTGCACCAATTGCAGCAAAGCTGAATGCAGATTTTATTTTTCCGAAAGCATTATTTATGATATCGGTTTGGTTATTTATGTTTTTACTTGCGTTTTTTGTCTGATTGACTGCATCATTCAACGAAGAACTGAATTTGCTTGTTTCAGCGGAGATTATAACTTTAAGTTCCTCTAATGTCATCTGCTTTCACCTCCACCGTATTTTTTGTTATGATAATTTGCAAACTTTCTTCTCTGTGCTTTAAAGTTTTCAAATTCATTGTATTCCTGCTGCTTTTTATGCTTTTCTTTCTCTTCTTCGAACAGACCAGGATAATAATCCCAAAGACCATGCAATTCTTTTTGATTATCATTTCCATTAACAATAAGATCGATGCCTTCTATAATCTGTTGAGCAAGGTTATGAGCATGTATTGCCTGTTGTTTCTGTTTGTATTTCTCTCTTCTTCTGTAAGAATCTATTTCATCTATAATATCTCCAAAAGATGAATTCCAGAATGCATCAGTGCTTATACAGCAGTCAAGAGCGATAGGATATAATTCATTGATCATATCGCTCAGTGTCTGATATTCTACATCTGCTCTTTTGCTTCCTCGATATTTTCGTTCATCGTATCTGCCTGAGCCTGTGAGAAAAAACCACTTACCTGAAAAATCGGAAGAAACACATCAGTCATGAATGAAAGCTGTGAACCACCTTCTTCTTCGTATTTATCAAATAATTCAATTACATCTTTTTCTTTGATGCCATGATTATATTTCTTCATTGCACCATGAGTGATAAGTAGCATCACCTTAAGTGGTGGCATCTCATTATTTTCAGTATTTGAAGAAATAACACTTAATAGATTTGCGTTGAACAAATTTTCGAGTCTAATTATTTCCTGGGTTGTGAGTTTTAACTTATATTCAGTATCTCCTACCTTCCACAAAGCGAAAGGCTGCTTTTTTTTCTGTTTCTTTACAGGTTCTTTTTCTTCTTCAAGAATATCTAAACCTTCTGATAATGCTCCCATTATATATCTCCTTTATCCAATAATTGGGTCAGTGATTGTAAACGCAGATGATAATGCGATGTTCATATCAAATTCAATTACACCATTGACTCCTCCGCCTGTTCTTTTTAATGAAATCTGTCCATTGAATTCTGTAGTAGTACCATCTTTTAATGTTTCTTTAAAAGATAATACTTCCCCACTCTCTTCATATTTTCTTAATACTCTATATGGACTGTCAGTTTCTGTATTATCATATTTGAATTTATATGTAATATCTCCTGGATCTCCGATACCCATTTCATATACTTTCTGTGTATCATCAAGATCAGAGTTTTCTACCTTTTCAGGTTCAACACCAATTTCTGGCAATTCTTTTAATCCCTTTAATTTGGTAAAGGTTGTTACTGTCTTGCTTTTGAATTCTAACTTAGCACCATTTGCTAGCATAATGATTCCTCCATTAATTTAATTTGTATGATAGATAAACTGCTTCTTGCAGTCTATGATTGCTTCATATCTCATCTGTTTATGTTTTAATCCGCTTGGATCCGGCACATCGGAACATGATGTTCTCAAGAATCCTAATGTTGTCATCACATCATCTACGTCACAAGCAATCTGACTGGTACTGTTGTTATCCCAAATATCAATCCTGTAGCGAATGTATGATGACTGTTCTTTATCATCTGTGAACTCTTCAACCTTATTTTCTTCTTCAACAAACTGCACAGCAGGGAGCATAGACCAGTTGTGTGGATATGCATCACTTGCATTTTCAGAAACCTTAGATAATTCTTTATATACGATGTCTTTTACATTAATCATTTTATATACACCTTTCTTTGAGTTTTTTCGTAAGCAATTTTCTAGCATTATCATTTATCTTATCCTTATTGTCATGCATCGCCGGATACATGAATGGTCTAGCATACTGACCTTTTGTAAGATATCCAATAGGCTTATCCCCTTTATAGACAACTTTAAAACCATAATCTTCTGCTCTATCAGGTGTCATCGCATCACCAGGTATCATCCAACCCTGTTGCTTATAATGCACATTGACATTTGGTGAAATTCCATTGTGGTTTGCTTCACCGTTAGGCCCTGTGCCGAATTCATAATAAGCAGCATAAGGAGAATTAGTATAAACAGTTGCTTCTGCACCTTTTGATGTACTTTTATTTCTGACTTTCACTGATCTTATCAGGTCACCACTTACATATGTAATAAGAAGCCTTGCTTGTGCCTGTACCAATAATCCGCCTTGTCTTACAGCCTGTGTGCATACTTCCGATGCATCATTGGCAGATATCTGCTGAAGCTTTGAGATAAGTCTGTCTGCATTTTCTAGTTTGCTCATAATCTTTCAATCTCTATGTGCTTAAAACGCTTATATTTCTGCTCACTGATGACTTTATAATTGACACCCTCATAAATGATCATGTCATGAACATTTATAGCTAAAATACCATAATAATGCATATTCATGATTGCATGGATGCGCATCCCATAAAGTTCGAACTGTGCTGAACTGCTTGCTGGATAAATAATCGCTTCATCATCGTATCTTTTGGATTCATATTCTTCGATATTATTACCCTCAGAATCTTTATAAGGTTTGTATCTTCTAAGAGTGAACTTCTTCAGACTTTTTTTCTTCATCTCTTCTTCTCCTTGCTATTGGTGTTAGACGATAATTATCTACTGCTGATAATATCTCATCTTCTTTTAGATAAGATTCGTTTTCTCCACCCTCACTATATGATGCAAGTCCTTCATTACCTCTTCGTTCGTATCTTGCAAGTGCAAGATTAAGAACATGATCATAAAGAGGTTCTATAAGTTCTGATCTGTTTGCTCTCATAAGAACTCTTTTAGCAGCATTAGAAACAAAAAGAGAGACCATATCATTATCAGTCTCTCCAGTAAGAATTTTAAAATCTCTTTTGATGCTATCCATTCTTATTTGCCTTGATTACAGCAAAAAGCTCATCTTTTGTAAGAGAGTCGTCTGCATCAATATTCATTTCTTTTGCTAGTTCTTTGAGTTCTGCAATATTCATCTTGCTTAAAGGTTTGTTCTTCTTAGCTGATTTTTCTTCTTCAGATGATTCAGATGATAGCAAAGCTTCTAAGCTATCTTCTACGATATAATTAAGCGGATCTGCTTTACATACTTTTATCACGTCTTCATTGATACATTCTGTAGTGATACCCGTCTTAATATTTTTAATAAAGCTCATTTAAATCAGTTCCTTTCTTCTATTCAGGATTAGCAGTCAATACAGCAATGCATTTAGACTGGAATACCTTTGCACCATATACATGTAACCCTTTGACTGCATCAGAGAATCTTTTCTCTGGTCTGTATGCTTCCGTCTTTAGAATCTGTTCTGCATATGAACCAGCTTCTTCTGTACCACCAATGATCTTATACTTTGTCTTTGTAGTATTAGGTACGTTGTTTGATACGTAAACTGTGAAGCTTGCTGCATTACCTACTTCACCGCCTTCTAAGATTGCTTTGTTATAATCTGTACCATTGCCTACAAAGCGCTGGTCCTTTAATAATAAGCCATGATACCATGCTGGAATGACTACCCAGCGCCCGACTGTAGGAACATTTGCTTCTGTTAATTTAACTCCAAGATCCACCAATAAATCATAAGCAGTTTCTTTAGTTGGAACTTTTGGAGTCGTATCATCACCAATAGTATTATCAGTATGTACATTAATGGCTAACAGATTTGCTGCAAATGCATCTACCACATCATTCATTGCATATGCTGCACGCTCCATGGCTTTATCCATTAGTTTTGGGTTAGTTTGGGCATTATCAACATCATCTACTGAAAAGTTAAAATACTTTGCCTGGTCAATTTTCAACTCCTGCTGTGCACCAGACACGTCTTCAGGTGCTTCAATATCAGTTCCTTTTGTATAATCTTTGATAGTGATATCACCAATCTGGTTTACTTTTACAGTATCACCAAAGTTTTTGATTTCTCCTTCATAATCTCTATTAAGAAGATTTAAATATACGTGTCTCTTATCTAAGTGATTTAATAATCTTGCACTCCAAATTTGTGGAATAAATTTTTCTACTGACATATTCTGTTATTCTCCTACTGTTTCATTAATTTTTGTATTTCATCCCAATTTTTATTGATTTCTTGGGCACTCATATTTTTCAAAGAATCCATAGTAATTGCACTGTTCTCTGGTGCCTTTTTAGGTGGTTCTTTTCCTTTGATACGCTCTTCAACAGCCTTTTCAACAGCAAACTGAAAAGCCTTCTCAACTGTATCAATGGACTGTTTACACGCATCAGCATCTGTTAGATTAAGAATTTCAGCCAATTCTGTAGGAATACCCTTATCAGCAAGCTGAACTTTTGCCTGTGCAGTCAGTTCTCTGCGAGTGATTGCTGCTTCTCTGTCATCTAGTTCTTTTGCTCGTTTTCTTTCCTGGTATTCCTTTTTCTCTTTTTCACTCATATTTTCAAGCTTTTGAGCTTCTGTTCTCTGATCTTCAAGATGCTTTTCCCAGGACTTTCTTTCTTTTGCAATTCTTCCCTGAACAATTCTGTCAACATCTTCCTGAGTAAACGTCTTTGGTTCCTGAGTTGATCCGTTGTTATCCTGAGTGTTCTGATTCTCTTGACCATCGCCAGTATTCGCTTCATTTCCCGGGTCTTCAGCAAATAGCTGCAGATCAAGAGGCATCATTTTATTTTTATCTTTCATTACACTTCTCCATTTAAGGTCCGTATGACCATCCCATCTTTTTATGTCATAAGTTTTTGGACAATAATACAATGCTTATTTTTCTTTTTTCACATCGTCCTGATAAGTAACAACAGCTTTCAGTTTGATAAGTTCTTTAGCTCTTTCTTCATCAGCTTCAAATACTTCATCGACATATCTGACAACACCGCATTGCTTATCGATAAGATTATGAATAACTTTTAGCTTCATCTTCTATCCTCCTTTCTACTTATTTCAGACAAAATAAAAAGACATCTAACAATGCCTATGCCTGTTCTTATTCTTTTCCAATACACTTGATTTACTTTTTTCTTTAGGCGGTCCTTGTGATAATTCCGATACTTCATGATATTCATGACCGCAGATCATGCATTCATAGTGCGTATTCCTTACCATACAGTTTCTATGATTGTCATAATAATATTTAGAATTAACCTCATAATAACAATGCCTATGTTTTCTTAAACCCTGGGCCATCATTTACCTCCATTCTGGGTAAAATAAAAACCGACTAGATAGTCGGCTTATACGAACGGTAATATGTCTTTCAAGTCTTTCATGAATCTCTTGGCTTTTTCAATAGTTGAATTATCAGTAAGGTATTCTATTCCTTTTGGCGTAATCTCACATTTATCAAGATTGTATATTTCTATGTTTTCGTCTATGTCCTGGTCAATTACTATCCCACTGATATATCCCTCATTCAACAGATTAACAATGACATAAGTCCAGTACTTTCTGTTGATCTGCAGATATTTACTGTCATGTCTTATGAGCGATGCATCAATATCCTTCCCTTGCTTTAGCTGCATATACAGGTAGGATAGAATCTGATAAACAATTACATGATAATCATCCTTTGCCATGTTCCATTATTCCTTTTCACTCATTTCATCTCTAAAAGCATCTTCATAATCAAGCTTGCCTGAATTAAGTACAAAATCCCTGTCTCGCTTCATTTCATCCAGTTCTTCTTGGGTCTCAACATGCACACCTACTACAATTTCATCAACATTCTCATAGGTATGATAGAACATATAGTTTACCCCATCATTAAGTGTAGGATATAACTCTGCTTCTATAGTCGCTAAAGCTAATGAAACTTGCAAAGCAAATAGCGGATCATCTTCAAAAGAAGGCCCTAAATCATCAAGATAAAACATACCTCTTGATTGATCTCCGGTCTCATAATTAATTCTAAACCCTTTTTTTAAATCAGAATATTCACTCATTTTTTCACCTTCTTTTTAATATTGTTTAATGCTTTAGTTTCGTAATTTCTATAGTCCCATAATTTGTTATTTTTTCCGGATACAACATTTATTTTGATGTTTGCATCTATTACTTCTTTCTTGTTTACAAGCTCATTATAAACTGAATCGCAACTAAAACACATACTTTTTTGAGATAAGATATAAATTTCTTGATTCTTTAATTCTCCTTTTAATACCTTGTCATAAATATATTCAAAAAATTTATATTCTGTATCGATGTCTCTAGAATATTCACCCTCATGCCCTTTGTATGGAACTGATTTTAAATGAGGTGTTAGTCTAGCCGTATCAGGCGATAAAATTAATTTTGATTTTTCTCCTTTATAATTCAAATAATTAGGTTCAAGCACTCCTGAAATTTGGCTTGAAGCAATATAAATATCATCCCCAATTTTCATGGAAGCAACATTCCCTTTTCCTGCTTTTGTTGTCATATATTTATCTTTTGCAGTAAGGGCTTCTTTATCCAATTCTAAAATTGTTTTTGCATCAACTTTCCCATAATCGGTTTTATAACGATTGACAGTTCTATAATTATATTCCAAATCATTCCATTGCTTCTCATCTGTATATTTTATTTCTTGGAATTCTTTTAAAGTATCCGGGATATATTGGTTTCCAAGCACATTTCTATATCTGCCAAATTGTTTCCTGTCTTTTGTAAGATTCTTTGTTTTCTTTATATAGACATCGACAGTATCAACTCCATGCTTATCTTGTTGTCTTTTTAACCACTGATCATAATTTTCTTTAACATCTACAACTTCATCCTTTCCGGTAATCGGATCACGCTGTCTTTTCTTCATATTGTCAGTGATTCCTTTAATATATGGAATCATATGAGAACGACAGTTAGGATGAAGCGGAGGCACATTAACTCCAATCTGGCCATCTTTGACATTTATAATGCTTCTATCATGCTGTTGGCATATCTTTGATGTTCTGCCATCATGAACAGCTATGAACATCTCTTTCTCGATACCTGCATCCTTGAAATTAACAAGATCAATAGAATTGATGAACGCAGCCATCTCAGTCCTTACAAGTCTTTCACAATTTGCTGCACCCACTGAAAACTTATCCTGTAATGTTTTGGACATTTCTTTATGAGTCTTTCCCATGATAACGCCCAACATTAATTGATCCTTTAGCTCATTGCCTAGATTTTGAGCATTTCCCCATATTCTTTTAGAATAATTCTTATCATACCAGGCTGATTTGAGCATATGGTCTACGAGTGTTGGATCTATTTCAGAAAAATCATAAGCAATCCCAATCCCTTTTGAGATATTAAACACATTTCTGTAATAACCGTCATATATCCCTTTTAGATAAGCATCTGTGCTTTTTTCTTTTTCAAGATTATATTCCAGCATCATCAGAGAATCCAATTTGTTCTGTAATTCCATTAGTCTATTTATTCTTGCTTGATAGGCTGGAGCATCAAGTTTTTTTAAAAGTTCTTTTTTTGCACTGCTTGACGGATTGTTGTCAAGCTTTCTCTTCAGTTCTGCATAATCATGATCATTTACAAGACTGTTGAGCAGTTCTCTTGCTTCCTTTTCTGACATAGGTGCTGAATCTGTTCTATGATGATTTCTGTATGAATCAAATATTCCTTCTATCTGTTTATCTGTATACAGATAGGCTTTATGATAGAATCTTTTTACTTCTTCGATGTCTGCAACAGCATTCTTAAGAGCATTATCAAGTTTTTCAGACTGACGTTTTTTCCAGTATTCTTCATTTTTCATATATCAACTAAGAAGCCTTATTAATACCGATAGAATCTGATTCATCATCTTCACTATCGGAAGGAGCATCTTTTTCATCATAGAATGGAACCTCACTTTGAGATTTGAATAAAGCTTGCTGTGTTTTGATATTTTCTTCATTTTCTTTCTTTACCTTTTCTGCTTCATTAGAAGCATCCTCAACAAACGGAAGCTGTTCGATAAGAGTTTCATTTGATACCTTTCCACTTAAATTCGCAATCATCTGTGCAAGCTCGCTTAAATTCTTAGGAAGTTTTCTAGTGAAAGTTATCTTGATATTGTTCTTGTTGATGTTAATTGCTTTAAGGCCAAGATAATTACAGAATAGGTCTATCCTTCTTCGCAGGCCTTTCTTATAATACTTTTCTTTTTCTCCGGTAATCATTTGAAGTCCGAGAAGCTTATATTCCATTGCTACTCCTGAACTATTTCCTACAAAGTTTTCATCTGTAAGATTTGGCACGTGAGAAAAAGTATAGATATCTTCTTTAATAGCTTTTCTTAATACTTCCATTCCGCTTTCATCAAATGTTCTAGAAATATATTCAGCTCTTGCTTCGCTTGGAAGCTCTAATAAACCATTCTCTTTTAGAATCTTCATTGTTTCGCTGACTTCTTCATTATCGTCACCCATCAGAGAACCGTAGATAACTAGCAGAGCCTCAACGAACTGTTCTTTATCATTGACACGATCACTCATTAATTTGTTATAGGCATCTATCAAAGAAATCTGCTGTTCAAAATCACCTATGCATAGCTTATTGTTTCTGTATTCGATTATTGGAACATCACCAAAATAGTGAGGAACCATTTCCTCAATCATCCTATGCTTATGACTAGAACAATCTATAATCATCGTATATCTATAATTTTTTGTTACCACTGTTGCACGATAGCAATACTGATCAGTGATTGCATCTTTAAATCTGTAATAATAAACACCAAAAAGAAGATTCTGTTCAATTGTGTCATCATAAACAAGAAATGTATGATCTGCTTCAATGTTCCTGACAGCAATATCCGTAGTATCCCGTTTGATATAAACATATTCATACGCAACACCACAGACACTCATATCATGTGCATTATCCGAATCAGCATCATCAACATCTGCATTATCAAAAGCATCTGTTAGTTTATCCAGCAATGTTTCATCATCACCATCATAAGTGTTGTAGGATATTGGAGAATTCATGAAGTATCCAGTAGCAGTATCGGAAATGTCCTTAGCATGATTGCATATTACTTTGTTGTTCGCAGAACCTTTATATTTTTTCTGCCTTCTTTTTATGTCATGCTCCCCTTCATAGTATCTTTTATTTTTTTTGATTTTTCCTATGATATTCCTATGCTTATTAATCAGACTTTCTATCTGTACGATATTAAGTGATGACTCATCATATCTTTCTGCATCGATAGTAAATATATACATCTAATGTTCCTCCTATATCAGACATATTTGCTTCTGTTCTTTCCTGCACGTGCTTTTGATGCAATTATGTCTGTCTCACATCCATATCGTGCAGCATCTATTGAATGGTTGTTCTTATCCGGAAATTCACCTTTTAGATTTCCTTCCTTATCTTTTTCAATTTCATAATTATTGAACTCTCTTGCGGTATTAGGACATCTGATAGGATCAATGATTATCTGTTCAAGGTCCTGAAGCCATTTGATTCCATTTTCTACACTATCTGGACCTTTCTTAGCGCCTTTCACTCTTAGCCCTAATAATTTGAATTCATTAATTGTACGAGGTTCTGCACTATCACATGTCACTATTTTATTCAATGGATTGAGCTTCTTGATCATCCTTACTGCCTTCTCATTTGAAAGACGTGTGCCATAAACCTCACCAAAAATAAAAAGACGTCTGCGCGTCTTATCAAAATGCATCTTTACGTATGCCAATGGGTCACCAGCATAACCAAAGTCCAATCCGTTTTTTAATCTGTCAAATACCTGTATTTCCTCGTCGGTTATATCTCTTATAGATAGATTGGTAAATACTTCTCCGCCAGTACCCGTAACCTCACCCATATAATCATGATCATATTTGGCAGGATTTACTTTTTTCATATGCTCGGCTTCAATAAGAAACTGCTCTCCAAGCCATTCAGGAGGCGCCTGTAAGTAAGTTGTATGAGAGACATATGTATCATCCCTTTTAACAAGAACTTGCCTGTTGCACCAATTTCTTTGCGATTCAGGAGGGTTAAAAGAATAAAAGACACAATACTCATGTCCACCACGAAGAAGTGACTGATTAATATTGGTTATCTTGTCATAGCTTTCGAACTCGTCGCATTCTTCATACCAGACATATTTAACATAGCCTATGTGAACCTTTGTTGACTTCATTTTTTTAGGTTCATCGGCACCCTTGAATATTATCTGCTGACCTGTTGGCATATAAGTCATTTTTAATTTAGACTCAGGTATTAACCAATCATCTTGAGCGCCTAACTTATAGATGCCCCACTTAATCTGTTCATACACTGAATCTCGGAGCGTATCTTTTACTCGTCTCATAATGACTGCATTACTCATTACACCTCGCTGTGCATCTCTCATAATGTTTAGAGGTATCTCAACACCTATAAAAGAGGATTTTAAAGAACCACGACCACCTTTTAACCAATAGTGCGTGTAATCATTGTTTTTTACATGCTTATGAACTTTGAAGAAGGCTGGACCAATGATTCCCTTTAAACTAACTTTATTCATCTATATCATCTACAATCACTGTCTTGCCGTTCGATGTAATATCAACATTATCCTTGAACATACCGAATCTCTTTCCAAGAAGTTCTGCAGCTTTGAGCCTTTCTTTTTCATCGGGAGGCTTCTCAGTGACTTTCTGCATACCATTGCCACTCATCATCAATACTGATGAGGCTGATTCTCCTCTAAGAACCGATGTAAGATACTCCATCACTTCCTGGATGTCAGCTGTGTTCTCATTATGTATTTCTTCAAGTCTTTTGCTTATATAATCAGAAATATCTTTCTGCTTAAGAAGTGTATTTGCTCTTACTGCTGCAACATTATCATTCTTGATAGTGGTGTATATCGTTTTATAGGCACGAGTACCATTTAGATCTTTCAGATACTCATCTGCAAACAGTCTCTGTTTTTCTGTCATACAACTAATACGCCTCCTTAATGATTCTTAATGTAAAAGAGGACCAAACTGTTAAGTCCGGCCCTCTTATATACATTTCTGTCTAATACCATACTAGCACCTTTTGAAATGCTATGCGCTTCTGATTAATACAGTTTAATACAGTTTAATAAGAATTAATCAAGAATAATTGAAAGTTCTTTAATCGCATCACGCAGATAAGCAAATACAGATGTATTAGAACAATCCATGATATTAGCAATATCATATATCTCTAAGCATTCTATGTATCGATAGAACAATACATCTCTTAGAGTCATATCTTCTATGCTTTCAACCGAGGCTCTTATACTGCTCATTTCCTTAAGATACTTATCCTTCATCATGATGTAATCGTTATTTGTTTTTGGCTCTGCGTATGATCCTACTGAAGAATCATCATAAGGTATTGATTTTACATTGATTAGCTTGTTATCAATGTACTCTATTCTATGCATCATGTTCTTGTAGTTTTTCAAATACTGTTTAGTTTCTTCTGTAGTCATTCATACACCTCCGAAAAATTATGCAGTCATCAAAATCCAAATAAGTACAGCTGTTATTATTATAATCCAAATCATCATATCTAATCCCCTTTAAACAGACATCATAAACATCCAAAGAATGATAATGAACGTAACGAACACAAATATCATCTTATAAACTCCTTCTGAATAATTTCAAAAATATCAGTTCTCTTAGTTCTTATCTTCTTCTCTGAACCGTCTTTTAATACAATGAATATTGTATTATCTGCAATATGATATATAGTCACGATATCAGAAATATCGCATTCATACTTTCCGAAACGAAGTTTTCCGTATTTCTTCTTTGCTTTAAACTCTTTAAGCTCTTTATATTTTTTATCACGTTCATCTTCGCTTTTAAAAAACACTTTATTGACAAGATCTCCGTTGTGATTCTCTACAGATATCACAAATAATCCTTTCTGAGTAACACCTTTATAAAGATTGACCTGATTAAGATTGATAATATCGAACCAATCTTCTTTGTGAATATATGGAAATTGTGAGAATTCTATGAAATTCGCTTGTTTTTTATCACAATTCTCCAAATAATCATATACATTTCCTTCTGGCATAACTGATTCAAATGTATCTTCTTTAACAAATAATCTGAAGAAAATATCTTCATGTTTTTTAGGTACATGTTTTGGTCTGCAGATATTTGTCTTATTCTTATGATTATTTGTAATAAAAGAAGTACTTACTCCAAACCACTCTGCTACTTCCCTTCCTGTTCCTGCAATCACAAGATTTCCTCTGATACCATCATATAAATAATATGTCTTGTGTCCTTTTGAAATGATTTCTCTCAGTTTTTCAGAATCATCAAACTCTGTATCTTTTCTGACAAAAACAGGAAATTTATCTGCTGTCATTTTTCTTTTTAGTGCATAATATTTGTTTCTTACAAAATTCTTATCAGCATTGAACATAGCACTTAACTGCTGATCAGTTCCTTCTGCTATTTTCTTGTAATGCCTATCATAGGCACAATAGATTACATTCTGCATTTTTCTTTCTCCAGTTCTCTTATCAAGTCCAGACGTTCTTTTCTAAGTTTAATAAGTTCTTTAAAAAAGTTCATTGTCATTTCTGTTAGAATCTTTAAGAAGTTCACTGTATTTTTTGATTAAATCATCATACTTACAAGATAATTCTCTATATTGTTTCTTTACAAGTGCCCACTCATGACTCAATTTGTCATGGCCTTCATAAAGATCATCATATTCTTGTTGCAACTTTTCTTTTTCTAATCGCATTTGCTCAATATAGATTTTAGCTGCGTTTTCAACGATACAATTTTGCAAGCCTTCATAATTAAAACCTTTTGGAAATCTGTTATATGCAGTCACTGCAACCATGTCAAAAATTTCTTTATAAGTCATCATCAATCACCTCGCAATTATTAAGCACGTCTTCGATTGCCGTAGGTTCTGAGTCTTCCCACTGTACGAATTGGAACAAATTGTTAAATGGACCCAATTCACGACCCAGCGAAAGACTTTTCCAACCATCTGCTTCTTTCTTCGGATTGCTTTTGTAAATATAAATAAAGCCGTGTCTTTCACGTACAACGAATCCATATTGTCTATTTTCAAGAAGATACTCTAAAATTCCATGTTCTAATTCAGTTAACTTAATAGGCTCTTTGTATTCTGATAAGAGCCATTTTACTTTAACATTCGAGCAATGCTCTCCTATATTGCAAAAGATACAATTATCACAGACACCAAGACATTTCTCAATTGTGTGCCTATCTTTGCTTATTGAAAAATCAAAAACAACATTTGATTTTTCTAATATTTCTTTCTTAAATCTTTCTGCATTTAACATTTTCTTTTACCTCACTCTTTTGTGCTTTTGCGTTTGCTATTAGCGAAAGATAGAATTCCTCAATACCTTTATTAAGATTTGGTGCGTTTCTATGAATGCACTTGTTGTAAAATTCTTGCACGCCATATCCTATTGCAGCTCTTTCCCAAAAATCATAGCCACCAACAATAATAGCGTTTGTGATTGCTAGGTTTAACGCTTCCTCATACATTGCAAGATGACGAATTTCACACTCTGAAATAAAATATTTATGTTTTATTTCTGCGTTTTCTTCTTTTAGGTATTCTATCTTTCTTTCTAATTCAGCCACATACTCAGAAGAATATGTAATTTCTTTTAAACCACTCATATAATCCCCCCATTACATATATTTATCATGTGAGTATTTAACGTTCTTGGTATCAGTCTTCGCATAGATCATAGTCGTATCAATCTGCTCGTGACCTAACATCAACTGTACCTGTTCAATTGGCATACCTTTTCTTAAAGCGGTAGTTGCTGCAGTTCTTCTGAACCTATGAGGATGTATATTTTCGAATCCACATTCTCTGCCGAGTCTTCTGATAGCTATTTCTACACCGCTTATTTTCAATCTTTGATGTTTTCCTTTAGTTTTATCAACAGCAACGAATATATATTCATTCTCTATATTTTTTCTGGCATCAAGCCACTGTTGCATCCTGAGCACACTTAAAGTGTTTAAATAGCATACTCTTTCTTTAGCACCTTTGCCGAAGACTTTAATTTCTTTACGCTCTAGATCTAAGTCTTTCAATTTAGCAGTTGTCAGTTCTCCTATACGACATCCTGTCGTAAGAAGAAATTCAAAAATTGCTTGATCTCTCACTACCTTCAGCCACATTTTCGTGCCTACTTCATTAGCGCTCTTTTTTTCTGCGAGCTTATCTCGCATAACTTCAATCTGATCATCAGGAATAGGTTCTTTAATCACTTTATCTACTTTTATTTTCTTCATGGCTTTCATTGGATTACCGTTTCTTAGATACCCTTCATCCATGAGCCATGTGAAGAAAGACGAAAAATTCCTTCTGTCATTATTTATTGTCACCTTAGAAACATCAGGATAGTCAATCATCCTTCTTGCAAAATGCATTCTTACATCGTCTCTAGTCCACTCGAGAACGCTTTTTTTGATGTAGAAGTGAAGCCACTTTTCAAGAGTGACTCTATAGTAATCAATAGTTCTTTCCGATAACCCATCAATTTTCTTTTGAACAAGAAATCTCTGAATCAGTTCATTGTCATCCAATATATCTGTAGATATTTCATTCTTGCTCCTGACCAATTCAACTCCATCGAGTGCCACAAGCAGCACCCCTCGCAAGATTGTGAGTTCTTCTCCATTCAGCATCTTCATAGAGCATATTACTCTATTGATTATTTCGTCCTTTAACACTTAAACCACCTCTCATTACGTACATTGGAGTATGCAGCACAACATTATGTTTCCCTTCAACGCTGTTACCTTGAACAACTTCTGCATTTACTCCAGCTAGTGAAAGCTGCACATATGTCATGTATACACACTTATAATCCAGGTCTTGCGCTTTCGCTTCCAATAACTGCTGATAGTTATATCCTTTTTCTTTCATCACTTTTGCGTATGCAAGTATGTTTGCACCGCCACCAGAAGAGGGCTCATTAAGATATTCAGTTCCTCCATCATAATCAGCTAACGCAACGCCTGCCATCATTTTGCAAATATGAAATGGAGTGAAGAACTGGCCTGTATGACTGTTTCCTGAACTTAATTCCATGTAGATCTTCCCAAGATAATCATCTAGGTTGTTCTCTAAAAGAGAAGAAAGACGTCCTAACATGCATCCAAGTATTAAGAAATCATCTTTACTGTACTTTATAGCGATGTTGAAGAATGCCTTTTCACGTTCTTCATCTGGTTCAATACTCTGCGCAATTGATAATGCTGACATTTCAACCCAGTCAGCGAAGACCTGGTGAGGAGTATACTTTCCAGCCATTCTATTGATATTGTCAATTATATATTTCATCAGACATCCTCCTTACAGTTTTCCACTTCTTGTAATTCATTCTTCATGCTCTAAAATTTCAATAGAAATAATGTTACTTCCTGTTACACCGATATTATCAATCTGATTACTGAGTTGTCTTCTACCCCCGAAAACCCACTCATGAATAATTGATTTCGCTTCATTTTTTGAGATGCCAATGTTATATCCTCCGTAAAAATTACCTTTTACATATTTGGCTAAATTATCATCTGAAGGAATAACTACGTATCTAGATCCATCTACTAGATAGATATTTATTTGTTTAATATTTTCCATCAAGAACACCTCTAATCTTTTCTAGTACATCTTGCAACTCTCTATTTTCACATTCCACTTCTTCAAAATCATATTCAGCGTCAGCGAGAGCGTCTCCTAAGTTATCACAATATTCTTCTAACGCTTTGATATATCCATCTTTGTCAAGAAGACTGTTGCTTACGTTATCATATCCGATAAAGTCTTCTTGCTGTGGTCTCTTTAAATTACTAACATCATACTTACTGTCTGGTTTTTTAATCCACTTGAGGAAATTCTCTTTTGAATAGAATGGACAATCTCCGTCACAGTCTCCGACATCGCAAGGAACGTCAACTCTATCTCTTTTTAAAGAAATGTTAAAATGTGAACATGGGGCGATTCCAAAGACTTCATCATCTGCTAAAAAGTCAGCGACCGCTTCTAGCTTATTGAGACTCACTAACTCCATACTTTTCTATATCCTTTCTTATTTCTTCTTTTTGAATGGCTCTTTCTATCTCTCTATTGATTTTTAACTTTTGATAGTCTTTGACTTTATCAATATCTAAGTAACCTAAGCATACTAACTCAGCAATACAGATAAGCACATCAGCCACTTCTTCGTGCAAATTTTCTTCATATTTATCATGAAATCCATATCTTTTTACTTTTGTAATAGATTGGATTAGTTCAGCACACTCTTCTGATGTAATAGTGAGAGTTAGATCATCACTATTAATATGTGCCACCTTATCCAATCCTAAAATTATGCTTTGTGGATATTTTAATAATTCCACTACTCTTCCGATTTCTTTAAACATTCTTTTAATCCTCCGAAACGAAAGTAATGACAATTGCTCCTAAAGTATTAGCAATACTTTCAGCTTCTACTACATTTTTGAATACTTTCGCTTTCTCTACTGTTTCATCCAATTTAATAGATGTTAGTGATGCACTTGTAACATACATATTTCCTAACTTTACCAGATATAATTTTTCCATTTGTTTTTCTCCTCTTTCTTAGGATATAAAGTCAGCACTGCATACTGTTCTTGTGCACATGCCTCATATCCTATAACTTGATATTCATTTTTTAACTGCTCGATTAAATCCATTAGCTGCTGCATAGAATAATAATCGACTTTCTTATATACATATTTCATAGTTCTTCTAATGAGATGTAGATTCCTGGAACGGCGCTCCAAAATTTTTCAATCACTTCAGAAGCTACTCTTGAATCGTTGGTGTAGAAGCCTAACTCTTCTAAGATGTCTTTTAACATCTTATTTAAATTATCAGTATCAGGCTTTGTGTATTTATATTCACCATCCACTTTGTGACTTTTGTTTAAAGGAAAACACCATTTAACAATCAGCTGACAAGCGTGATCAATCGGAACACTAGGAGCATAAGGTGCGATTGCATCTCTTAATTTAACGTATGCCTGTTTCTGTTCAGGACTTTTATATACTCCGTATCTTCCAATTCTATGTTCCTGCGCTGTAATTGTCGGAGGAATCATCTTTATAAAAAACTGCATTGTTTATACCTCAATTCTTTCAAAAATCACAATCACTTTGATAATACGTAACATACACTTATAGGGGAATCTCAAATTCCCTATAAGTATGTATGTACGTTATTAGCAATTGTGACACCGTCATATATATATTTATATATAGTGCGACGGCAACGTGTGACGGAAACACACTATGTTGATATTTTTTTGATTATTCCTTTGTCATATTCAAACCCTTCTAAACTTTTATTTTTTACCCATCTAAGAACAGCGCTTCTTGTTGCATCGTATGTCTTTCCCATCATCAACCCACTTTCTGCAAGTTCTTTTACAGTGACTTGGCCATCATGATTTAACTGTTCGAAAGCATTTAAGAATAATTCAATATTTTCATCCTGTTTCTTCTTATTAGTCTCGTTCATTTTCTCAAACTTAGACTTTTTCTTTGAGCCTTCAGGACGGCAACCTTTTAATAAGTTAGCATTATCCAAGAAGTGAATAGGATATTTAAAGAAACAGTTGATAGGGTCAAATGTAGCGAATTCTCTAAGAGTTCCAGAAATTTGAAGGGCAGTAATATGTTTAGCTTCATCAACTTTTAATTCAGTTAGATACTGCAGCTCGTTCATCTGTTCGAATCCAAGCATTTCAGCACAGTAATCATTCATTGCCTCAAAATCATGATCATCTGTTTTCTTAGTCTGATAGATGTAAGTCTTCCATTTTGGAACATACTTATCGAGTACAGCATGCATTGCTTCAACTTTTGCTTCATTAATGAAGTATTCCTTGACTTCCTTATTCATATCCAACTCAATCATATCTAGCAGTGCATCAGGGTCTCTTGCAAAGACACCTGAGCCACTTGCTCGGTCCATTGATTTCTTACCACCCTGAGCACCTTTAGAATGATGATGTGCATATATGACAGATGCACCAAGCGCATCTGCTATCTTATCAAATTGATTACAGAACTTAGCCATTTCACTCGCACTGTTTTCGTCACCAGTAATGACTTTATAAATTGGGTCAACTACTACAGCGATATACTTTTTCTTTTCTGCTCGTCTTATCAGTTTTGGCACTAATTGATCAAGAGCAGGGGTCTTCCCTCTCAGGTTCCAGATAAAAATTCTATTTGCATTGTTGGGGGTCAATCCTAAAGTCTGATAGACATCTTTAAATCTGTGAAGACATGAGGCTCTATCCAATTCGAAATTGACATATAACACATCCCCTTGCTTGCATTGTCTGCCCATCCATTTTGTGCCTTCTGCAATAGCGATACATAATTCAATTAATGAGAATGACTTACCACTTTTTGAAGGACCAACTAATAGCATCTTATGACCTTGTCTTAAGATTCCCTCGATTAATTCTTCTGCATAATCAGGAAGATTGAATAATACATCAGCCAGATTTTCTTCATCAGGTAAATCGTCATTCATTGACTCAACCCATTCGACCCAGTCAGACCATGTTTCTTTTCCTGTATTGGTTTCGATAATGAACTGTTTATGATCACCACGAACACATCCAGGCATTCGTGAAAGTCTTGATGGATTCTTATTCTGACTGTCAACTTCTAGACCATTTTTATCACATATCTTATATAGATAACTTACACGTTCTCTATACTCTTTGTTGTCCGAAGCATCAACCTTAACAATAGCGTGTATTGACTTTGCACCGCTATATACAACTGCTGCAACAGGAAGTTCTAACTGATGGATAATAGACAACTGCTTGCCAATGTCTAAACTGTCAGATTCTACAAGAGCGTATTTGAATGATGCTATGTCAGTATTTCTGACACCTTCGCCATTCAACGGATTGAATCGAATCCATGCACCTGCTGCTTGATTGTAGTCTCCAATAACGGCTCCAATATCACCATTGCACGAGTGAAGCCCTTCAACAATCTGCCCTGCTGTCATTCTGAAGTTTCCGCGGTTTCCAGGAATGAACTTTCCTTTTTCGTTTTCTATTGAGGAAACTACAAAGCCAACATACTCGTCTGTGTCGAATAGAGTAGTTAAATATCTAATTAACTCATTAGCTGGATTCCAATTCGAATCACTAGGCTCATTAAGTTCAATACTATCTATAGAGTCCTTGTCTATGATATTGCCAATTTCATCTTCCCAACCAAGAATGCCTTCATTAGGATCTATCTTTTTTTGAGGAACAAAACCACCTCTTTTAGCATAATCAAAGATTGTTCCACCTGTGACAATATCTCCTGCTGTTTCATTGAAGGAATTCCATTTTGTGAAGCATTCCCCTCTTTTGTATCTTTCCGAATCCTGAGAACTCCAGGAATCCCAGTCACTTGCTTCATATCCCTCATGCTTGAGAGCCATTCCGACATTAGTCCATTCCTGATAGGAAAGTTCAGAAGGGTTGATATAGTCAAGCAGCTCTAATAGATTGTATTGTTTCATTCTTATTCAACTCCTTCTGGCTTATAAGTAGAAGCTTGTACTCCTTTTGGAATTCTCCAGCTATTTGCAGAAATTCTAGAAATCATAGAATTAGCATCTTTGAATTTCCAAGTTCCAACATTTCTAAATCCTTTTCTTTCAAGGAATCTCACTTGCTTTGGAGTGGCTAATCCTTCTTTACTTCTTAACTTCAACTTGTCAATCAGCATAGAAGCATATCCAGCGTTAGGAACTTCATTAGACTCTATTCCATGCGATTCTAAATATTTTAACTGCTTTTCATTTGCTGGAGCGCACTCCCAGCCGAAAGAAGGAATGTAATTCTGCAGGTCTTCAGCCTGTATGCTCATTGCATACTGCAATGGATCAACCAGCTTCTTCTTGCGTTTTCTCATTTCTGCTAGCTGCTCAGCAAGTGCTTTTTCTCTTTCCTCTTGAACATCCTTCAAAGCTTCTTCTTCAACCTCTTGAATATCCATTTCAACTCCTGCACTGTCTTCTAGCTTCTTGGTCATTTTTCTAGCAACTGTATCACTATTACAGATAAGTGATGCTGGGTGACATAATTCATGTCTTTCACTATGCCAAAGAAAATCCAATAAAAGTAAATCCTTCTTTCCTGTTTGAGGTGACAATCTTGTACCTCTTCCAACCATCTGAGAATAAAGGCTTCTTACTTTAGTTGGTCTTAATACAATTACACAGTCAACGTCAGGACAATCCCATCCTTCCGTTAATAGCATAGAGTTGCAAAGGACATTGTATTTATTTTCTGCAAAGTCTTTTGTAATCTCATTTCTATCTTTGGAATTGCCATTTACTTCAGTAGCTTTAAAACCATGTTTATTTAAAATTTCAACAAACTTTTGAGATGTAGAAATCAGTGGAAGGAATACAACTGTTTTTCTGTTCTTGCAGTATTTTTCCATTTCACTGGCAATCCCTTCAAGATAAGGATCTAGTGCGCTACCAATATCACTTGCCTTAAAGTCTCCAGCGCTCATTGAAACGCTTGATAAATCCAAAGTCAGTGGAATAGTCAATGCCTTAATTGGAACTAGATACCCACTTTTAATGGCTTCAGGGAGTGTATATTCGTATGCCAATGTTTGAAAGTAAGAGCCCAAATTCTTCATGTCTCCTCTATCAGGAGTAGCAGTTACTCCGAGTACTTTTGCGCTATTGAAATATTCCAATACCTTCTGATATCCATTACTTAAAACGTGATGGGCTTCATCAATAATAATTGTGTCAAAATAATCTTTTGAGAACTTAGACAATCTTTTATCATTCTGCAATGTCTGAACACTGCCTGTGACAATTCGAAACCATTTGCCAATACATGTTTGTTCAGCTTTTTCAACTGCACATCCAAGACCTGTAACTTTCTTTATTTTGTCCGATGCCTGCTCTAGTAATTCACCTCTATGTGCTAAAATAAGAACTTTATCTCCTTTTTTAACACAATCTTCAGCCACTTTTGCGAATACTATTGTTTTTCCACAGCCAGTGGGAAGAACGAGAAGGGTTTTTTGAGTTCCCTTCTCTTCCCACTCGTTGAAGATGGCATCATGAGCTTTCTGCTGATAATCCCTTAACTGCATTATTTCCAACTACCGTTTCCCCAGCCTTGTGACTGAGAAGGTACTGGAGCATTTTCGTTGATTACAAACTCTTTTACATCATTGTAAGTAGAGCCGTTATATTCTCTGTGAGAAATCTTAACTGTTCCTGTTTTTCCGATGATGCCGTTCCAGTCAGGACGGAACGGAACTCCTTTCTGCTTCATCCCGATGCATTCAAAGAATTGAGAAATCTTCCATTCAAGTGATTTATGAAGGACCAAAGAAGTAGTCACTTTTATTTCTTTTCCTTCATAATTGATTGTTAGAGTGATGTCAGCCTTATTGCATACAGGAAGTTTTCCTTTGCCTGAGGTCTTAGATCTAACAAAATTATCTTTAATGATGAATTGATAATTTCCAACTGGCAATAATGTGTATTCTTTAGCTTCGGCCGTAATTTCATCATCCCAGCCCATTGCCCCATCATTTTGAGGCATCTGGTTATAATTATTCTGATTGAATCCATTATGATTGTAGTTATTAAAATTGTTATCCATTTCTTAATCTCCTTTTAAAATTGAATTTCTGATTCTATAATAAAATCTTTTAAGTTGCTCCAATTGCTGGCAATGAATTCCCAGAAATCATTAGGCATATTTTCGATTGGAGTGTCTTTGGGGAAGAATCCTTTTAAGAAGATGACTTCCTTTAATTTTTCAATTGAGATACTGTCACATTTCATTAAGTCTCTTATTTTATTAGGAATCTTCTGATACTCTTCAGAATTAAAATCTATAGCACTCACAGGCTTATTTTCTTTAATCTGTGTTTCTTTTGGTTCAACAGGTACATTTACCTGTGTTTGTGGTTTTTCATCTGCAGCAGGAGCGCTCATAGGCTGCACGCTATGAGCTTGTTCAAACTGATTTCCTGTCAAGCTCTTTTCCACAAATGGTCTAATGATTTCATAATTGAATTCACACTCTTCAGGCAATCCATGACGGTTTTTTGCATCCCAACATGGTTTATGTGTGGTATACATCATTCTTTTGCCGCCAACTGCTTTACCTTTGCCATTGTTATCAACTTCAGAAACAAATGTCTGATAGTTAACGAATAGAACCATATCAGCCCATTCTCTGATTAACCCAGAAGATTTACCGCCTGTTTTCTTACCGAGCTTTAACTCATATCTATCATATTTTCCTGTCTGATTTGGCTCTTCAAATTTTCTAATCTGACTATGCGCAGTTAAAACAATAGCCATATTTCCAATACTTCTAGCTTCTTCGAGTAAATTTAAAAATCTTCCTTCCTCTTCTTCGAGGTATACATACCCGTTTCCATAGCCAAAGTCTTCAATTCCTTTTAGACCGGCCTTTTGACAGATATGATCAATAATTAATCTTTCTCCCCAGTCGATAGAATCAATGACTAATGTTTTACATAATTTATTTTTAGCTGCATAGATGATTTCTTCCTTCAACATCTCGTAAGATGTAGGTTTTGGAAGTCTTCTCACATTCATAAAGTCTGTAGATCCTTCAGTGTCAATAAATAAAGGCTCTGGGAATTGCGCTGCAAAGGTACTCTTTCCAATTCCTTCAGGTCCATAGACAACTACTTTTAAAGGCTTATCGTTTATGCCTGATGTGATTTCAAAATTCATTACCACTTCACTCCTTCCCAAGAATTAGCAACCGTTTTTGGTTCTTCTTTTGCTTCTTCTTTCTTTTCTTTTTCTAAGTTATTTTTAGCAACATAGCCATCTTCAATAATGATTGAACACTCGTCACCTGTACTTACTCTCGTAGCAATAGCCTGTAATCCTTCAGACTTTAACCATGCACCAAACTCTGCAAGAGTGTTCATGTCCATCT
>OKRW01000642.1_pt1 | contig 33886 bp, 22 predicted proteins | sample 1601151 | NCBI WGS metagenome assembly OKRW01 (sample SAMEA3541471, study PRJEB24748) | human gut metagenome | biome: human gut; feature: human-associated habitat; material: faeces | place: China | collected 2012 | reverse complement strand
GGTGTGGAGTGGGGGAAAATCTGGAGATAACATCAAAGGATTACCTATCACTATACATCTTACCGTCAGACTTAATCACCTATGGGGAAGATGTAAAAAGCCTGTTAAAAGACTTGCAGACAAGAGATGAGAGAATGTTTGTTGTAACCATTGTCTTTATGAATTTTGCAAGGACAATACAAAAACTTGAAAACTCTATTGCACAGATAAGCTCCATTGCCAATAAGCATAACTGTAAGATAAAAAGGCTTGACCACACACAGGAACAGGGACTTGTAAGTGTACTTCCTCTTGGAGTAAATAAGCTTGAGATTAACAGAGGACTTACTTCCTCATCTACGGCAGTCTTTATGCCCTTTACAACGGAAGAACTTTTCATCAACTCAAGCAACAGTTTGTATTACGGATTAAATGCCCTCAGTCATAACCTGATTATGGCAGACAGGAAAAGGCTCAAAAATCCGAACGGTTTGATACTTGGTACACCGGGTAGCGGTAAGTCATTTTCAGCGAAAAGAGAAATGGCTAATGCTATTATAGTAACTGATGATGATGTCATTATCTGCGATCCCGAAGGAGAGTACGGAAATCTTGTAAGACAGTTTGACGGGGAAGTCATTAAAGTCAGCAGTAAGTCAAAGGATTACCTCAATCCTCTTGACATCAATATGAACTACGGAGATGGGGATGCACCGCTTAAAGACAAGGCAAACTTCATAATGAGTATGCTTGAACTTGTAGTTGGCGGTAGCGGACTTACAGCGGAAGAAAAGTCGGTAATAGACAGGTGCTTGCCTAAGATTTATGAGAAGTATTTTGACAATCCGATAAAAGAAAATATGCCTATCTTACAAGATTTATACGATATGTTAAAAAATCAGGAAGAAAAGGTCGGTAAGAAACTGGCAACGGAGATGGAGATATATGTATCGGGAAGTTTAAATGTCTTTAATCATAGGTCAAATGTGGACTTAAATAAGAAACTGCTTTGTTTTGACATCAAAGAGCTTGGAAGTCAGTTAAAGAAAATAGGGATGCTTGTGATACAGGATCAGGTTTGGAACAAGGTATCTTTAAACAGAGGGAATAAGGCTACAAGATACTATATCGACGAGTTTCACCTACTTTTAAAAGAAGAACAGACCGCCTCTTACTCCGTGGAAATATGGAAGCGTTTCAGGAAATGGGGAGGGATTCCGACAGGCATTACGCAAAATGTCAAAGACCTACTGATGAGTAAGGAGATAGAAAATATCTTTGATAATACGGACTTTGTCTTAATGCTCAATCAAGCAAGCGGAGATCGGGAAATCTTGGCAAGAAAACTGAAAATCTCCAAACCACAGCTTAAATACGTTACCAACTCCAATGAGGGTGAGGGACTGCTGTTCTTTGGAAATACCATAGTTCCATTTATCGACAAGTTCCCAAAAGACACCATTTTATATAAGAAGATGACAACGAAACCTGAAGAAGTGAGGTAGGCTTATGAGTAAAAAGATGAAAAAAGATTTTGCCGAAAGACAAAAAATAAAGGAGGAAGCAAGACTTTTAGGGAAAGAAAGTGTCGGTATTGATGAAAGCAGCAAGCTAAAACATGGTGATGATTACAGAGGAAAGATTATCCATGACAAAGACAGGTTTCAACATAAGATACACGAAAAGATAAGCAAAAGAAATTCTGAGAATGAGCTTACTCAGGGAAGTTCCAAGAAAAATGCAAGGCATAGAAAATCTGTTAAGATAGATAACAGTCAAGGAAATGACAACAAAGGAAATGCCGAAATAAAGTCAGACTATAATACCGATGTGAAAGACGGACGAATCTACGATCCTTTAGGCAAAGACCTTGATAATGACGGTATCATCGACAGGTATGACAATGATTTTAGGGACAGCGATTATTTTGAATCAGCTTATGATGTGGAAGATAATCTTCATATAAAAGAGGATATGACAGAAAAATTCTCAAAAAAGCATAAGGCTCAAAAGGAAAAGTATAAGAAGAAAAACTATTCAGATAAGCTCTATACAAGAAGTAAGGATAATACTTCAAAAGAAGAAAATGCTAAAGATAAGGCTGAAAGCAAAAATACCGGTAAAGAAACTGTCTATGACAAAGAAAAAAAGAACAGGCTTTCCAAAGAGCAAAAAAAGGCACTGAAAAATAAGGTCGCAAAGGTGTCTGCTCTATCAGGACTTGCAAAAGGAAGTGAAACGGTAAGGGATTATCTTTCCCATGGCAGTGATGAAAATCAGGGTGTGGAAACAGGAGAAAAGATTGCAGATGTAAACTCAAAATTACTTCATGGGATAAAAAATTATGCCAATAAGAAAAAGGCTAAGAAAAGCTATGATCTCAGCAAAAAAGATTACAAGATACGAAAGCGTAAATCAAAGCTGGAGTTTCGGGAAGCCAAAGAGGAATTAAAGAAAACGGATGAGTACAAGAAAGCTGATACCTTTAAGAGATTTCAAAAGCGTAAGCAAATGAAAGATACTATAAGAAAGCAGAATAAATCAAGGCTTAGGGACAGGATTAAGGAAGGAGTTATTAACACCTTAAAGAGTTCAAAGGAAATGATTGTACGAAAAGCAAAGGGAGTTATGATGATTGTCATAGGTCTTATTATTTTACTGACTTTCTTTACCAACTTTGCAGGCACATCTATGACTGGAATGATGAACTCTACAAGCGGAGTATTAACCACAACCTATCTTTCCAACCAAACTGTGCTAAGTGAAATCAATCAGCAGTTTTCGGGATTGGAGGAAGGACTACAGGACGAGATAGATTCCGTAGAGGGAAATTATCCCGGCTATGATGAGTATATTGTAAATAAAGAGGGAGAAATCGGACATAACACCCATGAACTTTTATCCTATATCACTTCAAGATGTGGAGAAATTAAGGATTCAAAGGAAGTTCAAAGCATTATCAATGACCTTTTTACAAAGATGTATGATTTATCTTATCGGGAAGAAATTGAAATCAGATACAGGACGGTTACGGAAACATATACCGATGAAGATGGCAATGAGTATACCGAAAGCCATGAAGAAGCTTATGAGTATAAGAAGCTCATAATAACGCTGAAAAAAAGAGAAATGGACAGTGTCATAAGAGAAATCTTTGCAGAATATCCCGATAATGTTCTTCACTATGAAGCCTTGCTTGCGTCTAAAGGAAACATGGAAACTGTCTTTGGAAGCGGAAACGGAAATTTATCGGAGATTGTAGACAATCCCGACTTTTCAAATCCGGGAATTGCCTTTGATGATGTAACGGTGAAGGCATTGTTTAACGAAGCGGAAAAGCATATCGGAAAGAGATATGTATTTGGGGCGAACGGGCCGAATAACTTCGACTGTTCGTCCTTTGTGTGTTGGAGCTTTACCCATTCGGGAGTAAAAAATATGCCAAGGACGACCGCTTGGGGAATTTACAAAACTTACTGCAATCCTGTATCTCCATCGGAAGCAAAGGCGGGAGATATAATCTTTTTCAAAAATACCTATAACAGTGGAAGTCCAATATCTCACGTCGGCATTTATGCAGGAAACGGAATGATGATACACGCAGGAGATCCGATTCGATTTGTCAGTATCAACACACCTTACTGGAGGGAGCATTTCTACGGCTTCGGCAGAGTAAAATAAAGAAAGGACGGTAAAATGTGAAAAAAGAACTTACAGCAGTGAAAAACAAAATACAAAAGTTAAAGGACAAGAAGGCTCTGATTGATGAAGAATTGGAGCCTTTATTTATTCGTGAAGAAGAACTTGAAAATGAGGAGATTGTTGCCATTTGCAGAAAAAACAATATCACGATTGCAGATTTAATGGCAAAGGTAAAAAGAGAACAAACGGAAATGAAAAAGGAGAAAACAGATGAGAACAGTTATGAAAAATAAGGTATTTACAAGGCTAATGACAGCGTTACTTCTTGCAGTTATGGTCATTATGGCAGCTTACCCATCGGTAGCCTATGCACAGATTGATGAAAAAGAAGCAGCAAAGGAAACAGTAAAGGAAGAATCGAAAAAACCGGAAATTACAGTTATTAAAAAGGAAGAAGAAAAAGAAGTCCGCTATCCCAATAAGTTAAAAGCCAAAGAACCGGATAACTTAAAGCAAAGTAATGCAGCCTCAAATGGTGGAAAGTTAAATACAAATAAAGGAGTGGCTTCCGCTCCCTCAAAAGCAAGGGCTTCCGTTACGGAAAACAAGGATAATGCAAACCAAGATTATCCGATTCATCATAACAGCGATAAGGACAATAAAGAAACGGATAAATATTCAGCCGATGCAAGACAGTTTATTACCTTTAAAACTAAGAACGGTAAGACCTTTCACTTAATCATCAATCATGATGAACAGGGAGAAAATGTAATGCTACTTACCGAAGTTTCCGAAGATGATTTGCTAAATATGGTTGAAGCAAAGGAAAAACCGAAAGAAGTAGTTAAGGAAGAATCTGTAAAACAAGAGAAAATGGAAGAAGCAAAGCCTGAAAAAAAGGAAGAAAAAAGCAGCACCGGAACATATATCCTGCTTGCTCTTGTAACTTTGGGGGCGTTGGGAGCAGGCTATTATTTTAAGGTAGCAAAGAAGAAAGAAGATAAGGAACTGGAAACCTTAGAGGAAGATGATGATTTCTTCTCGGAAGCGGAAGGCAGCGAAGAAATGGAAAATGAAACAGAAACAGATGACAGTGAAGATGAATTAGAAGAATAATTCTTCACGAAAAACATATAATATTCAGAACATAACACAGGGCGAGAGAACTACAACTTTCGCCCTATTTTACTGAGAACAAGGAGGAAAAACGATATGGAACTTGTGATAGCAGAAAAACCAAGTGTTGCCTTATCCATTGCCAAAGTGATTGGGGCAAAGAATAAAAAAGATGGATACTATGAGGGAAACGGATACAGGGTAAGCTGGTGCGTGGGACATTTAATTCAAATGGCGAATCCCGATTCTTATGATGAAAAGTATGCAAAATGGAATATTGACGACTTGCCGATTATTCCAAGTGAGTATCAGTACGAGGTGGCAAAGGCAACGAAAAAGCAGTTTAATACACTTAAAAAACTGATGAACGATAAGGAAATTGATACAGTTATCAATGCCTGTGATGCAGGACGAGAGGGAGAAGCTATCTTTAGACTTGTATATCTTCAGGCAAGCTGTAAAAAGAAGATGAAAAGGCTTTGGATTTCATCAATGGAAGATTCTGCAATTAAAGACGGCTTTGATAAGCTAAAAGACGGAAAAGACTATGACAATCTTTTTGAGTCGGCACAGGCAAGAGCAATTGCAGATTGGCTTGTCGGGATGAATATTAGCAGGCTATACTCTTGTCTGTATAAGCAAAATTACAGTGTTGGGAGAGTTCAGACACCTACCCTTTCCATGATTGTTAAAAGAGATGACGAGATAGCCAACTTTAAGAAAGAAAAATACTATACGGTAGAACTTGAACTTAACGGCTTTACTCTTTCAACAGAACGAATTGACAGCTTGGAAGTGGCAGAACAGCTTAAAAATTTACTCGAAAACAGAATAGGAATTACGGATGTGATTCAGAAAGAAAAAGTTACTAAGCCTGACTTGCCATTTGATTTGACAACACTTCAAAGAGAGTGTAACAAGTATTTCGGATACTCAGCTAAACAAACCCTTGACTATGCTCAAAGTCTTTATGAAAAAAAGCTCATTACCTATCCAAGAACGGACAGCAGATGTTTAACCGAAGATATGATTACAAGTACAGTCAATAATATTTTGGGAAAAAATGACTTTGATACAGAGCGTATCAAGACGGTATTCAACTCTAAAAAAGTTACGGATCATCATGCGATTATCCCGACCGTATCATCGATCAGTGAAGATATATCCAAACTTCCTGAAAGTGAAGCAAAAGTATATCGACTTATTTCTAATAAGTTTCACGCAAGTGTAGGCTATTCACTCACCCAAAATACTACTAAAATTGTAGCTGAATTTGACGGTTTTGAATTTACAAGTTCGGGAAAGGTAATTAAGGATGAAGGCTTTAGCAAATATCTTAAAGAATACAAATCAAAAAAGAGTGAAGATGCTGTACTGCCTGATGTAAGCGTTGGTGATGTTTTAACTATTGAAAATAAAGAGATTAAAGAAAAATTTACCCAACCTCCGAAACATTTTACAGAGGACACACTCTTAAAAGCTATGGAGCTTGCAGGTAATGATGCATTGGAAAAAGGTGTTGAAGTGGAAAGAGAAGGACTTGGAACACCGGCAACAAGAGCAGGCATTATTGAAAATCTGATTTACAAAGAATTTATTGAACGAGATAAGAAGAATCTGATTGCAACACCGAAAGGAAAAAGCCTGATTGAGATTGTTGCAGATAACTTCAAATCAGCAGAAATGACGGCACAGTGGGAAATGGAATTGTCTGAAATAGCACAGGGCAAATCTTCCAAAAAAGAATTTTTAGAAAAGATTGAGGAACAGATAAAACATACGGTAGAGGAACACCAGAAGAATGAATAGGAAAAATGAATATTAGAAAAAGGAGGTAAAAATGCGAATCAATGATTTTCATAACATTTTAGAGCTTGTAAAACAGGACATTCTGCATAGTGAAGCGGAATATTTAAAGCTCCTGAAGGTTGTCGGGAACAATCAGAGATATGACTTTAGAAGTCAATTAAGTATCTATAACAGAAATCCGGAAGCAACAGCCTGTGCCAAGTTCGATTATTGGCGTGAACGCTTTCACCGAACTGTTGTACGAGGACAAAAAGGAATTCCGATCTTAGAAGATTCTGGCATAAAAAAGAGAGTGGACTACATCTTTGATGTAAGCCAGACTGTTTCAAGAAACAGAGATGTCAATGAAGTCAATCTTTGGCGATTTGATAAAGAATCTCATCACGAGGTCTTAAAGGAGATGATAGCAAGTGAAGGCTATGAAGAAAGCGAAAGTATCCTTGAAAATATCTTTTTTCTAAGCAGAATTTACGGTGATGAAAAGATAGACAGCCTGATGAATGAGCTTAGAATAGTTGATGAGGACAGAATATCCTTTGTCAAATTTGTAAGGGATTCCATCAGCTATGCGGTAGCTTCAAGGTTTAAGGTGGATTATCCGATGGATAAGGAGCTGTTAAGAGAAAATTTCCAAAGACTGGACAGCATATCCCTTATAAGTCTTGGTGAAATCATATCGGATATTAGCGGAAATATCATAGATACAACCATTCAAAAGAGCAAAGAGATAGAGCTTCAAAAAGGAGTTTTAAAAAGCAGAGAAGCAGGATATAATAAGATTAGAGAAGAAATTGAGGAAGGAGAAAACCATGTACTTCGACGAGATGATAAGGAAAGAATTAGTGAAACCGAGCGAGTTTTCAGAAATGGAGAGTACGGACGAAATAATAGAGAAAATCAGGGAGAAAACATTGGACAACTTGGAGAAGCAGACGGACTTCATCAAGGAATACCCGAATCCGACCTACGCAGTGATGAGGCTGGATTATCTTTCACAGAGCGAGGAGCAGAGCCGCCTCGAGATGTTAGTGGATTTATACAAGGAGAAGAAGCTGACAGAACACCTGATGGATATTCAAAAACAGGCGATAGCATTTATGAGGACAGAAAAACCGAAGCTGATGAAGGCTTGGAAGATAGAGAGCGAGGAAAGTCCTCAGTATGGGGCGATGATTTCAGCCTTGAAGGAAATGACCATCAAGGAAATCGTGGAAATCTAAAAGAAAATACTGAAGTAGAGATAAGAGAAGCTGACAAGGCTTCTTTTTCTTTGCCTGAAAACTCTTACGGACAGATAAGGCTTAGCATCCCTCTTGATCAGAAAGATATAGACACTGTCCTTATTAACGGGGGAAATCATGATGGTGGCAGACTTCCTATCATTGCCGAGTTTTCCAAAGGAAAAAGCAATGAAGAATTGGGAGAATACCTTAAAAATACTTTTCAAGGGGGAAACGGCTATATCATTGACGGAAGTGAAATCTCAGCTTGGTATTCGGGTAAGGGACTTCACTTTTCTTCTGGAACATCGGCAAGAGAAGATGATACGCAGGTTTTAAGTTGGAGTGATGCTGCCAACAGAATTGCTGAACTTTTGGAAAACGGAGAGTTTGCTACCAATGTGGAGATTTCAGAAGCCTTGGATTATGAAAGGGACAGAATTTCAGAGTCCCTATGGTATCTCATTCACGATTTGAGTGAGGAAGGAAAAGAACAAGGCTTTTTTGAATTTCTCGAAAAGGGAGGTGGCTTTCCGGATGAAACAAAACGATTATCCGAGGCACTGAAAAATCCTGAATACCTTGTAGATGTTATCAAAGAGTATGGACGATTTTTAGAAGCATATAGAGAAGATAGAAATGTACTAAGGTTTCACTATCACAAAGTAGACAGTCTTTATCAGAAATTGCAGGAGCTTGAACTACCAAGAAAAGAATATACTTCTAATCTGACTGAACTTCCGAAAGTGAAATCTTTTATTACGGAAGATGAAGTTCTTGCCACACTTTCAACGGGAAGCGGAGTAGATAGAGGAAAAGAGAGAATTACCGAGTTTTTCAAAGAGAACCATACTTTACAAGAAAAAGCCGACTTCTTAAAAGATGAATATGGAACAGGAGGAAGAAGCCATGCGGTATCAGGTTTGACAGGCAGTGGAGAATGGCACGATGCCAAAGGAATAAAACTGGAAAAGAATGATTGCAGCGATGTTTTCCTTACTTGGTCAAGTGTGGCAAAGTATATTGATGAACTGCTTTCTAAAAATCTTTATGAAGAAAAGAAAATAGAAAGTAAGGCAGAGAGAGAAGAAGAAAAAGAGCCACAAAAATCACAATATTATTCTAAAGATGAACCTGAAAATCTGATGACTGATGAAATGCTTGAAAGAGTCCCGGAGCTTTATGCACAGGAAAATGTATCTTTAGCGGATAAGGAAGTTCATGCTGCATATATCATTCCTTTCCGTTCTAACTGGACTTGGTATATGACGGAGTACGACAGAGAAAGCGGAGAAGCCTTTGGGCTTGTAGTCGGAATTGAACCTGAATGGGGATACTTCAATCTTGAAGAATTAAAAGAACTAAATGCTGAGAGGCTTATCTTAGAAGATTTTCCAAAGACTTTTCGAGAGATTAAAGATACAGAGCTTGTAAAACAGATGAGCGAGGAAGAAATTGACCGAGTATTTAACGGACAGCTTTCCTCAAAAGATAATCATAAGGAACAGGAAATTTTTTATCTTAGCGATGAAATGGGAATTTCATTAGAAGAAGCAGAGAGTATTATCAACGATAGGAACAAAGTGTCAGGTGTTAATACAGAGGATAAAGAAAAAGAAGCAGATAACATAAATGCCCTGCCTGATGAAAAGATTGCCATTAAGGTCGGTACAGAGTTTATCTTGGCAAATAAGTCTGATGTAGCCCATATCAATTTGTCCGAAGTGAAAAATAGCGTGGCTCTTGGCGGCGTGAAGTATAAGCTGTTTTATGGAGAAAGCTATGAAGATAGCAAAAAGGTCGATGAACTGATAGACAGCTACGGCTATACAGCGTATGAGTTAAAAGAGCATTTAAGGATAGATACAGCCGAGTATAAAACTTATGAAAACTTTGAAGAAATGGAAGAAGCACTTGAGAAAAGTCCTGTTCAATCTACCCTATTTGACTACATTCAGCAAAAAGAAGAAGTAGAACTGAATGAAAAAGAAGAAAGTCTTACAGAACAATTTGCAGTGAAACAAGGTGATACCGTATATTTTGACCATGAAGCATATATCGCAAGGGATATTGAAAAAAATAAGGTAAATGGAAAACCGGAGGTATGGCTGTATCCGGCAAGAGATGGAAATAGGCAAATTGCAATCGTACCGTTTATGGATAATGAGGAGCTGTTAAGAAAGATAAGCCTTGAAAGACCAAGTTTTATTGTTGGTGATGAAGTGAGATACAAGGATAAGGACTGTACCATTACCCGCTTTGACAATATGGGAAACAACCTAAAGACCGTAACGGTTATGGACAATACCGAATATCTTGGCGGCATGATAACAGGCTCCGATGTCATTCCCTATCGTTTAGAAAGAGATCTTGATCGAATATTTGAAAATCTGACATACAAGAAAGCTAAAGATACGATTCAAGACATTGATGAAAAGGCAGAAAAACCTAAAATAGAAGCTCATAACTTTAAGATTACCGAAGAAATCCTCCCTGAAAAATTAACGCCAAGTGAAAGGTTAAATAATAACTTGGAAGCAATTTCCATGCTTAACCGAGTGGAAAGAGGAGAACGAGAGCTTGACAGCACCGCTCAGGAAGTCTTGGCAAAATATGTCGGCTGGGGCGGATTATCCGAAGTATTTGATGAAGAAAGAGGTGGTCAATGGAAAGAAGCAAGAAGTTTCTTAAAAGAAAATCTATCGCAGACAGAATACGAAGCTGCAAGAGAATCTACCTTAACGAGCTTTTACACACCAAAAACAGTAATTGACAGTATCTACTCTACCCTGTCAGGAATGGGCTTTAAGAGTGGTAATATCTTAGAGCCGTCAATGGGCATCGGAAATTTTATCGGTAATCTTCCTGATGAAATGAAAAAGTCCAAATTTTACGGTGTAGAGCTTGACTCCGTAAGCGGTCGTATTGGAAAATTTCTATATCCGGAAAGTGATATACAGATTAAAGGACTTGAAGAAACTTCCTTTTCCAATAACTTTTTTGATGCAGTTATCGGCAATGTACCCTTTGGAGAATATAGGGTAAATGACAGGGAGTATAACAAAAATAACTTCCTTATCCATGATTATTTCTTTGCGAAATCCATTGATAAAGTCAGAAATGGCGGTATTATCGCTTTTATCACATCTTCAGGGACGATGGATAAAAAGGATGAAAGCGTCAGACGCTACATTGCAGCAAGAGCGGAGTTTTTAGGAGCTATCAGACTTCCGAACGATACTTTTAAGGGTGTTGCCGGAACAGAAGTAACATCAGACATTATCTTCTTAAAGAAAAGAGACAGCGTTCTTGAGCGTGATGAAGAATGGATACACCTTGCGGAAGACGAAAATGGACTTACTTACAATAAATACTTTGTAGAGAATCCTCACATGATACTTGGATCTATGGAAGAAGTATCAGGCAGATTTGGAAATACTCTTGCTTGTTTGCCAAAAGAAAATACAGACCTAAAGGAACTTCTTACAAAAGCAGGTACAGAAATATCAAATAACGCAAAGTATGAGGAAATAGAGCTGCTTGATGATGAAATCACATCTATCCCTGCCACAGATGATGTCAAAAATTTTTCATATACTATCATTGATGATGAAGTGTATTACAGGGAAAATTCTCTTTTTGTAAAAAAAGAGATAACGTACAAAAACAAAGAAAAGATTAAAGATTATCTTGAGCTGAATACTGCCCTTAAAGATGTTATCTATAAGCAAAAAGAAGATTTTTCTGACGATGAAGTGAAAAAATCACAGGAAAAGCTCAATGAAGTCTATGACGGTTTTTCAAAGAAACATGGCTTTGTAAATAACCTTTCCAATACCAGAGCCTTAAAAGAAGATAGTAACTTCCCTCTTGTTTCCTCCATTGAAATCCTTGACGAAGAAGAAAACTTCAAGGAAAAGGGGGATATATTTTCCAAAAGAACCATTACAAAGGCAAAGACAATCGACCATGTAGATACTTCTCTTGAAGCTCTTGTGCTATCTATGTCTGAAAAAGGTTATGTGGATTTTGACTATATGGGAAGCCTAACAGGAAAAGACAGACCGACTTTGATAGAAGAACTTAGAGGAGAGATTTACCTAAACATCAGGGAAGAACAGAACTTTTACAGACCACTATCCTTTAACCTCGAAGATGGAGATTTGCCCTTCGCCTGTGCAAACGGCAGCAATTCCTATAAGTATGGCTATGTTACAAAGGACGAATACCTATCAGGAAATATCAGAGATAAGATTGCCATAGTAGATAGCTATCTTTCTAAGCTAAGACAAACAGAAAGAGAACTACCATATCTTGGCTATGCAGAAGATGGGAAAGAAAAAGAGCTGATAAGCTATGAGATGAACCGTTTAGAATACCAAAAGGCAGAGCTTACAAAAGTTTTACCAAAGGAGCTTGAAGCAAGTGGGATAAATGTTCGTCTTGGAGCAACATGGATACCGATAAAAGATATTGAAAAGTTTATCTTTGAAACACTGAAAACTCCGGGCTGGGCAAGATGGGATATTAAGGTTAAATTTTCAAACCTGACAAGTGAATGGAATATTGAAGGAAAGAGCAGAGATAAGGGCAACGATCTTGCAGAAATGACCTACGGAACATCAAGGGTAAACGGATATAAGCTGATTGAAGATGCTTTAAATCTTAAAGAAACAAAAGTCTTTGACCAGATTGAAAATCCGGATGGCTCGAAAAGTTCTGTGCTAAATAAAAAGGAAACTCTCCTTGCAGGACAGAAACAGGAGCTTCTAAAAGAAGAATTTAAGAACTGGATATTTAATGATCAGGAAAGAAGAAGCAGACTTGTAAAGCTCTACAATGAGCGTTTTAACTCTATCAGAAATCGTGAATATGACGGAAGTAATCTCTCTTTTGAAGGAATGAATACGGAAATCAAACTCAGACCACACCAAAGAAATGCCATTGCACGAAGTTTGTATGGAGGGAATACCTTACTTGCCCATGTGGTGGGAAGCGGAAAGACCTTTGAGATGGTCGCTTCCGCAATGGAATCAAAAAGGCTTGGAATGTGTACCAAGTCTTTGTTTGTTGTACCAAATCACTTAACAGGACAGATTGGTCGTGAGTTTATGCAGTTATACCCGTCAGCCAATATTATGGTGGCTGATAAGAAAGACTTTGAGCCAAGAAACAGAAAGAGATTTATCGGTAAGATTGCTACCGGAGAATATGATGCGGTTATAATCGGTCATACGCAGTTTGAAAAAATCCCAATGAGCAAAGAGTATCAGGAGAAACATATTCAGGATCAGATTGATGAAATTTTGAACTATATTGAGGAATACAAGCACGACAGAAACCAAAATTTTACGGTTAAGCAGCTTGAAAAGACCAAGAAAAAACTGGAAGCAAGGCTTGAGAAACTAAACGATGATTTTAAGAAAGACGATGTCATTACTTTCGAGGAACTGGGTGTTGATAAGCTTTTTGTGGACGAAGCACATGGATTTAAGAATTTGTATCTTCATACAAAAATGCGTAATGTTGCAGGAATCGGTCAGTCGGAAGCCTTTAAGTCCTCCGATATGTTTATGAAATGCAGATATATGGATGAGATGACAAACGGGAAAGGTATTGTCTTTGCCACAGGGACTCCTGTATCAAACTCTATGACCGAGCTTTATACCATGCAGCGTTATCTTCAGTATGAAAACCTAAAGAAGAATCACTTGGAGCATTTTGATGCTTGGGCAAGTACCTTTGGAGAAACACAGTCCGCCTTTGAACTTGCTCCTGAAGGAACAGGATACAGGGTTAAGACAAGATTTTCAAAGTTTTACAATCTGCCTGAACTAATGTCAATGTTTAAGGAAGTCGCTGACATTCAGACAGCGGATATGCTGAATCTTCCGACACCTGAAGCACGCTATGAAGTTATTAAAACTTTGCCAAGTGAGGAACAAAAAGAAATCCTAAAAGGATTATCTGAAAGAGCGGATAAGGTTAGAGATAGAGTGGTTGAGCCTGATGAAGATAATATGCTCAAAATTACGAATGACGGCAAAAAACTTGCCCTTGACCAAAGACTGATCAATCCCCTACTTCCTGACAATCCTGATAGCAAAGTCAACGTATGTGTAAAAAATGTATTTGCCATTTGGGATAAGACCAAGGAGAATAAATCTACACAGCTACTATTTTCCGATATGTCCACACCGAAAGGCGATGGAGAGTTTAATATCTATGATGATATTAGGGATAAACTTGTAGCTATGGGAATACCGAAAGAAGAAATCGCCTTTATCCATGAAGCTAATTCAGATAAACAAAAGGACGAACTATTTGCAAAGGTGCGTAAGGGAGATGTGAGGATATTATTTGGTTCAACTCAGAAAATGGGAGCAGGCACGAATGTGCAGAATAAGCTGATTGCACTTCATGACCTCGATGTGCCTTGGCGTCCTGCGGATTTAGAGCAAAGAGCAGGAAGAATTGTAAGACAGGGAAATGAAAATAAAGAGGTAAATATCTATCGTTATGTAACGAAAAATACCTTTGATGCATATTTGTGGCAGACAATAGAGAATAAGCAGAAGTTCATATCTCAGATTATGACCAGTAAAACTCCTGTGCGTGTGGCGGAAGATGTGGACGAAAGCTCCCTTAACTACGCTGAGATAAAGGCTCTTGCCACAGGTGATCCAAAAATCAAGGAAAAGATGGACTTGGACAATGAGGTTACGAAACTTAAAATGCTGGAAGCCAACTACAAGTCCAATCGTTACAGATTGGAGGATAAGGTCGCAAAAAATTATCCGGAAGAAATTGCAAGGACGGAAAAACTCATTGAAGCTGTTAAGAATGATATAGCAAGTGTAGAACCTAAAGCGGTAGGTGAGGAAAAGTTTACTTCCATTACTATTTTAGGCGAGAAGATTACCGATAAGAAATTAGCCGGAGAAAAACTTCTTGAAGCTATCAAAACTGTAAAAATCAATGAAAGTAAGATGATAGGTAAGTATAGAAATATGGATTTAGAGGTCAGCTATAACTTCTTTACCAATGAGCATAATTTCAGCTTAAATGGTGCTGCAAAGCATTCCGGAGAGCTTGGAACAAGTGCAGACGGTAATATCATAAGACTGGATAATACTCTTGAGAAAATGCCAGAGAAATTAAAGAGGCTTGAAGAAAAACTCGTCAGCACCAAAGAACAGCTTGAAAATGCCAAAGAAGAACTTAAAAAGCCGTTTGAAAAGGCAGATGAACTGAAAGCTAAAGTATTAAGGCTTGCCGAACTGAATAAGCTGCTCGATATGGGAGAGGTAGAAGAAAAGAGAAATGACAATCCACTTGTGGAAGATGTAAAACGAGCGATTATTGACTTCTGTAACAGAGAGTATGAAGAAAACCATAGCTACGATGAATTTGATACGCTGTATCCTGATTTAAAGCATATCGGGATTGCCTATACCAATACTCCTGATGAAAGGCATGGGATTCAGTATGAACTGAATTTAGAAGCTAAAACATGGACGCAGTATATTGATGATGTACCAATAAAAACTGAGAGCTTTGACTATGAGAACAAAGGAGAGAATGAGGCTCTAAAGAACATGAAAAATGAAATTGAGCTATCCTCTTTTGAAGATTTAACTTATATAGACTCAGAGGACTTAAAGGTAGCTCTCGGACTGGACATTGATGATGAGGGAAACTTTTATGATTCGCTTGGCAAAGATATGGATAATGACGGAATTCCTGATCGATATGACAATGATTTCAGGGACAGCGATTACTTTGAATCAACCTATGATGTGGAAGATAATCTTCATACAAAAGAGGAAACTTCTCAAAGAACGGAAGATAAACCGTCTATTTTAGGACAGATCAGAGCTTATCAAAGTGAAAGCAAAACGGAAGAAAAACAAACTACAAAAGAACAGGAATATGCAAGATAAGGGAGCGAACAGCTCCCTTTTACCATGAAAGGAGATATAAAAACATGGATTACAAAACAATAAGGGATAGGATTGAAGATATGGCAAAGGATAACCACAAAGATTTTGTGAAGGCGGTTATCAGTATGGAAAAAGGAATTAACGATGAGAGTGCCTTAGATAAGCTCTATGATGCTTATATGGCAAATGATACCATCAATCTGCTTCATGAAGATTTTGACTATATGATTGAAGATTTAAGGGAACAGGGGCAGATAAAAGACCTGCCTTATGTTCAAGAGAAGAAAGATGACCTTGTAAATATTGTCGGAAATGTTGTAGGGAAGGTTGACATAATCGAAAGAGAAAATAAGAACGGAGAAGCCTTTAAGGTGGCAAATTTCTCCGTAGTTTCCAAAGATGATGAGGGAAATAAGGTGTATCATAATTGCTCTGCCTACGGAGAAAAGAGTGATATTCCAAAGGACTTTAAACAGGGAGATTTCGTAAAGCTATTCGGACAGCTTAGAACCTCTATTGATGATAACGGTAAGGAACACAGCAATGTAAGGATATTATCCTCAAAGCTCTTAAAGGTGAAAGAACAGATGAAAGGACAGGATAACAGTCAAGAGATTGCTAAACTAAAAAGCGAGATAGAAGAAAGAGAAAAAGACTTATTTTATGCAGATTCTTGGGAACAGGCAGGACAGATTAGAGCAGATATTGAAAAAATGAAAGCCAAGTTAAATACCTTAACCGGCTCTGAAAAAGGGAAAGAAAACGATAAAAAATCCATACTTGGTGCTATCAAAGAATATCAGGCAGAAGATAAGCAAAAGCCGAAAGAGAGTAAAGAAAAACCAAAAGAAACGGAGAGATAAATGTTTGTCGGTGTGGTCTTAGGGCTGCACCATCTCTTTTTTGTTGCTCAAAAAAAGGAGATAAAGATTATCTCTCCATCTCCTTACCCATGTAGATTCTGTAATTTTTTCGTATCTTGTAAAGCTCGTCCATAGCAGATTTTGAGGAAGAATACTCTTTCATCAGGGCATTCTTTTTTTCTTGCAATTTGTCAAGTTCAGCTAAAATATCCTTTGAATTTGGAAGCTTGGAATAAGACTTTTTAAGTTCAGAAAGAGTATTTTCATAGAAGGTAATCTGAGTTTTGTATTCCTCAAAAAATGCCCTATCAGACGGATTCGCCTTATACTCCTTGTAATAGGCACGATATTTTTTTACAGTATGAACTTGCTCCATAGTAGCGGATAACTGTTCCATTTCCTTATCAATCGCTTTGATTTTATCCTGTAAATTTTGTCTTTCATCAGCACTTTTTTGAATAAATTCATCAAGTTGCTTAACAGATTTTATGCCATGTTCTCTGATAAAGATAACGGATTCTGCCATTGTATTCAGATTATGTTTCGTCGCCCAATATTCATAGCCTTTACTCTCTTTGACTTTAGTATTGGTATTCATATCAATGATATTTCCGATGCATTTTTTAATAGGAGGAGTCTTAATCATTTCCCTTTCTGCTATGCGTCCTTTTAATCGTTCTTCAGTATAATCTTCGCCAATGGTCTTAGCTCTTGTAAATCTCGGTTTATCTTTCGGCTTAAAAGCGATGTGCTTGCCATGCTTTATTTCATAGCCAAGCTCAGCCATTTTCTTTAGAAATTCGTCCCAATCCTTAGACTGTTTTATCATGCGATCAATATCAAATTGTAACCTGCTTTTCCAAGAAGTACCTTTCTTTGCTTGCTCATTTTCATACCAAGACTTACCGTTCATCCTATATTTTTTCTTAAAGCTTTCATAGTGTTCATCAATGACGGAAAGGTTGTTTTCTTTGCATAGCTTATCACTCTGGTAACGGATCTTATGATAGCTTTTCTTATTGGATTGATAGCACTTGTCGGTAACCATATTTACATTATTGAAGATGATATGATTATGGATATGTCCTTTATCTATGTGCGTCGATAACACAAACTCATACTCATCTTTGAGTATCTTTTTACATAACTCAAGACCGATTTGATGTGCCATTTCAGGCGTTGTTTCTCCCGGTAAAAAAGATTGAATCAGATGTCTTGCAAGGACAGTTCCCTTAGTTTCCGCCTCCCCTCTTGTCCTTAAAAACTGAGTATGAGCAGTTGACTGATGGCATTTATGCGTACTGACTAAAAGCTGTTCATCTGTTTTATCTCCATTAACAATATAGTCAATAGCAAGATGAAGGGTTGATTTTATAGGGTGTATTTTTGTAATCGCCATAAATTTTAATCACCTCCGGAAGTCCTGTTTAGAAGCAAGGAATGAATTTGCCACAGTTCTTTTGAGAAATGTTCAATCTCTTTTTTTATATCGCCTATGTCCTCTTTGTAGATAACACCGGTCGAATTTACTCGCTTTGCAATCTGATTGATGTTGTTTGTTGCGTTGGAAAGTAAGCCTTGTAAATCTCTGAAAGGCTCTAAATCTAACTGATAAATTTCCTTTTCCAAAACGCATTTGCGAATGAAGTGGCTCATATTTCTGCACTTTGCAAGTTTTCTTTTTTTCTCAAAAAGAGCTTTTTCTTCTTTGGTCAACTTAATTTCAAGTCGTTCATTTCGTATTCTATTTGCCATAGGTATTTCCTCCTTTAGATGTATTTCGGGGTCTTAGGGTCTCCCTAACAAGCTAAAAATTGATAAAAAAAGAAGCAGATCCCAAAGGGCTGCTTCATCAATTTTTCCGTAAGTGTCCGTACACTTACTGTGCTTGCTACAAAAGAATGATTTAGATAGCAAGTATTAAGCTTTATACTTCATTAGTATAACATAAAATGACTTATCTAATCAAATTTAAAGAAGAGATATCAGTTTTTTTTTACAAAAAAAGAAACCTATAAGTTGCTTTTTTAAATTAATAGTAGTATAATAATGTAAAAGATATGCAAGATTAACATTTTTGTTAATCAAGGTGGATAGGGACAAAAAACAGGAGGTAGACTATGAAGACTGATATGAATATTATGGTAGATATTGATAACAAAGAAGTTGAGTTGCCTTTATTTGTGAACAATAAATTTTGTGCAGCTTGTTCTATTGGAGCTGCTTGTTTAGCTGATGGACCTATTCCTGACTTTGAAGTAGCAGCGATAGCTGGGTTGTTTGGAATAGCAGATTAATTGATAGTTAGTCGATTTACATATACTGTAAAATCGAAGGTAAATATTTGATGTGATGAATATGTCCCTATCCATTAGCATATCTGAAAGGGGGAAATGCTTTGAATAAAGAGAGTCGTCAAAAATATTTATCATTTGAAAAAAGCACAAGAATTATATACACAAGTAATAGAATATATTTGACTTTGGATTGCAGGAATATTGGTGGAGATGTTCAGTTTATTGAAATAAATAATACATCAGTTAATATAATCAGAAGTATATGTAGAAATGGTAAGACTTTTGATTTAGTAGAGAATGTATTAAAAGATATGAGGCTACCTTCTAAGTATAGAGAAATAATAGATGGTTTTATTGCTCATCTTTTTAAACAAGGCTTTTTAAAATATATAAGTTGTGAGGATGAAGTATTTTTTAATGTTGAAGAATTACATAGTGATAGAGAGTACTTTTTAACACATGCTACAATAGAGTTAACAGACAGATGTAATTTAATGTGTAAGCATTGCTATATGTCTGCAAGCAGTAAAAATAAAAATTTTATCACCTATCAAAATTTTGTTGAAATTTGTGATTATCTTATTGAACAGGGAGTTTATAGTTTAGAACTCACAGGGGGAGAAGTTTTTGAAAATCCAGAATTCGATAAGATTTTAGAATATGCTTTATTAAAATTTACAATAGTAGGAGTGTTGACTAATGGGACTAGATTTATAGAAGAAGATGTTTTTGGTTTGTTGTGTGAGCATAAGCATAAATTAGTTGTTAGTATTTCGATAGATAGTGTAAATCCTGAGAAACATGATAGATTTAGAGGAGTTACAGGCTCTTGGAGGAGAAGTGTTGATACGATAAAAAGGTTAGTTGGAGCAGGAATAAAGGTTCGCATTGCGTCGAGTATTTTTGAAGATAATATGTGGGAAATTGATCAGTTAGCTAAATTAAGTGTAGAATTAGGAGTTAAAATATTTAGCTATAATTTTATTGAAGATTTTGGAAGAGGTAAGAGTTTTAATAAAACAAAATCAGTACAAAAAAATAATGAATTTCTTTCGTATGTATATAATGTTATTGAAAAGTATAAAGATATTATACAAGTGGTTGAAAAAGATAGTTATGAGAGAAGCAAAGGTAATTGTGGAGCTGGAACATCATCTGTTGCGATTAGTGCAAAGATGGATATTAGACCTTGTGTTTTAGCACCAATGAGCTTTCGTATAGGAAATGTATCATCAAAATTAGAATTTAAAGAAGATATATTAAAAAAGATATTGAGTTTAAAAGCACCAAGCATAGAAAATGGTTGTAGTAAGAATTGTAAGTATCTTTATAAATGTAGAGGATGTTATATAAGAGCTTTAAATGTAAACAAGGAAAATAAAATATTATGTAGTTGGATTAGAAATAATGATTGCATAGAATTATTGTCGTTGATGTAAATGAAAATATAGAGGAGAACTACGATATGGATAAGAAAATAATGAGGGCGGGAATTTCTATAATTTGGTTAGTTGCAGGAGTGTTTAGTTACATTCGTGGAAATTATGTATTTTTAGCATTATCAGCAGTTATGTTTTGTTTGTTTCTTTATAAACTTATAAAAGGGGAAAATAAGTGAATATGGATAAAGTTCTTTTAGAAGTCGACAAATTAAGCATTTGGTATGAAACAAAGAAATATATAGTGAAAGACTCTAAATTATCTATTTCAGAAAATGAAATAATAGCGTTAGTAGGAGTTAATGGAGCAGGTAAGACTACATTAATAAACACATTGGTTGGAATACATTCTAAATATTCTTTAGGAGAATTTATTTTTCGTAATGAAAAATTAGAATTTGACGATGAAAGTTTTAAAATGAATAGGATTGCTGTTTTCTCACAGGATGAAAGTTTTAGATATTGGAATTTTGTAGAGTATATGAAATTTATTTTTGAGACTTATAATATTCCTTTAGACTCTAAATATATTGATTATTTAATTGATGGGTTTAGTTTTAGAAAATATATAAATTACATGAAGAAAGATTTATCAATGGGAAATAAAAAGAAATTTTCACTGATAGTAGCTTTTGGATTAAGATTGCCCTTTTTAATTTTAGATGAACCAGTTGATGGATTAGATTTTGAATCAACAGCTTTTCTCTATAAAATAATAAAAGAGTATAAAGCTTATGGTAGCATTTTAATGTCTACCCATGTGACAGAAAGCATAAATGAATCATGTGATTCAGTAGTGATTCTTAATGGTGGAAAGATTGGTCCTAAGAATCAGATACAAAGTAAATTGTCGATATCTGATATTTTATATATTACAAGGGAGTAGAGTGGATGCTTAGAATTTTTTTAAAAGATATTTTAGATAAAAAAATTGTATTTAGGTATACATTGTTTTCGTTTGTGTTATATTTTTTAGCGAATGAATATTTTGCAAAATATGCAATTATGAATAAGGTTCTTGTTAAACGAGCTGAAGTATATATCATAATTGGTTTGTGTTTTTCAGTATTTTTTTTTATTAGAACATATGTAAAAAACGATAAAATTATGCCATATTATGCACTACCGGTTAGTAAAACAATAATTAATGAAAGTTTTATAATATCTATTTTAATAGATACATTGTTAAGAAAGATAATAATTTTAATGGCAATCATGTTAAACTTAAATGTTGAATATAATTTTTATGTAAAAATTGTTTTAATGTTACCTGGAATAGTAATTTTAAGTTGTATTCCTAATATAGTTAATATTTATAGAATTGATAAACTATTGATGGGAATTATAAGCATAGTTTATTTGTTGCTGGTTTTTGTTTTATTAACAAATGACAGCTTATTGTTGTTTGTTTTGGCAGTATTTAGCTGTTTTTTGTATTATGTATATATTAGAAATTCACTTATGAAAGTTGCTTATTTTAGAATAGATATACCAAAAAGATTGTCTAAGATTACTTTAAATAATTATTTTTTGAAGTTTTTTTTAGCTGAAAATGTTTATATTATAAATACGATTGGAATAGTTATAATGATAATAGTTATTACTCTGCTTTCTCCTAGAAAATTAAGTATTCCGCTATCTTGTGCGGTTGGAACTATAAACACGCCTCTTTTGACCATATTTTCAACGGAAGATGAACTTAAAAACATTGCTAAATTTTTACCTACTAAATTTAGAAGTTTAAATAAAGATTATATTTTTTTGATTGGTGTTTATTTTTGCCTTATACAATGTTTAATAATGGTTCTGAATTTTAACGTTTCAACTGTGAAATTTGTGGTTGAATTATTTATTATTACTACATTAGAAGTTTTTTTATCATATTTATTAGAAAAAAAATTCCCTATAACAAATAAAAAAACTATAATGGAAGTTTGGAAAAATCCTAGAAAGTATATTTTAACAGTTATCATTTTTTTTGTTGCTTTTGTATTTGAATACATTTAATATATAATTGTATGAGGATGTGAACCATGACATCTATTAGTACAACCGTTCTCTCATAATAATATGAGGTAATAGAACGATGTAGTATTTTGCTATAACATTATTACACGAGGAGGTGATGAGTATTCCTAATAAAATATCTTTTTATAGAAAAAAAAATGGTATGACACAAGATGAATTGGCTAGTATGCTGGGTGTTAGCAGGCAATTTGTAAGTTCAATTGAAGGAGCAAAAAAAATACCATCAATTAAATTGGCATTTCAACTTTCAGATATTTTTGGTGTTCCTGTAGATAATTTATTTTACCGATAGGTTGTGTTGTTTATCTATATTTTATCTTTTACGTGATTATTTAGCGTAAAATTGTTAAAACTGATGTTTCAACTTATTACTAAAGAAGAGATATCAGTTTTTTTTTACAAAAAAAGAAACCTATAAGTTGCTTTTTTAAATTAATAGTAGTATAATAATGTAAAAGATATGCAAGATTAACATTTTTGTTAATCAAGGTGGATAGGGACAAAAAACAGGAGGTAGACTATGAAGACTGATATGAATATTATGGTAGATATTGATAACAAAGAAGTTGAGTTGCCTTTATTTGTGAACAATAAATTTTGTGCAGCTTGTTCTATTGGAGCTGCTTGTTTAGCTGATGGACCTATTCCTGACTTTGAAGTAGCAGCGATAGCTGGGTTGTTTGGAATAGCAGATTAATTGATAGTTAGTCGATTTACATATACTGTAAAATCGAAGGTAAATATTTGATGTGATGAATATGTCCCTATCCATTAGCATATCTGAAAGGGGGAAATGCTTTGAATAAAGAGAGTCGTCAAAAATATTTATCATTTGAAAAAAGCACAAGAATTATATACACAAGTAATAGAATATATTTGACTTTGGATTGCAGGAATATTGGTGGAGATGTTCAGTTTATTGAAATAAATAATACATCAGTTAATATAATCAGAAGTATATGTAGAAATGGTAAGACTTTTGATTTAGTAGAGAATGTATTAAAAGATATGAGGCTACCTTCTAAGTATAGAGAAATAATAGATGGTTTTATTGCTCATCTTTTTAAACAAGGCTTTTTAAAATATATAAGTTGTGAGGATGAAGTATTTTTTAATGTTGAAGAATTACATAGTGATAGAGAGTACTTTTTAACACATGCTACAATAGAGTTAACAGACAGATGTAATTTAATGTGTAAGCATTGCTATATGTCTGCAAGCAGTAAAAATAAAAATTTTATCACCTATCAAAATTTTGTTGAAATTTGTGATTATCTTATTGAACAGGGAGTTTATAGTTTAGAACTCACAGGGGGAGAAGTTTTTGAAAATCCAGAATTCGATAAGATTTTAGAATATGCTTTATTAAAATTTACAATAGTAGGAGTGTTGACTAATGGGACTAGATTTATAGAAGAAGATGTTTTTGGTTTGTTGTGTGAGCATAAGCATAAATTAGTTGTTAGTATTTCGATAGATAGTGTAAATCCTGAGAAACATGATAGATTTAGAGGAGTTACAGGCTCTTGGAGGAGAAGTGTTGATACGATAAAAAGGTTAGTTGGAGCAGGAATAAAGGTTCGCATTGCGTCGAGTATTTTTGAAGATAATATGTGGGAAATTGATCAGTTAGCTAAATTAAGTGTAGAATTAGGAGTTAAAATATTTAGCTATAATTTTATTGAAGATTTTGGAAGAGGTAAGAGTTTTAATAAAACAAAATCAGTACAAAAAAATAATGAATTTCTTTCGTATGTATATAATGTTATTGAAAAGTATAAAGATATTATACAAGTGGTTGAAAAAGATAGTTATGAGAGAAGCAAAGGTAATTGTGGAGCTGGAACATCATCTGTTGCGATTAGTGCAAAGATGGATATTAGACCTTGTGTTTTAGCACCAATGAGCTTTCGTATAGGAAATGTATCATCAAAATTAGAATTTAAAGAAGATATATTAAAAAAGATATTGAGTTTAAAAGCACCAAGCATAGAAAATGGTTGTAGTAAGAATTGTAAGTATCTTTATAAATGTAGAGGATGTTATATAAGAGCTTTAAATGTAAACAAGGAAAATAAAATATTATGTAGTTGGATTAGAAATAATGATTGCATAGAATTATTGTCGTTGATGTAAATGAAAATATAGAGGAGAACTACGATATGGATAAGAAAATAATGAGGGCGGGAATTTCTATAATTTGGTTAGTTGCAGGAGTGTTTAGTTACATTCGTGGAAATTATGTATTTTTAGCATTATCAGCAGTTATGTTTTGTTTGTTTCTTTATAAACTTATAAAAGGGGAAAATAAGTGAATATGGGAAGGTAGCTTGTATGATTTGGAAAGATAGAGATATAAATTTAAAAATTTTATACTATAATATTTCTAATAAATGTAGATATGATGTCTTATCAGATAACATAAAAGAAATAAAAGATAAAATAGAAAAATTAGCATTTATGAATGGAGTTTATATTTCATTAAATAATACAGTAATATGCACTAATAATTATTTAGTTATTGGAATATTGTATGTTAATGATTATTGTAATATTGATAAAATTTTAGATGAAATTAGTGTGTTAATAAAAACCACGAAAAAAGAAAATTGTTTGTCTAAGTATATTTATGAAACAAAAACAGTAAAGGAATTTAATAAGTTTATTAATAATTTGAACAATATAGATGCTAGTTTTTGTGCAAATCTTCAAAATAGTACAAAACAAAATTTCGTGAATAAATGGTGTGAATATCCTAGTGTTAATTTAAGAAATAAAATCAGAATAAATCTAAATAGAATAGACCCAAATAGTAAAAAACTTTTTGATAGTGATAAAAAATATTTTATGGGATTGTGTCTATATTGTAAAGAAGGAATTAAATTAAAGTCAATTTTTATATTAAATATCTTAAAAGAGAGTATAGGCGACAATGATACGGATAGTGTCTTTTTTGGTATGAGAAAAAGAGGCGATATCTATTCTGGATATTCAAAAGTATTTTTTGACACAAATACATTGTTGAGCGGTTGTTTTGCTGGATATTCATATAAATTATGTAAGGAGATTAGAGAAGAAATATTAAATAGAGTTAATTTATTATGCTTTGATACCTTAGAATTGGATAAATTTAAAAAAAAGTATATTAATTACTTCAAAATCTTAAATTTAGAATATCATAAGGGATATTTAATAGAACCTTACTTCAGATATTTTCATGAGATAAAAGAATTTGAAGATATTATAGGAGTGGTAGAATCCATAGAAGTTGAGGATATTAATTCTTTTGTAAATGAAGTTGAATATATGGATGTTGTTTTGGAGATATAGCATGAGTAAAAATATATATAAATTGTTTTATGATAGTCAGATAGATATAGTTAAAATTATATTACCAATAGGATTTGATTCTCAAAATATAGGAAGGGGATATGCTCACTTAATTGAGCATTTAATAATTAGGAACAATTATGACATTTTGGGAAAAATAGAATTTAGCGGAGGATGGTTTAATGGAACCACTCGTGAAAATAATACTGAAATAGTTATATATTCGGTTTCAAATGATTATGGATCTACCACCATAGATGAACTAGTAAAAAGCATTGAACTGTATAAATTCAATTTGACAAAGAAAGATTTTGAAGATGAAATAGAAGTCATAAAGAAAGAATATAAAACTCTAATGATGAATAATAGCCAACATGATATAAATCAGAGAATAGGTGATTTGTCACAAATTTGCAAGTTTGATATTGATGAAGCAAACTCTATACTGGAAAAAGTACATGAAAAAATTAAGATAATTATGTTTTCTAAAAGGTATATTAAAAGCAATAGTTCATTTAGGTGTTTTGACATTCAAGTGCTTGATGCAAATAAAGATTATATTATTAAGGGAAATAATAAATATTCTTATGCTAAACTAAAGCTGATTTCTTCTGTTTTATTTGATGAAGGGTATGTAGATGGAATTAAAATTTTGAATGATGGACTTTATGTAGAAAAAAATACATATAAGAATATAACTGCTAATTTAAAAAATATAGCTAATAGATTGAAGATTTTGGTAAGTTTATCTTTTTCAAAGTATAATTTATATTTTGATATAGATGATGAAGAAAAAAAATTTGATTTTGATTTTTACGAATTGTGGAGGGAAATAAGTGCAAAAGAAAAAAGTTTACGCTAAATTTATTACTGCATTTATATTTTGGATTTTGATATTTTTTTTTACAAGGACATCTGTATTTAAAAGATTATCAAGTATCTATCTTTCTGATTTAGAAATGATAGATATGTCGTTTTTTATATTTATTTGTTTTTTATTATCAGCAAAATATATAATAAAAATTGCAAATCTAAATAACGAAATATATGTAAATCCAGCAAAAATATATGATTTTATGAATTCACTATTTATTTTGATGCTTGTTCAAAATATTATGTATATTGATATTACATTATTATCTAGTAGAGTTAATGTCATGCATAAATATTCACTGATAATTTTTATAGCCAACATATTTTTATTTGTTTTATATTTTTGTAAGAATAAAATTAAAAAGTTCAAGAAAATATATATTGTAAATATTTTTGCATTTAGTTTGTTTGTTGCTCTTTCAAGTGATATAGAGCTTCTGTTTGTCGATGTTGTACTATTGCTGTATTATATATCATCTAAAATTAAAGTTAATGTAAAATTAACAACTATTATAGATAAGGTTTTTATAATTCTGTCTTTGATTGCTATATTTTATTTTATTAATCTCTATAAGAACGGAGTAGTTATATTGAATTGTGTTTCATACTTAGCTTATTATATGTATATGTATTATGAAAAAAGAAATGCTAAAGTATAGATATTTGAGATTCAAATGGTGTAATATAATTATAAAATATTGACATGGATGGAATTTTATATGAATGAAAAACAATATGGTAATTTTAATTTAGAAGCACATAAATTATCTATTATTAATTTGTGTGTTGGGATTTTGTTATTTAGAAGCACATAAATTAAATAAAAAGGAAAAGTCTCTTAGTAGAGGACTTCTTGTGCCAAGATGCAGGAGTCCTCCTTTTTTTGCCTGAAAACAATCAGACAGAAAAAGAATGGAGGACTTGAAATGAAAAAAGAATATTACCTTTATGTCAATGGGAAAAAGGTGAAAGTAAGCGAGCAGATATATAAAGTCTACTGGCGTGAGAAAGAGCATGAAAAATATTTGGAGCAGGTGGACAGGAAAAACCACTTGCTCCTTTTTTCTTCACTGGATCATGATGGACACTTTGAGGAAAATATTGTTGATGAAGGCATTGATGTGGAAAAAATTGTGGAAACACAGATGATGATTGAAGCGGTCAGGAACGCCATATCAAGGCTTAATGCAGAAGAAAAGGACATCATAGAGCGTTTGTATTTTCATGATGAACCAGTCCGTTCGGTAGCAAAGTTAAAGAGTATCACACACCCGGCTTTGATTAAGAAAAGAAACAAAATCTTAGAGAAGCTGAAAAAATTTATCGAAGAAATTTAGAAATTCGGTAACCAAAGGGGTCAAATTTTCCTTATATAAAGTGAAGGGGAGTTTGACCTCTTTTACTTTCTTTTATAAGAGATAGGTTGCTATGGCAAATTGGAAAATAGAAAGAAAAATCCCTTTCAAATATTTTGTTCTTTGACAACTGAATAGACCAAGGTAGGACTTTATCTGCTTGTGGAGAATTATGACTTACGCCAAGACCTTTCTGCTAAAAAATATTTTGGTTCAATGAATACTGAGAAAATCAAGGAAACAAGGAAGCGAGCGACAAATAAGATTACATAAAAAACAGATGTGGCAGTCTGTTCGTTGATACAGGCAGTGATAATGATACTTCAACAGTTTATGCCGGCTCGTCTTGAATAAGGGGCGGAGGTGAGATTCCTATGTTGTCAGCCAAGACACCTACCAATGTCAAAAAACTTAAAAAAGAAAATAACAGGGAAAGGAGTTTTCTAATGAATGCAGAAGAATTAGCAATATATAAAAACATGTCAGCGGAAGAGATAGACAGGAAAATTGTCCCTGATATTGAAGATATAAAAGATAAGAAAAATGCAGAGCCACTTTCCATGTACTTTATGAAAGTCGGAAATGTCATTGTTAAATGTAGCTATGCAGAGAATGGAAGAAGTTTGGAGGATTGCTTTTTGTCTTACCTAAAAAAGAAAGCAATGCTTCTTGATTAAAATATGATAAAAGGGGCAGACTTTTTTACAAATCTATGGTATAATACGAATCAAATAGGGATACAACTTCATAAGAGCTGAAAGACTCCAAGTTATCATATTTCTCCTTAAAAAAGAATATGAAAGTTTGGAGGTTTTGTTATGTCTAAAAACAATTTAGATACAGATGTTCTCAAAGTTGCCATGTATCTTAGATTATCACAAGATGATGAAAAATATGATAAAGGCTTTAAGGTGGAAAGCAACAGCATTTCCAACCAAAGACTTCAGATTAATGACTTCATTGATAAAAATGAGGATATGGAGCTGATAGAAGAATATGTCGATGATGGATATTCAGGGATAAACTTTGAAAGACCGGCATTTAAGAAAATGATGGAAGATGTCATCACAGGGAGAATTAACTGCATTGTTGTAAAAGACTTATCCCGTTTCGGCAGAGATTATATTGATAGCGGAAGATACCTGCAAAGAGTGTTTCCCTCTCTTGATATAAGATTTATTGCCCTAAATGATAATTATGACAGCTATACAGCCAGTGAAACGGAAAAGAACTTGGTCATTCCGTTTAAAAGCTTCATCAATGACAATTATTGTAGGGATACTTCCGCAAAGGTCAGAAGTGTCTGCAAGGTAAAGAGAAAACAGGGACAGTTTATATCAAACTATGCTCCTTACGGCTATGAAAAAGATAAGGAAGATAAGCACAAAATAGTAATTGATAAAGAAGCGGAATATGTGGTGCGGAAAATCTTCTCAATGAAGCTTGAAGGGTACAGCTCCTACTCTATTGCCAAACACTTAAACGATAATGGAATCCCATCACCGATGGAGCATAAAAAGGCAAAGGGAATAAGGTATAAGACAGGCTTTAGCACAAAGGCGGTTGCCAAATGGGATACGCCGGCAGTTAATCGTATTTTAACCAATGAAATCTATATCGGAACACTGCAACAGGGAAAACGGGAAAAGATAAACTATAAGCTGGATAAGGTGGTTTCCAAGGATAGAAGCGATTGGATTGAAATCGAGGACAATCATGAAGCTATTATTGATATTTATGACTTTGAAATTGCCCAAAAACTTTTGAAATGTGATATAAAGGCAAAAAATGTTGGGGAGAAAGCGGATTTGTTTTCAGGTCTTTTATTTTGCAAGGACTGTAATGCTCAGATGACGAAGAAAGTTGATAAGAGAGGGAAAACTCCCACTGTCTACTATATCTGCTCCCAATACAACAAAGGAAAACAGTGCAGCAGGCACTCAATCAAACAGGAGGATTTAAAAGTAAGCGTACTTGAGATGATTCGCCATTACATCAACTCTCTTGGAAAGTATGAAAGCATTTTGGAAAAAGTAAGGGACATGGAAGTATCCTATGAGCTTTTTAAGAAAATAGATAAAAGACAGGAATATACCAAGAAAAGCAAGGCGAAATTTGAACTTTTGAAATCGGCTCTATATCAGGACTTAAAAGAGGGAATCATTTCAGAAGAAGAATTTTATGGTATGAGAGAGTTTTATACAAACCGTATCGTAGAAAGCGAACTGATTTTAGAAAAGCAGAATAAAGAAATTTCAAGACTCTATCAAAAGAGTTTGGGAAACAAAAACTTCCTGTCAGATATTAAAAAGTACAGGAATATAAGCACCTTAGAAAGAGGGCTTCTTGTAAGACTTGTCGATAAAATCTATGTTTTGGAAGAAAAAAGGATAGAAATCCATTTTAACTATGATGAAACTACAGATATACTGGATAAGTTAAGCGACTACACAAAGCAATCCTCCGAGCTGATGAAGGAGGTGGTGTAGATGGCAAGGACAGCGAACAGGCGGACAAAAGCGGAAGAAGCTCTGTTAAGCAAAGAAAGCGGAAACAGTTTTCAAACAGCGATTTACACAAGAATATCAAGAGATAAAAAAGAAAAGCCGAGTGATTCCATTGAAAATCAAATTGCTCTTTGTGAAAGTTATATAAAGAAAAATGATGGTCATAATTTGGTTGGAATATATAAAGACATCGCAAAGACAGGGACAGAATTTGAAAGACCTGACTTTGAAAAACTTATGGGAGAAGTAAGGACGGGAAAAGTCAACTGCATTATTGTAAAAGACCTATCCCGCTTTGGAAGAAATTATACGGAGCTTGGAAACTTCATTGAAAAGATATTTCCGTTTTTTGGAGTAAGATTTATTGCGGTTAATGACAATCTGGATACCTTTCACATGGAAGATCCCAATAAATCTCTTGAGGTAATCTTGAAGAATATTGTAAATGAAACTTATGCAAAAGACATTTCAAAGAAAATATCAACTTCCCATCAGATTAGAATTAAGCAAGGTGGATTTATTTGTGGTGCAGCTCCTTATGGCTATACAGCAAGAAAAGATGAAGATGGAGTAAGACGGTTATATGTTGATGAAAATACAGCTTCCATCGTAAAAGAAATCTTTGATGCGTATTTGAAGGGATTTAGTACACTTGATATTTCAAAGTTACTGCTTGAAAAGAAAGTATATATAGCAACTGATTATAGGAAGTTTGGAAAAGCTAAAGCTGATGAAAATGAACTTATAAGAGCTTGGATTCCAACAACAATATTACAAGTGCTTAAAAATCGTGTATATACAGGAACGCTCATTCAAGGCAGAAATCAAAAGCATTTATTTGAAGGTAAAAAGAGAGAAAGGCTTGACGAAGAACATTGGACAATAACAGAAGATGCCCATGAAGCAATTATCTCGCTTGATACATTTGAAAAGGTACAGGAGAAAATTTCCTCAAAATCTAATTCCATTAAAAATAGCAGAAAAGAAAATAAGAATGCTAAGGATGATACAGTATTTAGAGGAAAACTCTATTGTGGGATTTGTAAGAGAAAAATGAGCGTACACAGGCAAAAAAGCGGTAATAAAACTGTATTTTATTTTAGCTGTAATCGGTTCAGAGAATTTACAACAGAAAAATGCGGAACATCTATTACAGAGGCTACTCTTGAAAAAACTGTTAAAGCAGCCTTTGATGCTATTCTTTTAAATAACAGTAAAAGTTATAAGGCTTATCTGAATGCTTATGACAATCTTAAAATAGAGATGGATAAGAAAAAGGAAAAAGAAATAACTGAAATTGAAAGAAAAATTTTAGGCTTTAGCAGACTTCAAAGTGAGTATTATGAAAAATATGTTTTGGGCAAGTGGAGTAAAGAAGATTTTGAAAGGGAAAAAGGACTTCTGTGTAAAAAGAAAGCAGAACTTAAAAGCCTAAAAGAAAGACAAGTTGCTATCTTTGAAAAAGAAGTATTTGAACTTGAAGAAAGGCATAAGTACCTTACAGCGCTTTTTAAAGGTAAAACAAAGAAATGGGATAAAGACTTTGTAGATAGCATCATTGATAAGATCTTTATAGGGAAAGATAACACAATAGAAATCAAATTTAATTTTGAAGAAACTCCTGTGATTACTGAAAAACTTGGTAGAAAGACAAGGAGGAGCTGATATGAATACAGTAGATTTTTATTTAAGACTTTCATTAGAAGATGACGACTTAAAAGACGAAAGTAACAGCATTACTTCCCAAAGAGAAATCTTAAAAGACTATATCAGTTCAAGAGAAGAATTTACTGGAGTGAAGATAAGAGAACATATTGATGATGGCTATACCGGAACAAATTTTAATCGTCCTGCATTTCAAAAGATGATAGGTCTTGTGAAGAAAAATGAGATAAGAACTATTCTTGTAAAGGATTTATCACGATTTGCAAGAGATTATATTGAATCCGGAGCATATATTGAGCAGATATTCCCTTTTATGCAGGTTCGTTTCATCTCTGTGAATGACAATTATGACAGTAATAACAATGAGAATGGAATCAGCAGTTTAGAAATTCCTTTTAAGAATCTTGTCTACGACTATTATTCCAAGGACATTTCACAAAAAATCAGTTCATCAGTAAGAGTAAGACAGGATAGAGGGTATTATTTCGGTTCAAAAGCACCGTATGGATATGTAAAAGATGAAAAAGACCATCATCAGTTACTTGTCGATGATAGAGTGAGAAACATCATTGAAGAAGTCTTTGAAAGATACCTTAATGGTGAAAGTATGCTTTCCATCTCCAAGGATTTTAATCATAGAGGTGTTTTAACGCCGGCAAAACATATAGGGCTTAAAAGAGGAAGTGGAGTATGGACAGGACAGATTATCAGATATGTTTTAACACAAAGAGTTTATACAGGAGCGGTTGTTGGTGGAAAGACAAGGGTACAGGAAGTTGGTTCTGATAATAGAAAATGGGTTGATAGCAAAGACTGGATAATTAGAGAAGATATGCACGAAGCTATTATCTCTAAAGAAGATTTTGGTAAGGTTCAGGATATGCTAAACAGCAATGCAAAACTAATCAGTAGAGAGCGTAAGAATTTTCATATACTTCAGGATAAGGTCTATTGTGGTAAGTGCCATCATAAAATGACCTATACAGTTAATTATGGAAAAACAGATGGGTATTGTTGTCCATATAGATATACGGCAGTGGATTGTGGTTGCTTGAAAGGGAAGATAAAAGCAGAAACATTGGAAGATATTGTTTCAAAAGAGATTAAACTTTATACAGAGAGCTTTCTTGAAAAAGAACAGACAAGAAAGATTGAGTATAAAGTTATGGAAAGCATTTGTGAAAGCCTGCTTGACAGGAAGAAAAGACTGGAAGCGGAAAAGCAAAAGATTCAGGTTTCCAAAATGCAGCTTTATGAAAGGCATAAACAGGACGAAATAGATAAGGAAGCATATTTATCAAAGAAAGAAGATTTAAGCAAAAAACTTAAAAATACAGAACAGGAAATAGCCATCATTACGGACAAGATAAAAGAAAATACATCTTCAGGACATAACCTTAATGTTGATAAGCTAAGAGAAGCGGTTGCAAAAGGAGAGCTTGTTTTAGACTGGATCAACGAAGTCATAGACAGGATTTATGTTTATGATAAAGACAAGGTGGAGATTATTTGGAAATTTGAGAAAGGGAATGGAAAAGATGGATAAAAAAGACGAAATTATGCTTGTAAATCAGGAATCCCTTGCAGAAAAAATTTATATTATCAGGGGACAGAAAGTAATGCTTGACTTTGAACTGGCAGAAATTTATGGGTATGAAACAAAAAGATTTAATGAACAGGTCAAAAATAACATTGAGAAATTTGACGATGATTTCAGGTTTCAACTCACAAAAGAGGAATGGGAAAATTTGAGGTCGAAAATTTCGACCTCAAAATCGGAAACAGGTTCAGGAGGCAGAAGATACTTACCTTATGTTTTT
>OKRW01000641.1_pt1 | contig 33889 bp, 22 predicted proteins | sample 1601151 | NCBI WGS metagenome assembly OKRW01 (sample SAMEA3541471, study PRJEB24748) | human gut metagenome | biome: human gut; feature: human-associated habitat; material: faeces | place: China | collected 2012 | reverse complement strand
TAGAGGAAAGCTTTGAGATAACAACTGGCAAGCACATCTGTCTAGATGGTAAGACGATGAGAGGAGTTAAGAAGCTAGACTTTGATGCCGACAGCCATTGCGTCACAGCCTTTGATCCCAAGCAGCAAGCCTCATTGGCTCAGGTATATATCTCTACTAAGTCTAACGAAATCAATGCCATCAAAGAGATTCTTAAGGCTCTAGATCTACGAGAGACCGTCATCACCATTGACGCTATCGGCACTCAGACTGAGATCGCAAAGGCAGTGGTTGAAAAAGAGGGCGACTACATACTTCAAGTTAAAGACAATCAGAAACTAACGAAAGAAGAGGTGCAAAGCTTCTTTTGTCCCCTCTACGATGCTCACATAGTGCATCAAGAACAAAAAGACTTTGGCCATGGGCGAATAGAAACACGTACGATGAGTAGCATCGTAGACCCTTTATCTCTAGACCCAGACTCGACTTTAGACAAATGGGAAGGACTTAAAAGTATCCATATGATGACAAGAGTACGGACGGACAAGAAGACAGATAAGTCCAGCAGCGAAACCACCTTCTATATCTCTAGCCTGACAGACGGGACAGAAGTCTTCAAGTTGATACGTGAACATTGGGCTGTGGAGAACAAGCTTCACTATATGCTGGATATGCTTTTTAGAGAGGACTACTCTACCAAAAGAGCTGGCAACGCCGCTCAGAATATGAACATTATAAACAAGATAAACCTGACTATCATTCAACGTCTTAAAGACAAGCTCAAAGGCACATCAACGCTTCGCCTAAGGAAAAAGCTCGCACGTATGACTCCTGAGGAAATCTTCGAAATGGAATTATAATGCGTCAGCCCTGAGGGCACCTGCTATGCTCTTGCGGGTTATGAATGTATTACCTATCTTTGTGACGTAAGCAATAGACGAAATGCCGACGATATTTATAGCGTACGGGTTGCGCTTTTTCTTCTACGCAGACGACCACGAGCCGATGCACGTACACGTAGCACGAGGAGACGACCACGCAAAGATAGAGCTAGTGCCGCAGCTCCGAGTAGTGTATAATAAGGGGCTAAAGGTGGGTGACCTTAGGCGGGCTATCGAGCTAGTAAGTGAACGTTCTGAGGAGATTGCTAAAGCGTGGCATCAGTATCACTAAGACAAAAAGGACATGGAGACGATTCAGAAGATTTGGTTCGCAGGTAGACGCATCTATATGCGTACGACAGAGGGCGGGGAGTATAGTCGCCCCCTAGAGGCATTTCCTACGTTACTAGATGCAACCGATGAGGAGCGTGCGGGGTATCGTATCGAGTTCAGAGGCGAGGCAGTACGATGGGAGTCATTAGATGAGGATATACACATATCTAGCTTTTACAAAGATGAGGAACCATGCCCCGACAATGAGGTTGCCGATATATTTAGACGGTTTCCCCAGCTCAATGTCTCTGAGATAGCCCGTAGCGTAGGTATCAGTACGGACTTGCTCAGGCGGTATATCTATGGTATCAAGACGCCAGCCCCCGAGCGGCTCAATCACATCAAGGAGACGCTTCACGACTTGGCTAGAGAGCTGGCAACGGTATAGCCACAGCACCCGCTCTTGTGGATTACGAATGTATTATCTGCCTACGCAACAGACAAAACGGACGAAGCACATGAATCAATACGCTATACTTTTCGACCTAGACACGAATTGCCTCACGGAGTGCTACCCTGGCACCACCTATTACGGAGCATATAAGGAGGTGCGGGACTTCCTCAAGGATAGAGGCTTTAAATGGACGCTGGGGAATGTTTTCTTTGGCGATGAGACCATCACAGCGGTCAAATGCGTGCTTGTGGTTCAGGAGCTAGGGGAGCAGTTTCCGTGGTTCACAGCGTGCGTTAAGGACTTGAGAATGCTCCGAATTGAAGAGAACAACGACCTACTACCAGCGTTGAAGTAATCAGCCCTGACCTACTCGATTGTCTCTCAGCTGTTCGGCTAAATTCTTCCTCCCTTGGAACTAAAAAGTTCCAAGGGAGGAAGAATTTTTGGAACTCGTATCTACAACAGATACAGTCTGATAGGGATGGGATAAGTAGTCAGAGCGACTGACTCCTGGGGCACTAAAGGTTACAGCACATCCTTCTCAAAACTTCACTCTGAAGGTAGTATAGTACCAAAACTGCTCAGAGTCTACCTTCTGATGTGGGGGTAAGAAGAGCTCTACCGATTTGAATCCTGTGTAGGAGATCAGTCGTGTCACCTTATTGTAGTTATACTCAGTCGTCTCCATCTGCGCTCTAATCGTTCCTACAAGCTTATCCCCACGAGACACTAATATATCTGCCTCAAAAGTTTCCCTCTGATGAGACCATGGCGCAGGATCTTGAACTGGTGGTTGTGGCGTGGGAGACATCCTTCTACCGATACGTAGCACGATCTCATTACCCTTGTTATACTCACTTAAGTCGTGGTATTGACCTGTCTCAACTCTTCGGACCTGTACATGCAACTCATCTGTGGGGACAACCTCAGGAGTTAGATTGACTATCCTAAAGGAGATACAGGAAGCTATAGGAGGGTTATTGGGGGTTGGTCCATCGCAAGAGCTAAGTAGCCCTACCATAAGCAGGCTTGCGACTAGGGTAAAAGCCTTAGCGCTGGTCATTAGTGTTTCGGATAAATGCTTAGTCGACATATTCTTCAGGTCTGAAGTTATTTGGTTTCCAGGAGCAAAGGTACACAAGCTTCTCTAAAAGGCAAATGCCAAGATTCTCCTGCGAGGGCACTGACTACTAGTCTCTAATCGCTAAAAGCATTACCTTTGCCAGTAGAATAAATTAGACAGACTAGCATCATGGCTAAAAAAGAGATCAAAGAACTCACACCACGTGACGAAAACTATTCACAGTGGTACCAAGATATCGTTGTCAAGGCCGGACTGGCAGAGAACTCCTCCGTACGTGGCTGTATGGTCATCAAGCCCTACGGCTACGGCATCTGGGAGAAGATGCAGCAAGACCTCGATCGCCGATTTAAGGAGACCGGACACAGCAACGCTTACTTCCCACTCTTTATCCCTAAGAGCTACCTCAGCCGCGAGGCGGAGCACGTCGAGGGCTTTGCCAAGGAGTGTGCCGTCGTGACGCACTACAGACTACGTACGAATGAGGCGGGCGATGGCGTAGAGGTCGACCCCAATGCGAAGCTCGAGGAGGAGCTGATCGTTCGTCCGACGAGTGAGACCATCATCTGGAGTACCTACAAGAACTGGATCCAGAGCTACCGTGACCTGCCACTGCTCTGTAATCAGTGGGCCAACGTGGTGCGCTGGGAGATGCGTACGCGTCTCTTCCTCCGCACGGCTGAGTTCCTCTGGCAGGAGGGTCACACGGCACATGCTACCCAAGAGGAAGCGGTCGCTGAGGCTCGCAAGATGATCGGTGTCTATGAGGACTTCGCCCGTGAGATGCTGGCGCTACCAGTCATCGTTGGGGTCAAGAGTGAGACCGAGCGCTTCGCCGGAGCTATCGACACCTACACCATCGAGGCTATGATGCAGGACGGCAAAGCTTTGCAGTCTGGTACTTCGCACTTCCTAGGGCAAAACTTCGCTAAGGCATTTGACGTCACCTTCCTCGATAAGGAGGGCAATCGCGACTACGTCTGGGCTACCTCGTGGGGGGTGTCCACACGTCTCGTCGGTGCACTCATTATGGCACACAGCGACGACAACGGACTGGTTCTACCGCCACGCATTGCACCTATTCAGGTGGTCATCGTGCCAATCTACAAGAGCGAGGAGGAGCTACAACGCATCCACGAGACAGCCGACAAGATCGTCAGCGAGCTGCGTCAGCATGGCGTATCGGTTCAGATCGATGACAACGACAATAAGAAGCCGGGGTGGAAGTTTGCTGAGTATGAGATGAAGGGTGTCCCCGTACGTCTCGCTCTCGGTATGCGCGACCTGGAGCATGGCACCGTCGAGGTGGCTCGTCGTGACACGCTCACCAAGGAGACGTTACCCCTAGAGGGCATCTCCGCACATATTGAGCAACTGCTTGAGGATATCCAGAGCAATCTCTACAACCGCTCGCTCCAGTCACTCAAGGATCGCACCTACGTATGCGACAGCTACGATGAATTCAAGGAGCGCATCGAGGACGGTGGCTTCTTCCTCTGCCACTGGGACGGCACAGCCGAGACGGAGGCACGTATCAAGGAGGAGACCAAGGCAACGATCCGCTGCATACCACGTGACATCCCCTCGGAGCCTGGTCGCTGTATGGTGACTGGTCGCCCCTCTAAGTGCAGGGTCATCATCGCTCGCTCTTACTAAGACAACGGTAATGCGCAATTCGCTGATTGCTCTCTCAGGCGGCGTGGATAGCACGACGCTCCTCTACGAGTATCGTGAGGAGGTGGCTTGTGCCGTGGGCTTCGACTACGGCTCCAAGCACAATGCTCGTGAGCTGGCCGCTGCCAAGGCTATCTGCCGTGAGCTAGGCATCCCCTACCTGATCATCCCGCTAGCCTTCATCGGCGAGTACTTTCGCAGTGACCTCCTCCTCTCGGGTGGCGAGATGCAGCTGGGGGACTATTCGGAGGAGAATATGCGCTCGACGGTGGTTCCCTTTCGCAATGGCATCATGCTGAGCATCCTCGCAGGACTGGCGGAGAGCCGAGACTTGCAGCAGGTACTCATAGCCAACCACTTCGGCGACCACGCCATCTACCCAGACTGTCGGGAGAGTTTTGTCACACCTATGGGCGAGGCGATCACGGCTGGCACCAGCAATGGGGTCAAGCTGGTAGCGCCCTACACGACCCTCACGAAAGCTAAGATCGTAGCTCGGGGCACTCGTCTTGGGGTGCCTTACGGCAAGACTTATAGTTGCTATCAGGGTGGCGAGCGCCACTGCGGACGCTGTGGCACTTGTCGGGAGCGTCACGACGCTTTTGTGGCAAACGGGCTAGAGGACCCGACGCTTTACGAGGAGTAGGTGGCGGTATGCTCGTTATCCCAGAAGCTTTCGATCAGAACAATGCGGAGCAGATGTCTGCCCTGCAGTGCCTCGAGCAGACCTCTATGAGTCTCTTCCTGACGGGTAGCGCAGGAACGGGGAAATCCTACTTCCTGCAGCACTACTGCGAGGTGACTCACAAGAAGTTTGTCAAGCTAGCCCCGACGGGGCTGGCTGCGCTCAACATTCGTGGGCAGACGATCCACAGCTTCTTCCGGCTACCACTAGCACCGCTGACAGATCCCAACCATACCTCCGCCATCACACGCCGCTACCGCAAGGACAAGCGGGAACTCATCCGTCAGCTCGACCTGATCATCATCGACGAGATATCGATGGTGCGATGCGACCTGCTCGATGCTATGGATCGTATCCTGCGCAGTGTGAGGCACAGCCGGGTACCCTTTGGGGGTGTGCAACTCCTCATGGTGGGCGACCCTTTTCAGCTACCGCCTGTCACGACAGCTGCCGACCAGGAGGAGATGCAGCGCGCTTATCCTGAGAGTGACGGCTTTTACTTCTTTGAGGCACACGCCTACGCAACGCTGGCGCCCATCTCCATAGTCCTACGTCGTATGTATCGTCAGAGCGACCAGCACTTTGTCTCTGCACTTGAGGAGATCCGCCTAGGACGTGTCAGCGAAGACACGGTCACCCTGCTCAACAGTCGCGTCTCCCCACAGTGGCAGGAGGAGCTACTCCAAAGCGATCAGCATGCGGTGCTACTCTTCTCTCACAGAGCCAATGTGGAGGCGTACAACCAGTCTCGCTGCGCACAGCTTGATGCCAAGGAGGTGATCTTCCGAGGTAAGCTCAAGGGCAAGATCCCCGCCTCTGCGCTACCCGTACCCGAAGAGTTTTCGCTCAAGGTGGGTACTCAGGTGATGCTCGTGAGCAACCACCCCGATGGAGCGTGGGTCAATGGAACAACGGGCGTCATCACGAAACTCGTCGGCGGGACTATCGGCGACATCACGGAGCCTTATGCCAAGGTGAAGACGCCCGATGGCGAGACTATCGTCGTCACGCCACACACCTGGTCGCAGGTGGACTACGACTACGACGAGGAGAAGGGAGAGATCGTGGAGCGACAGACTGGTTCCTACACGCAGCTGCCACTCATCGTCGCTTACTCCATCACGGTACACAAAGCGCAGGGGCAAACGTGCGACCAAATCGTAGTAGACCCGAGTCGCTTCTTCGCCCCGGGACAAGGGTACGTGGCACTCAGTCGCTGTCGCACACTCGAGGGGCTGACACTCACACAGCCACTCAAGCCGTACAACCTACGCACCGCCCCCTCGGTACTACAATTCTACCGAAAGATCCTCTCAGAGGTTAGGGGTTAGAGATCGGAGTGAATCGGAGCTTATCGGAACGAATCGGAGAGCTAGGGACACTAGTATCCCTAGCCAACAGCCAATAGCTAACAGCCAACAGCCAATAGCTAACAGCCTTGCGACCTCATCAAGCGACGAGGGAGACCACCGACTGTGTGCGGTGACCTCCCTCGAGAAGTATTTACTGTACTACGTCCCTAGCGGGTGCGTCGTACTAAAGTCCATTGGTGGACAGTGACACGATCGGCTTACTTGACGATGCGTGTCGTGTAGTTGCCCACGAGGACGATGTAGCTACCTGCGGGTAGTGCGCTGATGTCTAGCGCATGCTCCGTGCTGGAGAGTAGTAGCTGACCCGTGTAGTCGTAGAGACGTACATCGGCACCCTCAGCAGCGCCTGTGATCTCTAGGCGTGTGCCGCCATTCGTCACGTAAGCGACGATCGGGCTTGCGGTCAACTGCTCGACTGCTCCACCTAGCTTGAAGGTTGCCTTAATCGTGGTAGTCTCGGTGACTGTGAAGAGATACTTGTATCCTCCGTCAGATAGGTTGACGAGGTTCTCATCACCGACCTTGAGCGTCTTGTTATTGACCTGGAGGCTCTCCAGCTCATACTTGTCAGCAGGCTTCACCTCGACATACATCTCGGTGCCTGTGACGACGCTCTTGCCACTCTCGACGGCATCGCCATTCTTCTTGAAGAGCTGTACCGTACCAGCCTCTGCGCTTGGCAGGACAGGATCTACGGTGACAACGTACTCCACGGGCTTTGTAGATCTAAAGGTTACCTTAACGTTGGTGTCCTTAGAGAGACTGAGGTAGTAGAAGTTGAGACCTGTATTGGCAACAGGCTCACCATCGACTAGCCACTCATCGATCTCGTAGTCTTCATCAGGTGTTGCGAGGATCTTGATCTTCGTACCAGCAGCGATCTTGGCGCCACTCTCGATCGGCTCCATATCGACCGTAGCCGTTACCGTACCGCCCTCGCCAGCCTCAAAGGTGATGGTGTAGTCTACTGCTGGAGCAGGCTTCTCGGAGAAGACTGCGTGTACATCAGCATCCTCATTAGCGGTAAACGTGTAGACAAAGCCATCCTCCGTAAGTGCCTCAGCGGGAACGGGGTTGCCGTTGTTTGTGTAAGCTACTAGATAGTTGCCCGTCATGAAGAACTTAGCCTTTACCGTGACGACACTGCCTAGCGGTATACGCTTGTCGCTAAAGATACTCTGAGAATTGCCAGAGCCGTTAGGCTCGACATACTTCGTCTCGAGGTATCCACCAGTTCCCTCATAGCTAATCTTGACAAGGGCTGTGGTCTTCTTCTGGATTTCAGCGAATAGACTTACAGAGCCTTCTACCGTGAAGGTGTATGGGTTCTGGTACTCAGTGCCTTCGATAAGCACAAAGTCAGCATCAACCCAATCCTTGACCTCATAGCCATCCTCGGGGGTTACGGTCAGCTCGACACGTGCACCCAGAGGAAGCTTAGCCCCACTTGTGAAGGGCTCGCCGTCTGCTGTACCTGTGATCGTAGCGTGCTTAGCGCATTCGTAGAAGATTTGGAAGCCTATGACACCCTCCGTGAAGATAACCTTGATATCAGCTGCAGCCTCTAGGGTGAACTCGTACGTGAGTCCCTCGTCTGTGAGCTGGTCAGCAGCTACTGGGTTACCATTGTGCGTGAAGGCGACGGTAGCTCCACCGATGGAAATGTTTGCTAAGACTCTCACCTTCGTGCCGATAGGCAGGTCTAGCGTTGGGTTGGTACCCTCAGCTGGTCTCTCCCACGTGGTGCTACCAGGTGTCTGATACTTAACCATCGCAAAGCCACCTACTCCCTCCTCCTGGACAGAGAGGCGTACCTTCTCGATAGGTGCAGCCGTTGACTTGAGGATAGGCTCTACCTCAAGGTCGCCCTCGACGGTGATGATAGTCTGATTAGGCGTCTCGCTATCTAGCTCTTGACGGGCATCGTTGATCATCCAGTAGTCCATCTCATAGCCCTCTTCAGGCGTAACCAGGAAGGTTATGGTCGTACCAAGATCTACGCCCATACCATCAGTGACAGCGATATCTTCGTATAGATCATCGTCATAGTAAGAAGCAGCTAGGAAGCCTATCTCCTTACCTTGCTCATCCTTAGGCTGTATCATCGTGATGACACCCTGTGTGGGCTGTGGCTCTTCCTTTTTCTTCATGACAGGAAGTACCTTGACATCCTTAGAGAGTGTGATAACTAGAGGATTGCTTGTGTCGTCAGACTTAACGTCATCGACCAGCCAATAGTCTAGCTCGTAGTCACCCTCAGCATCTACCTGGAAGCTAACCACTGTACCGACGGGTAGTACGTCTCCACTATTCACAGCGGTCATGTCGCTACCATAGAATGCATAGAAGAAGCCCTGAGCGCTAGACCACTCGCCTAGCGTGACGGTGCAGCCAGCAGGTGCCTCAACCTTCTTGAGTACAGGCTCTACCTTGAGGTCACCCTCGACGGTGATGACCTTATTATTAGCCATACCAGGAGTCAGCTCCTGACGGGCATCATTGACCAGCCAGTAGTCCATCTCGTAGCCCTCAGCAGGCTCCATATGGAAGGTGACGGAAGTCTCTAGAGCCACCCATGTACTGTCTTGCAGATCCTTCTGCTCACCATCAGCGAAGTAGTAAGCGGTCATCTTGCCCTGCGTGCTATCAGGCTGTACCATAACTATCTGTCCGTGCGTCTTCTTAGCAACGGCTGAGAGTGTCAGAGGAAAGTCACCTACTAGGACACCGATGTACCCCCAGCCGGGCTCGTCAGCAGGCTTTGCCTCGCCATTGATGAGGAAGTGATCGAGATCATATCCATCATCAAACCCCGCATAGACATCTAGCTTAATACCCTGTGGCACCTCGTCACCTGTATTAACAGTTATCTCTTTGCCATAAGGGCCATATGACACCTCTAGGTCTCCATGCTCGAAGGGCTCGATGGTGACCTTCGTCATCGGCTTCTTTTCTGCCACGACCGCAATCGTGACAGGCTTTGTGATGAGGTACTCTAGTTCATTCTCATCCTTCCAATTCACTCGTCCAGTCTCCTCGTTACCATCGATGAGAAAGTGCTTGAACTCGTACTTAGGATCTACGGTAGCCGTAATGGTCACTCTTGTACCTTGAGGCACCTCATCGCCAGAGGCAACAATCGTAGGACTTGCGTAACTACCATACTTCACCGTCAGCGTACCATACTCAAATGGCGTGATGGTGACGATGCAAGGCTCGGTCTTCTCAATGACCGCCTCGATGGTCATATCTGAGTTAGCCTTTTCGTATAGGTAAGGTAGCGTAGGGTTAGACGGCACCTTGACCTCACCATTGATGAGGAAGTGCTTGAACTGATATCCCGCCTCCACCGTTGCGCTGATGTTAAGCCTCTCACCCTCCTTAACACGAGAACCAGAGGGGACGTCTTTAGATGGATAGGATACCTTCACTGTGAGGGTGCCATGCTCGGGCTGCTCGTAGGTTATCTTGTAGCCCGACTCCTTCATAACCGCCGAAATGGTCATAGCCTCTACGACTTTGAGTCTCTTTTCGTTGGAGAAGTAGCCAGGCTCTTTTTCTACAGGCTCTCCGTTGATGAGCCAATGATCTAAAGCATAAGTATCTTCTTTTGGCGTGATCACCACGGTGAGATCACTACCCACCTCTAGCTCCTCTCCTGATTGTAGCTCGGGAGAGTCATAGGAACTAGTTCCCTTGTAAGCCTTAATCCAGGCAGACTCAGGATTGACAATCGTCACAGGGACCTTTGTCGTAGTGCCTTCGACTTTAAGCAGAGCAGAGATTGTGATGTCGTCCATAAGCTTTAGGAAAGCCTTATTGCGGTATTCTGCATCTTCATTAGGCAATGTCTTCTTGCCATTGACGATCCAATACTCGATCTCATAGCCAGCCTCGGGAGTTAGCTCTAGCGCCAGCATAGAGCCAGTGTTTATCTGACTGCCAGGCAGAACCTCACTGCCCCCACTAGTTACTTTGAGCGTACCATGCTCTGGCTGGGTAATCGTGACAGTGCAGGGACGGGACTGTATCACACGTGCAGAGATGGTTAGGTCTTCCGTAACCAACTTGTTAACTGCCCCCCCTTTGCTTTCCTGCTCAACCCGATTGAAGATGTAGTGGGTCACCATATAGCCTTCTTCTGGGGTCGCTTGGATATTCAGAAAAGCTAATCTAGGAACTTGATCCCCGCTCTCCACCTCAACAGTGGAGCCTCCCGACCTATAACTAGCCGTTATGGTGCAGTGCTCCACCTGTTCGAAGGTTACTGTGTACTTCTGCGCCTGCGCCACGAGTGGCAAGAGCAGGAATGTACCTAGTAACGCTAACATAGATAACATTCGTTTCATAAGCGTATCTGTTTAAGTGTAAGTGATTGAATTATCTTTATATGATGTCTTGTGTCTGTTTTACAAGTGGTGAAGAGGTGGATGAGGCGATGCGACTTATCCTACCCTTCTCTCTTCAAAGGGCTAAGATAATAAAAAAAAGGACACAAGACATACTCTATTCGAACGGACGCACTTGACGTGTAACCCGCTACAGGGACGCTCAGATAGGGTCGAGCATCCCTACAGCGGGTTACTCGTCACGCTGTGATACAATACATATGCTACAGCATCTGCTGGCTGAACGTGTCGTGTTGATGTGGTTTGTGTAGGGGCGAACCTGCGTGTCCGCCCGTTCTCGTCAGAGCGTTGATACGTGTAACCCTTTGTAGGGACGCACGGTCTGTGCGTCCGTCCCCGTCAAAGCGAAACGTCGTCAAGATCGTTCGACAACGGACGCTCAGACCGAGCGTCCCTACAGCGGGTTACTCGTCTAGCCGTGCTACGACGGAGAACAAAGAAACAGCCCCCTCACCTGCTGAGCGGTGAGGGGGCTGATGCGATGAGTCGCTTTCGCTAAATACTAGCTACTAGATCCGTATCCAGCTCCAAAGGTCGCGTAGAGAGGGTTTCTTGCCCGTGAAGAGGATGCCGACACGATAGATACGTGCGGCTAGCCAAGCGATGCCAAAGGCGGTGAGGTAGAGCAGCACGATGCTGAGGAGGAGCTCCCACGTGGCGACCCCATAGGGTAGTCGTACCATCATCACAAAGGGCGAGGAGAAGGGGATGATACTGCCCCAGAAAGCCATAGTGCCATCGGGATTGTCCATACTACCCATAGCAATGTAGAAGCCGAGCATCATGACGAGGACAAACGGCATCATAAACTGGCTGGCATCTTCGTCGCTCGAGACACTTGACCCGATTGCTGCAAAGAGCGAAGCGTAGAGGAGGTAGCCCCCGATGAAGTAGACGAGGAGCATGATGATGAGCTGTACGAAGTTGATACTCTGTAGCACCTCTAGGCTAGACTGCATCTCAGTGATCGAGTCCATACTCATACCGCCAGCGAGACCGCCCATCTGTGCGGGGTCTAGCTGCGAGAGTGCCGAGAGGTCGTAGACGCCACCCACGGCGACTAGTGAGCCGACGACAAAGATAATCCCCGCAAAGATCAACCAGATAGCGACCTGTGTCAGTCCAACGAGGAAGACACCGACCATCTTGGCGATCATCATCTCGATGGGTCGTACGGTGCTGACGATGACCTCCATAATGCGGTTCTTCTTTTCCTCTAGCACACCGCTCATCACCTGTCCCGAATAGTTGGACATAAAGGCGAGGATGATACCCGAGAGGATCATACCGATGACTCCGGCCAGTGTGCCACTAGACTTAGCCTCTTCGCCCTTGGCATCCCACTGATAGGTGGGTACGGAGATGGTCGTCTCCACATCGTCGATGATTTCGGGGAGTCCCTCTATATCGTACTGGGCGATGCGTTGCTCCTTGAGCCGCTCGGTAAAAGCATCATTGATGTAGCGCACGATGCCATCGGGGAGCTTTTTGTAGGAGTAAAGACTCCAACCGCTGGGATTGTTCATCAGCGTGTCTTTTATATAGAGGACCGCTGAGAGTCCCTCCTCTTCGAGCTTAGCCCTATTGGTATACGCCTCAAGCGGCTCGGAGCTTGGGACGAAGGTGTAGTACTCGTTGTCGGCCAGCACGTCGCTATAGAGTCCCGTCTCGTCAATGACGGCGACACGCTCGTCACTGAGCGAACTCATACTGACGTAGATAACGATAAAGAAGATAGCCGCAATGAGTATGGGGACGAGGAGGGTGGTGACGATGAAGGACTTCTTCTTGACACGCACCATATACTCTCGCTCGATGAGTATAGAGAGCTTGGAGGATGATTTCTTTTTCATAAGAGTGGGGCTGGTTAAAGGGTGGTGGTTGCTGCGGGCTGAGCCGTGGTGGTGCGGATAAATATCTCCTGCATAGAGGGTATCTCCTGCGCTACCTCTAGGAGGTGCAGGTCGGTGGGGACTAGCCCCGCAAGGGCGCGTACGTCACGCTGCTGCGGGTCTTTGAGACGGACACGCATATCGTGTCCCTCCCGCTGGATCTCGAGTAGCTCAATCTGCTGCTCGGTCAGAGACTCAACCCAGTTGGGACGATACCCCTCGCCTGCGATGAGTAGCGAGGCGACGCCCTCGAAGTGGCTTCGCTTGACCTCGGTCACATCACCACGCAGCACTACCTTGCTCTGGTTGATGAGGGCAATGTCGTCACAGATCTCCTCGACAGACTGCATATTGTGTGTGGAGAAGATGACGGCACAGCCGTTGTCTCGCAGCTCTAGGATCTCACGCTTGAGGAGCTCGGCATTGACCGGGTCGAAACCGCTAAAGGGCTCGTCGAAGATGAGTAGCTTAGGGCGGTGAATGACAGTGCAGATGAACTGGACCTTCTGCTGCATACCCTTAGATAGCTCCTCGACCTTACGGTGCCACCAGGGCATGATGTCAAACTTCTCAAACCAGTGCTTCAGCTCCTGCTGCGCCTCCTGTCGGGAGAGTCCGTGCAGGCGAGCCAGGTAGATGGCTTGGTCACCGACCTTCATCTTCTTGTAGAGTCCACGCTCCTCGGGCAGGTAGCCGATATGGCGTATATCTTCGTAAGTCATCTCCTTGCCGTTGAGCAGTACGGTACCGCTGTCGGCTAGGAGGATTTTGTTGATGATCTTGATGAGGGTACTCTTGCCGGCGCCGTTGGGACCGAGGAGTCCGAATACGCTGTTGGGCTGGACTTGTATGGAGACATCGTCGAGGGCGAGGTGGTTCTTGTAGCGCTTGACGATATGCTCTGCTTCTAGTAAGTATGGCATGAGACTTTAGAGGTTAGAAGTTAGAGATTAGAGGTTAGACCTTTGAGGTTTGGAGTATGTCGAGGGCTCGCTGGTAGGAGGGGATCTCGGCGAGCGGTTTTGCCGTGGCGGTGGCGTAGTCTATCTGCAGGACGAGGTGGGTGAGCCCGTTGGTCATCATCAGGATCGGTGCGTGGTAGTGCGCATTGTAGCGTGAGATCTGGTTGACCGTCTCCTGTGAGAGTGGCACCTCGGGAGCTTTGCACTCGATGAGAGCGAGGACTCGTCCGCCTGGACCGTAGATCATTGCGTCAAAGCGGTCTTGACGTATGGAGCTGGCGACGAGGCTCTCGACCTGTATGGAGAGGCGCGGGTAGCCTAGATGATCCGAGAGATAGTGCAGGAAGTGCTGGCGCACCCACTCCTCAGGGGTTAGCGCGACCATACTCTGACGATAAACGTCGTATATGACCGAACGTCCTGCCTGCTCCTCAATGAGAGCTGGATAGGAGGGTAAGTGGAGGGGTTTCATTAACTTTGCTTCGCACTACTGCTATTAGACGGTGCAAAGTTACCATTTCCACCAATGAAAACAAAGAAAGAGATTGCTACCAATTGGTTAACGAGGTACACCACACGGAGCCTCGAGGAGTTTGCGCCACACATACTCCTGACCAACTTCACGAGCTACCTGCAAGCTTTTGCCAAGAAGATAGGTGAGCCGATCCTAGGCGAGAGCGCCTCGATGCCAAACTGTGGCAATGAGGAGATGACGATGATACACATTGGCATGGGAAGCCCCAATGCAGCGACGATTATGGATCTCCTCTCGGCGATTGAGCCACGGGCGGTGGTCTTCCTCGGTAAGTGTGGTGGGCTTAAGTCGCAGCTGACGCTTGGGGACTATGTCCTCCCGATTGCAGCGATACGTGGCGAGGGAACGAGCGATGACTATATGCCTCGTGAGGTGCCGTCGCTCCCCTCCTTTAATGTGCTCAAAGCTTGTAGCAATGCGCTTCTTGAGGCGGGCATATCGTATGCGCCAGGGACTATCTACACGACGAATAGACGGCTCTGGGAGCATGACGAGCACTTCAAGGAGTACCTGCGCACGACCCATGCGGACGCCATCGATATGGAGACGGCTACGCTCTTTACGGTGGGCTATGCTAACCGTATCCCGACGGGTGCTCTCCTGATGGTGAGCGATATGCCGATGACACCTGAGGGGGTCAAGAGCAACGAAAGCGATAGCTACGTGACGGCACACTTTGCGGAGCAACATCTCCAGCTCGGCATCCGCACCGTCGAGAGCCTTCGCCAATCCCCCGAGGAGATGAAGAGCATCGTCTTTGACTGGTAGTAAATTATTATAGTAGAGAGAAAATGAAGAGCGTCAAGATCAATGTCGAGTACCTGAAAGTCGTCAACTATGCCTTGTGTCACAACAAGATCCCCATCTGCCAGTCGATCGACATTGTCAATACCTCTGAGGCACCACTGGAAGATGTGCAGGTGCTCTTCGAGGGGGAGTATGTGACTCCGTATGAGAGTACAGAGATCTTGCAGGTTAGTCCTGACGAGACGGTACGTGTATTGCCCTTTGAGATTGTCCCTGATGGGGCTAAGCTGGCCGCGCTCACGGAGCGCATAGTTACGAACTTTACGATTACCGTGACAAGCCAAGGCGAGCGTGTGGGGCAGGAGACTTTTTCGCTAGAGATGATGCCGTATGACCACTGGCTGGGGTCGGTGATTTTGCCACAGATGCTGGTCTCCTTCATCACACCAAATCACCCCGCCATCACGGCGCTAACGCTCAAAGTGGCTGCAATGCTCAAGCGTATGACAGGCTCCTCGGCGCTAACTGAGTACCAGTCAGGCAATCCCAATGAGGTGCGTCTACAAGTGGCTGCACTCTTTGCGACCCTTCATCAGGAGGGGATCGTCTATCGCGCTATACCAGCGAGTTATGAGGTTATAGGGCAACGCATCACCATGCCTGATCAGATTTTAGCGACTAAGATAGGTAACTGTATCGAACTAACACTGCTGATGGCTAGCATACTCGAGAGCATCGGTCTGAATAGCGTCGTGATCCTACAGAAAGGACATGCCTATCTGGGTGTATGGCTTGTGGATGACTGCTCCCTCGTAGGGGTCTCTGACGACGCCTCCTTTATAGAGAAGAAGTGTTCGCAAGGTATCAGCGAGATGCTGGTGCTAGAGTGTACGAAACTGACCAGCGAGCAGACCTCCTTCGAGCAGGCGATCCAGATTGCAGAGCTCAACCTAGCAGATCACGCACTCTTTGACATCTTTATCGATGTCAAGCGATGTAGACTAGAAGGCATACGACCTCTGCCATCGAAGGCGCTAGCTGAGGGCAACTACGCCGTTGCCGCCGCAGGCGTAGCGCATGAGGAGTGTGTCATCAATGTCGTAGAGCATGATCGCTACGATCTGACTCATATAGCGGATAGTAAGAAGGAGCTGACGAAGTTTGACATCTGGGAGCGCAAGTTGCTCGACTTCTCTCTACGCAACTCGCTCCTCAATACCAATCTACGTCGCAGAGGTATACAGTTCATATCCTTTGATGTGGCAAGCATCGAGGACTATCTACAGGATGGTAAGGAGTACACCGTTGCTTGTAAGCCAAACGTAGAGCTCTCCTTTGACTCTTCAGAGCAGATCGTCCGCTCTAAGCTTTATCCGCAACTAGAGGAACTGATCCGCAATGATATAGCCCATTGTACGCTGCACACCTACAAGACAGAAGCTGAGACCAATGACATCCTTAAGAACATTTACAAGGTGGCGCGCAGCTCTATTGAAGAGACGGGCGCTAACTCCCTCTACCTGGCCATCGGCACGCTCCGGTGGTTTGAGACAGAGCGGAGCGAGACGGCGCGCTATGCCCCGATACTGCTCCTGCCTGTGGAGATGGTCTACAAGAGAGGTAAGTACTGCGTCAGGACTAGAGACGAGGAGATACTCCTCAACGTCACGCTGATAGAGTTCCTAAGGCAAAACTATGACATCTCCATCGGAGGTCTAGACCCGCTGCCTAGAGATGAGAGCGGTGTCGATGTGTCGCTCATATTTGCCACAATACGTGATGCGCTCAAGGAGCAGAAGAGATGGGACGTAGAGGAGGAGTGCCTCTTGGGTATATTCTCCTTTAGCAAGTACCTTATGTGGAATGATATCCATACTAATCATAAGACGCTCCGAGAGCATGATATCCTAAACAGTCTCGTAGAGGGCAAGCTCACTTGGCATCCTGAAGAGAGTACCGCAGATCTAAGGCAACTAGACAAAGAGACCTCGCCCGCAGGACTAGCTCTACCACTGACAGCTGACTCGTCTCAGATAGCCGCCATCATAGAGGGGGGCAAGGGACACTCCTTCGTCCTCTATGGTCCTCCAGGTACAGGCAAGTCGCAGACGATCACCAACCTAATAGCCAACGCCCTCTACCAGGGCAAGAGGGTACTCTTCGTAGCACAAAAGATGGCCGCACTAGATGTCGTGCAGAGTAGACTAGAGAAGATAGGACTAGGACCGTTTTGCCTAGAGCTACACTCCAATAAAGCAACCAAAAGGCATATCCTCACCCAGCTCGAAGAGGCACTAAAAGTAGCGCACATCCTACCACCTGAGGGCTTTCAGGCGCAGGCAGACAAGATTTTTGAGATGCGCAAGCAGCTCATAGACTATATGAATGCGCTGCACGACAAAGATCCTAAGGACAAGCTCTCTCTATACGAATATATCCTACACTATGAGAGCTTAGAGGTAGAGCCTTTGGCAGGCTTCACCTTTGAGGAATCGCTGGATCAGCTCCTGATGACGGAAGGCGTCAGAGGGGTCGAGGAGCTACTAGGCACACGGCTAGAGACTGTCGTGAAGTTGGTCGGACAGCCTGCGATCCACCCCCTGAAGGGGCTCAGACTAGACCGAGCAATGCTGACAGATAGCTCAGGGATCGTGGAGGAGATGCGTCGTAGCCAGGAGACTCTGAGGCAAGCACTCACGCATCGTGAGGATCTCCAGCAGACGAAGGAGCAGCAAGAGCAAATAGTGAGAGACAATGCCCCAGAGATCCTAGCGGAGGACGTAGAGCAACTCCGAACGGAGTGGCGGACGGCAAAGGCTAAGTGGTTTATTCCGCGCTTTTTTGCCAAGCGTAGCTTCATCAAGCGGCTCAAGCAGTTCAACGCATTCATCACCGAGCCTGAGGTAGACAAGTTGATCGATGACCTAACCCTTTATCACAAGAGACACGAGGAGATCGAACAGCTAAGGAGTATCTTATCCCGCCACTTCGGGCTAGAGACTCCAGAAGATACGATGCCAGAGACCGCTACGATAGAGGAGTCTATTGATCAGCTAGACCGCTGGAGCACCCACTCAGACAAGATGCGAGACTGGCTACACTGGTCTGAGTACGCCGATGAACTGGAGTCTCATGGTCTCGGCTGCGTCGTAAGGACCATGTATCAGGAGGAGCATCAGCCCACTCAGATCAAGGATGCCTTTATGAAGGCACTCTTCAAGTACAAGGCGGAGGAGCGTATCAGACGCTCTGAGGTGCTGGCCACCTTTGAGGGGATGATCTTCGATCAGGTGATACAATCCTACCGGACGATGATCCAAGAGTTCCAGTTGCTGACCCAAAAGGAGCTGTATGCACGACTAGCAGCGGGCATTCCACGGATGACCGACGATGTGGTATCTGGCAGTGAGATCGGTCTACTCAATCGCAACATTAGTAATGGCGGACGAGGTGTCTCTCTGCGCGAACTCTTCGCACAGATACCCACGCTACTTCCTCGGCTTTGCCCCTGTATACTCATGAGCCCCATGAGTGTGGCGCAGTATACAGACATAACGCAGGAGCAGTTTGACCTAGTCATCTTCGATGAGGCCTCTCAGATGCCTACCAGTGAGGCGGTGGGGGCTATAGCTCGGGGCAAAGCACTCATCGTCGTGGGCGACCCTAAGCAGATGCCACCGACGAGCTTTTTCGCCACCTCCAATGTAGATGTTGAGGAGGCTTATATAGATGATATGGAGAGCATCCTCGAGGATTGCCGCACGCTAGAGATACCCGCCCTCCAGCTGTCTTGGCACTACCGCTCTAGGCACGAGAGCCTAATAGCCTTCTCTAATAGTGAGTACTACGATGGGTCGCTCATCACCTTTCCCTCAGTAGATGATCAGAATACAAAAGTCTATCACGTGCCCATAGAGGGTTACTACGACAAGGGTGGCCGACGCACCAATGTCGCAGAGGCAGAAGCCATCATACGAGAGGTGATACGCAGACTGAAAGATCCAGAGCTGCGAACGAAGAGTATAGGCGTGATATCCTTTAGTGTAGCTCAGCAAGGGCTCATAGAGGATATGCTACAGGCGCAGCTAGACCATGAGCCAGCACTACAAGAGATCGTTGACCAGATGCCTGAGCCGATCTTTGTCAAAAACCTAGAGAACGTCCAGGGTGATGAGCGAGATATCATCCTCTTTTCCATAGGTTACGGACCCGACAAGGAGGGCAAGGTATCGATGAACTTTGGCCCGCTAAACAATGCGGGCGGTGAGCGAAGACTCAATGTCGCCGTGAGCCGTGCAAGACAAGAGATGTACATCTTCTCTACGCTTCGCTCCGCAGACATTGACCTACGCCGATCCAAGGCACTGGGTGTAAAAGGGCTCAAGGACTTCCTCCTATATGCTGAGACTCAGTCCCTGCCCACCTACTCGCAGACACAGGTGGAGAGTAGCGACACCCTGCTAGCTGAGCAGATCGCTGCCGAGCTAGCCGCCAGAGGACATCAGGTCAAGACGAATGTGGGACGCTCTAGCTTTAGGGTAAAAATCGCTATCTGTGACCCTCAAGACCCCGAAGTCTATCGTCTCGGCATACTCCTCGATGGGGAGAGCTATAACAAAACGCCCACCACCAGAGATCGAGAGGTGGGGCAGCCCTCCGTACTATCTGCCCTCCAGTGGCAGGTCATGAGGGTGTGGAGCGTCGACTGGTTCAATAATAAGGAGCGCGTACTGAGTCGAATAGAGGAGCGTCTCGCTACGGCACTCGCCACACCCGTAGAGGTCAAGGCTACTCCCAAGTCGCACTTTGACATATCTCAGGAGCAACTCGTCGAGGCGACATCCCAAGGGCAGCAGTATCGGAGCTACTCCATAACACAATCCACGGCAAGGAGCACTATGCGTGATATGGCTCAGCTCGTTCGAAATATTATCGCCACCGAGCAGCCGATCACCTTCGCACTCCTCTGCAAGAGAGTCGCTACCCTCACAGCTGTGGGGCGTGTCACCCCGACCTTGCAAGCTACTGTCAAGGAGCTACTCACTCCCTTCTATCAAGACGAAAGCGAAGCTATATGGCTCAGCAAGGAGGATAGTAGCGACTACCACACCTATCGTACAGACTCTGGGAGAGAGGTGGCGAACATACCTCGTGTGGAGCTGATAAACGCACTCAGCGAGACTCTCAGAGAGCAAGTAGCTCTGAGCCAGGATAGCTTGACGCTCCTAGCGGCTCGCAAGCTAGGCTTCAATCGCAGGGGCAGCAACGTCGATGCGGCTTTTTCAGATGCCTTGGCCGCGATGATAGAGGCTGGCACCGTTGAGGCGGTCGGTTCTAACCTTCGCCTCAAGTGAAAGCTGGGTTAGCGGGGGTATGCGCTGTGGACATTCAAGTAAGAAGAGCCAATCCCGTGGCTCAGACCAATTCACTACCTTTGCTGGGCAACGCAAAGCGGAGACGGTACGACGTTGGTATCGTCTTCAATCGATAGGAAGATGCAGCTATGACTGAACTCGTACAGATTAGTGACCTGATCCGGTCGGGTCAACCGCTCCCGCCCCTCGTGCTTGGCTACGGAGAGGAGAGCTACTACATCAATCGCCTAGAGGAACTGGTTGTCGAGAACTACATCCCTCAGGAGGAGCGCACGACCCAGCTGGTCGTCTACTTCGGCTCTGAGACGACAGCTCCCGAGGTGCTTCAGCAAGCGCAGACCTTCTCGATGTTTGCGCCGAAGCGCCTGATCGTCTTGCGTGATGCTCAGGATCTCAAGAAGAGCAACGTGCTCAAGAAGCCGTACGGCATTGCTGAGTTGATACGCGATGCGACCACCTTTGCCGAGGGTACCACACTCCTTATATTATACCACGACGCACTCCCCGCAGCTGCTAAGAAGAATGCGCAGGCGCTCAAGTCGCAAGTGGCGCTCATCGAGTCGGTACCCGTCAGACGTGACAACGAACTGAGAGAGGCGATGATCCATATGGCTGAGGGGCTAGGCTTGCAGTTGGCTCCGCAAGCAATCCCGACACTGATCGAGCGGATCGGATATGATCTAGAGACGCTCTACTCGGAGCTGCAAAAGCTCGCCATACCCGCCAAGAGCGCTGGCGGACTCATCTCTCGTGCTATGGTACAGCAGGTGGTGAGCAAGTCGCGCAAGTACGGGCCCTACGACCTACTCAATGCGGTGCAGCGACGCAAGGACGAGGAGGCGCTACAGATAGCAATTGCTATGGCGGAGGAGCTATGGGCGGACCATTCGTACAGCACGCTTTTGTGGCTCCTAGCGGAGACGAACTGGTCGTCGCAGAGGCTTTTGTCTACCACCCCAACGAGGCTAAGCGTGATGTGATGCAGCAGGTCGAGGCAGCACTCTTCTCCGTAAGAGCTGACACGGTCGAGCAGTGGGATGCTGATCAAGTAGCACAGGCGCGCTGGACGGCCTATACAACCTATTGAACGTTTTTATGACTGACAGAAGAATTGTAGTCGGGATAACCCACGGTGACATCAACGGAACGAGCTATGAGCTACTGCTCAAGCTCTTCAATCGCCACGGCGTGACCGACCTCTTTACACCTATTATATATGGATCTCCACGTTTCGCTGCTTACTACAGCAAGGCTCTACAGATGGAGCGTGCGTCGTGGCATCTGATCACTGACGCTAAGGAGGCTGAGCCCAACGTGGTCAACGTGATCGACGTGGTGGGCGACGAGATCGATGTGACGCCTGGCAAGGTGACCGAGGCGGCGGGAGTAGCTGCTCTAGCTGCCCTAGAGCGAGCTACGAGCGACATAAACCGCAGTGCTATCGATGTGCTGGTCACCTGCCCGATCAATAAGTCGGCTATGCCTCAAGACCGCTTCCCCTACAAGGGGCACACCGCCTATCTAGGTGTGGCTTGCGGACAGGGCAAGGAACCGCTGATGATTCTCGCAGCACCTTCGGGTCTGCGGGTCGCTTTGGTCTCGACGCACGATCCGATTAGCCAAGTGTCTCAAGTGATCACTCAGAGGCGACTGCTCAAGACTTTGGAGATCCTAGACGAAGCGTTGCGACGTGACTTCTTGATCTCTTCGCCTCGCATAGCAGTCCTCGGACTCAATCCACACGCTGGGGACAATGGTCTGATCGGCTCCGAGGAGCTTGAGGTCATCGCACCGTCTATTGCCATTGCGCAGCGTGAGATGGGGATCTATGCGTTTGGACCTTTCTCGGCCGATGGCTTTTGGGGGTCGGGAGCTTATCAGCAGTATGATGCCGTCTTGGCTATGTACCACGATCAGGGCTTAGCACCCTTCAAGCTCCTACACCTACACGACGGGGTCAACGTGACGGCGGGACTACCCATCATACGCACCTCGCCAGACCACGGCACGGGCTACGACATCGTGATGCAGGGCATCGCTAATGAGCAGGCGCTTATGGAGTCTATCTACATGGCTATCGACCTCTACCGCCATCGTATGGCAGACGATGAGGCTCGTAGTAATGTACTGCCTAAGCTCTATAAGAACAAACGAGGAGATAACGAGTAAACATAAAGAGCGACAAAGGATATGGAGCGCATCAACGGACTCATAGCTCGCAAAGGGATCAGACCTATGACAGATCGCATAGCCCATGAAGTGCTGGTGCGTACAGACTTTGCCGAGGCTCACTATATGTCTATGCTGGCGATGCTTATGGGCGTTGTCGCAGCTTTCACACTGATCGATCCAATCTCCCTATGGAGTAGCATCGTCGGCTCGGTAGTCATACTACTGGCTCTGATACTCAACGAGACCGCCTGGTCGATAGAGCGACAACGTGTCAAGAGACGTACGATCTCGACACTCGGCAAGCAGGTCGTCGTATGGTACACAGCTACCCCGATCGTTATACAGCTGGCTCTCCTCATCTCCTTGCCGATACGTATCAGCACCTACCCGCCACAGGAGGCTGGCGCTATGGGAGTGTCGGGCTGGTGGCACGTACTACTAGCGCTTAGCGTCATCGTACTTTACCTCTATCAGCTACTTATCGAGTACTTCGTCAGGTATTACCAGCGCAGTATGTCTGCACAGGTAGAGGCACAGCACTACGCACCGCTCTTCGCTTACCGATACCAACAAGGATATCAGGCGAATAGCCCTAAGGAACCAGAGAGTGTACGGATCAGACGGGCGCTCTGTCGCTTGCTCACGCTTTGGGAACTCTTCCTCCCGTGGCATTATCGTCTGCAGTCTTTGCTCTATCGGCATGCGCATCAGAGTGGTGTGCCAGCTCAGTTTGTCCAGCAGATGCCTCAGTATAAGCGTAACGTCTATGTCACGCTAGGTCTGCTCAGCAACTACAACCGCTGGATCCTTCTCGTCCTCACCCTAGCCTTCCGATGGGAGCTTTGGTATCTAATTGTGACAGGCGTCGTTATGTCGCTGATGACCTTAGGCGCACAGCTTTACCTAGAGTCGGAGTACCGTAAGCTCTACGAGGGACTCCTTAGCAACTTACATCGAGAGGAGCAACAAGAGTCTCCACAATAGCGCTATGAGTACGAACAACGAAACAGAAAAGCGACTAAATATCTACAAAGCTTCGGCAGGAGCGGGCAAGACCCACACCATGACGGAAGCTTTCCTGCGTCATGTCCTGGAGGTGCCTAGGACTAGCTACCAGGAGGTGCAAGCAGTCACCTTTACCAACCTAGCCACCCGAGAGCTCAAGGAACGATTCTTCAAGGAGCTCCACACATTGGCGACAAAGCCTCAAGAGTCGCCTTTCTACGATAGCTTTAAGGGTGATTATTCCAGCGATAAGGAGCTATCCAAAGTTGCACGTACGGCACTCCAGTCCATACTCTTCGACTATGGCGGGCTACGCGTCAAGACGATCGACTCCTTCTTCCAAGACATCATCCATGCGCTAGCGATCGAGCTCAAGCAGCGACCCTCGACGCGCATCGAACTCTCCACCGATCAGATACTAAGTCTAGCCGTGGAGCGACTCTTTGAGCAGCCCTCCGCCATCGCTCAGGACGCTATCAAGAGCTTTTTGGTCAATCGCCAGGAGAAGTCTATCTACGCCCTGCGAAAGAGCTTGAAGCTCTTTGCCAAGCAGCTATACAACGAGCAGGTGCAGGAGCAAGCCTTCAGTGGGAAGACACTCTTTGATCCTCAGGCTTACAACGACTTCGTCCGTGCTGTCGAGGAGCAGATCAAGAAGGTGCAGGATCAGATCAAGGAGCAGGTGGAAAAAGCCCGAAAGCTCGTCTCCGAGGAGACCAAGCTCCCAGGTGGCAAGAACTCTCCACTGACAAGGCTCACGGATACGACAAAGAATGAGCCAACAGTCGGTGCTACAAACTCCTATATAACCGATACCACCTGGGATAAGTACTTGAAGAACCTCAATGTCAACGAAGCTCTCGACGAGCGCTACACCAAGGGTATCGAAATCCCCGAGTTAATCGACATCTTCCATACGATACTCCGCCTCTACACAGAGCTCTTTACCCTACGTACTGCGATCAAAAACGGATACGAGCTACAGCTCCTCGCAGAGATACAGACGAATGTAGACAAAGTCTCTGAAGAGCTAGGCATCACGCTCCTAGACGATGCCAAGCGACTCATACGTACCCTCGTGAGTGGCGAGGGGAGCACCGCTTTTATCTATGAGCGACTAGGCACCAAGCTAAGGCATCATATGATCGATGAGTTTCAAGATACCAGTCGCTTTCAGTACAAGAACTTCGTTCCGCTCCTTGAGGAGGCGCTGAGTAGTTCTGGCGAGGTCTTCATCGTGGGAGATGTCAAGCAGAGCATCTACCGCTTTCGCAATAGCGACCCGATGCTTCTGCAGGTAGATCTTGGCAAAGACTTCTCTGAGGATCAGCAGACACACAACCTACCGAACAACTGGCGTAGCGCCCCAGCGATCGTCTCCTTCAACAATCGCTTTTTCTCGCTCCTACCCTACGCTTCCGAGCTCAAGCTAGAGAGTCCCAACTTAATCCAAAAGGTCTACGACCCTGAAGAGGTACACCAAGATGTGCCCGAGTCAAACATAACCAAGGGCGGCGGCGTCTTCATACATCAATGGGAGAAGATGCCCGAGACACCGCTGCCAACAACACAGCCAACGAAAGAGGACGACACCGCAGAGACTACCCCACCCGACCCGCTCCAGACAAAGATCGACTACCTCCTCCACTATGTCATCCCCTCCATACGAAAGCGTGGCTATAAGCTCTCGGACATCGCCATCTTAACGCCAAAGAACGACACCCTCCAGCGTATCGCTCAGGCTATCATCCAGTACAACAAAAAGCTCGAGAATGATGAGGACAAGCACCTGCAGCCGCTTGCCTTCGTATCCCGTGAGATGCTCTCACTCGATGCCAACCCGCTCTACCGTCTCATCGTAGAGATTATGCAGAGCGTACTAGTCAATGCGGGAGCCAGTGAGGAGCTTTACAGCAAGAGCTTCGAGCACCGACTAGCCGTAACGCACTATGCCGAGCTAGCTCGTAGCCTCAGTGGCTCACCCGCCTTAGACCTCGCACACTGCTACCAGGAGGGACTGAGTGCCTCGCTTTACGAGCTAACCTTACTGATCGTAGAGGAGGTTCGTCCCCTCATCACCTCCGCCGACCAGCCCTACATAGACGCACTCCTAGACACCGTCCAGGACTACAGCCAAGACAACTACGTAGACCTGCAGGGCTTCTTAGAGTGGCTAGAGACTCACACCCCCAGACTAAGCTTAGAGACACAAGACGCCCTGCAGCTCCTCACCATACACTCCGCCAAGGGGCTAGGCTTCCCCATCGTCTGCCTCCTAGAGTACCAAATGAGGCTACTAGACCACACGGACACCATTTGGTGTGATGACCAAGAGACAAAGGATAAACTACAGAAGCTCTTAGGCGGAAGCGTCGAGATCCCCACCCTACTCCCTATCTCCCCCACCAAAGAGGCGCGAAGCACCCTCTTCCGCAAGAAGATTATTGACGAGGAGCAACTTGCTCTCCTAGACCGCATCAATACGCTCTACGTAGCGATGACACGCGCCAAGAGCGAGATGCACCTCATACTCAGTGAGGACAAGGGACGAGCAGGCAAGAGTATCAACTTCGAGCGACTCGTCTCTGAACTAGTATCACAGGTCCAAAAGCCTGATCCTAAATACCTTGGTTTATTGTCACTGGAGACGATCAATCTCCAATGCTCGGAGGACAAGGTCTCGCCGTCAGAAGAAGAAGAGATCAATCAAAGGATCTTTTACGATCCTACTACCGCACTGCCTAAGCCTAAGCCTACGACAGACTCTAGCGACACCTCACGACTCACCCACATACCTGGCAGAGAGCAGACAGGAGCGCTAGCTCAGTTGCGTGTGCGTCGCTCCCAAAGCGTCTCCTATCAGGAGCAAGATGCCGTACGCAATGGTCTTTTCCTCCACGCCTTGCTGAGTGAGATTGACTACCTAGAGCACGACGATCTACTGAAGCTTCTCGATATGAAGAGCCTGCAGGGACTCATCCCCCAAGAGCAGCGAGACGCTCTCGCTAAGCTACTAGAGCAGGCACTCACAGACCCGAGCATAGCCGAATACTACGATCGGAGTAGCGGCTGGCAAGTGGTCAATGAGCGCAGCATCGTCAGACTCGCAGAAGATACCAAGAGCGAGACCAAAGAAGCTCGCATAGAGCGTCCCGATCGTATTATGTACGACGAGGAGGAGCAACAAGCAGTCATCATAGACTACAAGAGCGGGGACGAAGCGCAGCAGTATACTGAGCGCCATAAGCGCCAGCTACGTAGCTACCGCAAGGCACTACTCGAGAGTGGCTTCCAGACAGTACGCGCTTACCTCCTCTACCTCTCTGCCGAGGGGCACCAGATCGTCGAGGTAGACTAACCGGAGACCGTTGCATAAAGGCGAATCGCTGTGTTGCTTTCGGGATTCGGCTTCGGTTACATACGGAGGTATGCTCCCTTCAGACCTCACCCTCAGCGCCTTGCGCTTCATACTTTCTGCAAAGTCTGGACAATCTTGCAAGCAAGATTGTGAGACTGTTGACTTTTGCAACAGTCTCAACCGCATCAAGCCACCGTCCTACCCTAGCGGCAGGCAATAGTTTATAGCAAAAGGTCGCCACGTATGTACTACGTGACGACCTTTTGCTATGTTATGATTGTACTGCTCTAGAGTAGCTCGTAGAGCATACGATTGATTTACTCAGCAGCCGTAGCTGTCTCCTCAGCCTGAGCCTCAGGAGCCTCTACAGTCTCAGCGCCCTCAGTAGCAGGAGCCTCGGCAGCTGGTGCAGGAGCGGGAGTCTCAGACTCGATGACGGCGTGATTCTCCGAGATGACGGTAAAGGTGATTGGCACGATCACATCGCGGTGCAGACGTACCTGAGCCTCGTAGTCACCGACCTCCTTGACAGCCTTCTTGATCTGGATGATCTTGCGATCGATCTCGAAGCCCTTCTCAGCGAGTGCCTCAGCGAGCTGTATATTCGTTACAGAGCCAAAGATGACACCATACTTAGATGTCTTAGCCTTGATCTCTAGGTGTGTACCATCGATCTTCTCGCCAAGAGCCTGAGCCTCCTGCTTGATAGCTTCGAGCTTGTGAGCTCTCTGGCGTAGCTCCTCAGCGAGCATCTTCTTAGCGCTTTCGCTAGCGATGACAGCCTTCTTCTGAGGGATCAAGTAGTTGCGTCCGTAGCCGTCCTTGACGGTTACGATATCATCCTTAAAGCCTAGGTTGATAATGTCTTCTTTCAGTATTACTTCCATTGTCTTATCGGTCTCTAGGTGATGATTACTTCATAAGGTCCGTTACGAAGGGTAGCAGGGCTAGGTGGCGAGCACGCTTGACAGCCTGAGCTACACGACGCTGGAACTTGAGGCTATTGCCTGTGATACGACGTGGGAGGATCTTACCCTGATCGTTGAGGAACTTCTTAAGGAACTCGGGGTCCTTGTAGTCCACATACTTGATGCCAGCCTTCTTAAAGCGGCAGTACTTCTTCTGCTGTACCTCTCCTGGGAGTGGTCTGCTATAGCGACCTCTTCTTGTTCTTGCCATGATTACTTCTCTGCTACAGGGTTACTTTTCAGTGCGCGACGCTTCTCAGCATACGCATGGTGGAACTTGTCCTGAGCGATCGTTAGGTAGCGCAGGACCGTCTCGTCACGTCTCAAGAGTGTCTCAAAGGGCTTGATCACTGAGGGCTCAGCGTCAAACTCTATGAAGTGATAAAATCCGGTAGACTTCTTCTCGATGGGATAGGCGAGCTTCTTAAGCCCCCAGTGCTCATCGTTCACAATCGTGGCACCTGCAGAGGTGAGATGTGAGGTGAACTTATCTACCGCTTCCTTCATCTGAGCATCAGACAAAACGGGAGTTAAAATGAAAACGGTTTCGTAGTGGTTCATATATAGTTAGTAAAAACGCTATTGCCTGCAAAGGTACACATATTTATTGGATAAACAAGCGAACCACCCTACCGAACCTTAGGAAAATGCACCCGACTCAAGCAACTCTTATGCGTTTGCTACGTGGCAAATTTCAAATCTCCACGTGGAGGAAAAACATTTTCCACGTGGAGGCGAATCATTTCCTCCGAAGTTTCATTTGATTCCTCCGAAGAAATTTTCCTCGCCCACGTGGGGAATAAAAAATAGCGACGTAGGGATTTGACATTTTCCACGTGGCTATGCAATCTCAGCGACATATATTGTAGCGCTTCGCTCTTGGGAGAAATATGACCGCCCTTGGCTAGCACTCCATTTTTTAGTAGCTTTGTAACATCGAAGTAACGATGGAGTGACCCGTGTGGGCTACTTTTGCAATGTGTCTTGGTTGGCTCACAGCGACCTCCGCTAGTTGCTACGACATCATATATATCCTAGTTAATCTGATATCACAGTTAATCTATGACAAATAGGACTTATCGTCTACTCTTCACACTACTAGCACTCTCTTGGGGTCTACTCGTAACAGCTGCTTGCCAGCCAAGCGGTAGGCAAGGAGGTGCTGAGCAGCCTCAGAGCGAGACCAACCAAACATTTCTAGCATCACAGCAAGACTATGATCTACGTGTCGCTGGCACCGCATGGGAGGCGGGCGACCAGATAGGTATCTACGTGCGTCGCACAGCGCAAAACACTACCTGGTCGGCTGAGCAACTACAGCATAGCAACCTGCACTACAGGACCACTCGTGGCGGAGGGCTTGCGACCTTCGATCCCGCTGACGAGCAGCAGAAGGTGCAGTGGGACTCATCGATGAAGTATGACATCCTCGCTTACTACCCCTACAATGCTCAGACGCAGGGGGGCAAGATCGCTTACAGCGTCGCCAATCAAACTTCGCTTAAGCCGCTCCTTATCTCGGACAATCTCTCAGCCATTGCGCCCGATGTCGCAAAGCGACTAATCTTTCGTCAGGCACTCACCTCGCTCCACTTTGAGATGCGCAGTGAGGATGGTGGCTCTCTAGAGGGTGTCCAGGTGCGCATCGTTGGTATGCCAACGACAGGTTCGCTAGACCTCTTGAGTCGTCAGTGGCAGGTCGATGACAGCTCTACGGCAGAGATATCTGTGCTAGTTACCGTCTCGGGCGCTACTGCTACGGCCACTGCACTGCTCTTACCTATTGAGACGACCACGAGCGAGATGAAGGTACTCTTCACCCTGCCCAACGGACGTACCTACACCTGGCCACTACGTGAGGGGCAAAGCCTCGTCATGGGACAGCAGCGCACCCACACCATCACACTCAAGGATACTGGCACGGGCAAGGTCACAGAGGTTGGCCGTTACTTAGAGCTACCCGCCAAGAAGAATCTCCCCAACACGATGGAGGTGCAGCACATGCTCCCGAGCAACCGCTCGGCACGCAACTACTTCCTATTATATAATACACAGCTGCACCTAGCTCACTATGTAGCTTATCCGCTGTACAAGGATTTGATGGGAAGTGGTAGATATGATAAGTGGCAGTATGATGCTTCCGTTCCTTCTCAGTTTCAGCCCAATCTAAATGGGTCTTATGTAGATGGATACTCGCGTGGGCATCAGATACCTAGTGCAGATCGAAATGCGAATCCAACCCTTTGTTATACTACGTACTACTTTTCCAATATGGTGCCACAGAATCAAAAACACAATGGTGGCATTTGGAGCAATCTAGAGAATCAGGTACGCACGCTTGCTGGTGGTGTCGACACGCTCTATGTAGTGACAGGCGTAGGCTTTGACAATACGAACTATCAGTATGCTCATGATAGAGATGGCATGGCTTGCCCGATACCGGACTACTTCTATAAGGTGGTCGTATGGCGCGACAACCAGGAGCGCTGGCACTCCAAGGCGTGGTGCATACCGCACGAGGGCTTCTCAGGAAAACCTAACAACTACAAGAAGACGCTCAGTGAGATGGAGGCGAAGACTGGCTTTGACTTCTTCCCTGCGCTCAACGATGTCAACGTACTTGATAACTAATCCGCAGCCGACCTACTATTATGAATAAGTTACTAGCGACAATATCTATACTACTCACGACACTACTCCTAGCCACCTCTTGTGGCAAGGAGCAGTCTCGCTGTACCACTTGCCCCGATGCAGACGGAGCGCAAGCTAAGGACTACATAGTCTTCAAGAGCAACATACGTCTCAGCGACAAGGAGGTGCGCGCCACGGACGAGCGCTTTGACGTGAGCGACCAGATCGGTGTCTATGCACGTGGAGCGGAGGAACGCAATAACCTGCACTACTACGCCATCCCTGGGGGAGAGATAGCCATCTTTCACCCCACGACCACGTCTGACCGCATCTACCCCAGCACTGTCAAGGAGCTAGACTTCTACGCTTATGCTCCGTACCGCACGGACGTTCAGAAGGGGATCATACACCTGAACCTCATCCAGGAGCCCGTCGACCTCCTCTGGGCTCATCACCGTGAGGTGGCACCTCGTGTAGAGAAAAAGGAGTACACGCTCCTCTTCGGGCACGTCCTCTCACGCATCGTCTTCACCATCCAGGGACTTCCCGCAGGTGTGACGCTACAGTCGATGCAGCTACAAGGTATGGTCGTCGAGGGCGACTTTGACGTTCTCACGGGCGAGCTGCGCACGCCGTATAGTTCGAAGGAGACGCTCCCGCTCACCGTTGGTGCTGACAAGCACTCTGCCTCGTCCCTCATCCTTCCTAAGGATATTGTGGACGCACAGCTACAGCTCACGCTCAGCAATGGGCGCACCTACACCAAGGAGATCAAGCAGCTAGATATCATCAGCAACAAGATCTACTACTACAACATCACTCTCGACGAGCAGCAGGGAGGTATCTCCATAGACCTTGTCAATGGACAAATCATAGATTGGGAGGACGATGGCACCATTTCCAATATCGTTGCCACGCCGACCGAAACGCCCACTCCCACGCCAGAACCTAAGCCAGCTGGTGAGAATATTTATAATGTAGACCTCACACAGGTAGCTCGCGCACTACCGCTCAATGATGACTTCGCCAAGGGGGGGAAGGACCACGATCCCTTTGCACTCCCAGGCTGGCTCAACAAAGCACTCGTCGGTTCGCGTGACTTCCAGAAGCGCTCTTACGGCGACGTACACTATGCTCAGGCCAGTGCCTATAAGTCTGCCGATCCAGTAAATAAGTGTGTCCTCATCACGCCTCGTCTGCAGATGACAGCTGGCTCTAGCTATACGGTAGCGCTAACTTACAGCTCAGGACACACCAACGGTGCTACCCTCACTGTCCAGCAGCTAGACAAGGATGGAGCACTCGTCAAGACCCTAGAGGTCATTAATGACACCACAGCCCCAGATGGCTATGGCAATCAGCACTACAAGAAGAGCTACGCTATCGCAGGCTCTGCTGAGGCTGGCTACATAGCCCTCCTCTACGAGGCTTCTCAGGAGCCTCTCCACTCCACGACTTATCAAGTCGAGGCTTTAACTGTTAAATAGCAAACAATCAATAATCACTTTAAATACAACAAGACATGAAGAAACTACTTGTCGGTGCACTAGCACTACTCGCACTCACGGCCTGTAACCAGGACAACAAGAGTGAAGCACTCCAGCAGGAGGCTATGCAGTTTGGGTCAAACATCCCAGCGCTCAACCTCCGTATGGCAAACAATGCCTTCGAGGCAAACGACGCCATCGGTATCTCGATGACTGGTGACGCTACCGCCACCAACGTAGAGTACAAGACTACCGCAGGAGGTGCTACAGCTACCTTCAAGCCCGCAGCTGCTGGACTAACCTTTGCCGAGGGGCAGACGGTCAACTTCGTTAGCTACTATCCTTACAGCGCTAACGCTACGACCGATCTAGCTATCGACCTAACCAACGATCAGACCGATGTCCTCTACTCCAATAACCTGACGGGCATCAAGACCGCTAAGGCTGCTAATGGAGCTAACCACGTACTACAGTTTACGCACAAGCTAGCTCTCGTGAGCTTCACTATGACTGGTCTGCCTGCTGGTACGACCATCACCTCTGCTCAGCTAGAGGGCATCGTCACCACCAGCTCGATGAAGATTGCTGATGGTACGCTCACCAACGGCACGAAGACCGCTACGCAAAAGCTACAGCTCGCTGCTGGCACCTTCGCTCCAACGATCGTCATCCCTGCTACCAATGCTAATGCTAAGCTAGTCATCACGCTCAGCGACGGCAAGAGCTACAGCTACACCTTCCCAAGCCTTGCTCTCCAGTCTGGCAAGAACCATAAGTTCAACGTCACCCTCGCATCTGGTGCCATCACAGTAGATCAGGTCAATGGTCAGATCTCTGACTGGGACGTAGTAGATGAGGGTAACGTCACCGTTGATCCCGATGGTGGTACGGAGCCTACTCCCGATCCAGATCCACAGCCTACAACTGGTGAGCTACTCTTCCCTGGTGCTAACTTCGAGGACTTCGCTGCTTTCACGGGTACGCTAAATAGCTTCGGTCTAAAGGACTATGCTACTGCAGCAGCAGGTGCTGGTCGCAATGGCAGTACAGCACTTCACATCAAGGGTACTCCTGCTAAAAATGACTATCTCTTTACCGCGATGAACAATGCAGGCAAGGACTTCTCTGGCAAGACCAAGATCTCATTCTACATCAAGGGTACGGCTGCTGGTAAGAGCATCTCCTGCAATGTCTACACAGGCGGTAGAAACTATAAGGCCTTTAATATAGGAGATGTCAACAATGCTGATGTCAACGTGTCTGTAGCTGCAAACAATCAATATGCTGGTACCATCACTGCTGATGATTGGGTTAAGGTTACGCTTGACATAACGGGTCTCACGCTACCCACTTCTGGCGATCTGTTTGCATTCAAGGTCGGTAAAGAAGTTGCTTGGGACCTCTACGTTGACGACATCACAATCGAGTAGTCAGTTACACTAGAGCGAGCTTCTGTCGCTTAGCGCGAGAGGCAAGCTCACTAACGAATAACGTAGGGACGTACGGCATTGCGCCGTATGTCCCTACGTTCATTTTATCCCGGACCTCCCGACAAAGGGCTAAAAGTTCGTTAGACCCCAGTGCCACCTAGGTGAAACTCCAATGCCATAGGTATGAAACTCTAGTTTCACAGGTAGGAAACTCTAGTTTCATAGGTGGGAAACTCTAGTTTCATAGGTGGGAAACTCTAGTTTCATAGGTGGGAAACTGTTCGTTTAGCTCTAGATCCCCACAGATCGTTACTCGTCTCGCTTTGATGCAACGGACGCACCGACCGTGCGTTCCTACGAAGATCGGGGTTACAGCGTTTGATGAGTGGAATTGTCGTGCTGACGTAGCTTGTGTAGGGGCGGACCTGCGTGTCCGCCCGCAGAATAGACTGCGCTCAGGTGAGGACGGAGCTGTGTCAAAAGTCTCTCCGCAACAGAAGGAGGAAGTCAGAGAATCT
>OKRW01000639.1_pt1 | contig 33961 bp, 38 predicted proteins | sample 1601151 | NCBI WGS metagenome assembly OKRW01 (sample SAMEA3541471, study PRJEB24748) | human gut metagenome | biome: human gut; feature: human-associated habitat; material: faeces | place: China | collected 2012 | reverse complement strand
CTGGGCTTCCTGTAATTTTGCCTTTTTTAGTGTCTACTTTTTCTTGACAAGTGCAGGCATCAGCCTGGCCCCAGCATTTATTTTATTACAGAAGCTGAAATCATGACGCAAGCCGGTTCCGGAAATAGGGAATTTTCGGCAGCTGCTTCACCAGCAGCACCCCCAGCACCAGGCAGGCGATGGCCTCCCCCAGGCCCACGGTCAGGGCGTTGAGCCCATAGGCCGGCCAGAAGGCGGCGGAAGTGCCTGCCGTCTCATAGGCCAGCACGGCCCCCACCAGCACCATGTTGCACACCACCGGCGGCAGGGCCGCGGTCCAGGGACTGCGGCACCGGGCGGTCAGCAGGGCGGCGATCAGGGTGGACAGTGATCCCACCACGATGTCCAGGGCCCCATAGGGGCTGAACAGGTTGGCGATCAGGCACCCCACCCCCAGGCCCCAGGCGGTTTCCGGGAACAGGAACGGCAGCAGGCACAGCGCCTCGGAGAATCGCACCTGGATGGGGCCGAAGGTCAGGCCGAACACCGCCCCCAGCAGGGACAGCGCGGCGTAGGCGGCCGCCGTCATGGCGGCCAGGGTCAGCTTTTGCGTGTTTTTGTGTTTCATGTGGTACCTCCCATGTTTTGTTTAGAGAACGGCCCCGCCGGGCCGAACGAACGCCTTGCGGCGCTTGGACAGGTCGGGTCCCTGTCGCCAGAGAGTATACCACATATCGTTGAAAATGGGAAGAGGGAAAGTATTTACGCCGCCGGGACGATGACCCGCAGGGCGCCGGTGGTCAGGCCCTGGCTGTCGGTAAGGGCGATGTTGGCGTCGCCCCGGTCATAGCACTGGGCCAGCACCAGCAGGCTCCCCTGGGGCATCTGGGCCGCCGAGCCGTCGGGGTTCAGGCAGGGTACGCCTCCGTCTGCCGCCACGGCGGCCTCATACTCCGAGGCATGATAGGTCAGCTGATAGTACAGGGGCTGGCCGGTTTTCTGGCTGGTCCACAGGTCCGCGCTGTCCACGGCCTTCACGGTCTCGACAATCTGCTGCACCGACAGCATAGCCGCCACGGTTTCCGAATCCATAGGCAGGGGCCGGTGCTGGTCCTGGGCGGCGACGGTGAAGCCGCTGCCGCTGCGCTGGACGGATACATGTACATCGGCCCAACTGTTCAGAGAATACGTCTCCTCCTGGAGGGACCAGACCGTCATCTCCAGGGAGGTCAGGCTGCCGGTTTCGGAGTACCGGGCCCGGAGGGTCCGCAGGGCCATGCGGTTGTCGATGGCCCCCACGGCGGCATAGATCTGGTCCAGCAGGGCGTCATAGTCCGTGGGCCGCTGCTCCCGGGGGATGGCCACCCGGGTGCACTCGGACAGGTCCAGGGCCACCCGATAGCACTTCTCCGTGTCGGTGGTCAGGGGACAGTACACCGCCCCGTCGTCGATAAACCCGATGGAAAGCCCCGACAGCCCCGGCTCCGTGAGGGTCTGGCGCTGGGTGGGGTCCTTCAGGTCCACGGCCACCATGCTGCCGCCATGGACATAGTACAGCTTCCCGGCGATGATGGTCAGGGGCTGGGGATAGCTGCCCATCTCCGCCACCACCTCCTCCGTGCCGTCGTCGTGGCGATAGCTGACGGAATAGGTGGTTCCGTCGTCGGACAGGAAGAAGTTATCCACATTCCACTGCTCCTTCTTCCCGCAGCCGGGCAGCAGGGTCGCCAGCAGCATCAGGGCCAGAAGCCCCGCAGTCAGTCGTTTCATGTCAGTCCACCTTTCCCCGGGCCCGGAGGACGTCGTCGGCGGTGATGGTCATCAGGTCCTCCCGGGTGATCTTTTCCATGGTGGCCAGGCGGTTGTTCTGGGCCACCAGAACGTGCTCAAACAGGTTGCGGACGCCCCGGGCGTTGCCGAAGCTGTCGTCCGCCGATTCCTCGGCGATATAGTCCCGGATCAGGGGCTGGGCCTCCTCCGTCAGCTGATAGCAGCCCTTTTTGCACTGCATCCGGAAGATCTCCACCATCTCGTCGGTGGTATAGTCGTCAAACAGCAGGAAGCGGTTGAACCGGGATTCCAGGCCGGGGTTGGAGTGGATGAACCGGTCCATCAGGTCCGTGTACCCCGCCACGATCACCACCAGGTCGTCCCGGTGGTCCTCCATGGCCTTGAGGATGGTGTCGATGGCCTCCTGGCCGAAGTCGTTTTCCGACCGGCCGTTCAGGGCGTAGGCCTCGTCGATGAACAGCACGCCGCCCATGGCCTTTTCGATGACCTTCTGGGTCTTGATAGCCGTCTGGCCCACATAGCCCGCCACCAGGCCGCTGCGGTCCACCTCCACCAGCTGGCCCCGGGACAGAATGTCCAGACTCCGGTAGATCCGGGCCATCATCCGGGCCATCATGGTCTTGCCGGTGCCGGGGTTGCCGGTGAACACCAGGTGCAGGGACATATCCGTGGTGGGCAGGTCGTGCTGCCGCCGCAGCTGATACACCGAGGCCATGTTGATGAGGTTGTGGACCTCCTCCTTCACGGTCTGCAGACCGATGTAGCCGTCCAGCTCCGCCAGCAGGTCCTTCATGTCCTCCTTGGGCAGAGGCCCCGGGGCCTCCGGCGGCTGCTCCGGGCTGCCGGACTTCTTCTCCGGGGCCTTGCCGGGGGTCTTGGGGGCCGCCTTCTCCCCGGGCTTTTCCGCCGGGGACAGGGGCGTGCCCCAGAAATCGCTGTTGACGCTGCGCAGGTTCCGCTCCGTCATGGAGCGGATCACGTCCAGCTGCTGGAGGATGATCTCGTCTTTCTTATCCATTTATCCGCTCTCCTTCAGTCTTATAACTTCACATGGCTTATGGCCCGCAGCAGCAGGGCCGACACGAAGCCCGTCAGGGCCCCGGTAAACAGGGACACCGCCAGCAGAAACGGCAGGTATCCCAGCACGGCGGTGTTGCCCAGGGTGATCAGGGCCGCCGCCATCTGGCCGATGTTGTGGCCCGCCGCGCCGCCAATGGACACGCCGTATACCGACAAACCCGGCAGACGGGACAGCGCCAGCATCACCAGCATGGCCAGCGTTCCCCCCAGCAGGGAAAACAGCAGAGCCGAGGCATTTCCGGCAAAGAGACTGCCCAGCAGGCACCGGGCCGCCAGGATGCACAGGGCCGGAAGGGGCCCCAGCTGATACAGGGCGAACACCGTGACGATGTTGGCCAGGCCCAGCTTCACCCCCGGCAGGGGGATCACCAGCGTCACGGGAAACAGGTTTTCCAGGGTGCTCAGGCCCAGGGCCAGGGCCGTCAGCACTGCGCACAGCGCCAATTGGCGGGTGGATATCTTCATGGCGTCCCTCCTATCCCAGCACCGCGTCGGGGCCGCTGCCGCCGCCGGACAGCTGCACCACCACCTGCTCCGGCAGGCAGACAATGCTCTGTCCGGCCCGGGTGATGGTTCCGGTGTGGACGCAGTCCTGGCCCGGGCAGTCGCTTTCCGCCACCCGGACCCCGGTTTTGTCCAGGGTGACGGCCAGGTGATAGGTCCCCTCCACGGGAACGGTAAGCTCCTCCGTCAGCCGGTCCAGCCGGACGGTCTGCACCACCTGGCCCCGGTGGAGGATGGTAGCGGTCAGGGGGCCGGAGGACTCCAGGCCGCCATAGTACCACACCGCGGAGAGCACCGCCAGAGCCGCCACTAAGGCGGCCACCGCCCCGTCCCACCAGGTGGGCCGGAGCTCAGGCTTCGATGCACGCATACGCATAGCCGCTGCCCTCAACTTCCGTCAGCCGGTCCGCCAGGCCCGGGGTATACAGCACCTGCCCGTCCTTTGTGATGAGCACCATATCAAAGCCGCCGTTCTGCCGCCAGAAATCCTGGGCGGCTTCCCGGCCCATCACATAAAGAGCCGTGGAATAGGCGTCGGCCATGGTGCCGTTATCCGCCACAATGGTGACGGACAGCAGATCCCCCTGCACCGGCCAGCCGGTCTTGGGGTCCAGAATATGCTGATACACCGTTCCGTCGGGGCCGGTGAAATACCGCTGATAGCCGCCGGAGGTGACGGCGAAGGCGTCGGTCAGGGACAGCATTGCGGCATAGCCCTCCTGCTCAGGGTGCTGCACCGCCACGCTCCAGGCAGCGCCCCCGGGCTTTGTTCCCCGGGCGTACACGTTGCCCCCCAGGCTCACCAGGGCGCTGTCCACCCCGTATTGGGCGAAGATGTCCGCCAGCCGGTCGGAAGCGTAGCCCTTGGCGATGCCGCCCAGGTCCATGGCGCAGCCCTCATCCAGGGTGATGCGGGTACCCTCCAGGGTCACGTGCTCCGTCCCCACCAGGGGAAGCAGAGCGTCGATCTGCTCCTGCCGGGGCACCTGGGGGCTGTCGGTGGTGATGCCCCAAAGGGTCACAAGCGGGGCAACGGTGGGGTCAAAGGCCCCGCCGGTGGCCTGACTGAGAGTCAGGGCGGCGGAGATTAGGTCCGCCGTCTCCTGGGACACATCGGCACGGCCCTGGGCGTTCAGGGTATAGATTTCGCTTCCCTCCCGGGTCCGGGACAGTGCCGCATCCAGACGGTTCAGCTCCTGGCCGCAGGCGGCCAGGGCCTCCGAAGCCTTGTCTCCGTAGGCGGCCAGGGTCATATAGGTGTCCATGGCGAACAGGCTCAGCTGTTCCGGCTCCGATTGGACGCCGCAGCCGGAAAGGCACAGCAGAAGCGCCGCCAGCACGGCGCAGCATACACGCTTCATAGCTCCCGCCTGCCTTCCAGGGCACGCATCAGCGTGGCGTCGTCGGCAAATTCCAGGTGGCCGCCCACGGGGATGCCGTAGGCCAGGCGGGTAACCTTTACCCCGAAGGGCTTTAAGAGCCTTGCCAGGTACATGGCGGTGGTCTCCCCCTCGGTGTCGGGATTGGTGGCCATGATGACCTCCTGAATGCCGCCCTGGGCCACCCGGTCCACCAGGGACTTGATCTGCAGATCGTCGGGGCCCACGTGGTTCATGGGGGACAGCACCCCGTGCAGCACATGGTACCGGCCGTTATACTCCCGGCTGCGCTCGATGGCCACCACGTCCCGGGGGTCCGCCACCACGCAGATGGTACTCTCGTCCCGCTTGGGGGAGGCGCAGATGGGGCACAGGCCCCCGCTGGTGAGGTTCTGGCACACGGGACACAGGGTCACGCTGCGCTTGGCCTCCAGAATGGCGTCGGCAAAGGCCCGGGCCTGGTCCTGGGGCAGGTTCAGCACATGAAAGGCCAGCCGCTGGGCGGACTTGGAGCCGATGCCCGGCAGCCGGGCAAACTGCTCCACCAGATTTTCAAGAGGGGCGGGAAAAAATTCCATAGTATCTTCCTTTTCAAGTGAAATCGGGCCGCATCAGCCCCGAAGCTCCCGGATGCGGGCGGGAATGTCCGCCGCCTTGTACACGGCGGACCCGGCCACCAGGACGTTTGCGCCGCTGGCCACGCAGATCTTGCAGGTAGCGGGGTCCACGCCGCCGTCCACCTCCAGCTCACAGCCGGGGTTCATGGCGTCGATATACCGGCGGATCTCCTGCACCTTGGGCATCATGTCGGCCATGAACTTCTGGCCGCCGAAGCCCGGCTCCACCGTCATCACCAGGATCATCTCCACCCGGTCGATAAAGGGCAGCACGGCGCTGGCCGGGGTCCTGGGCTTCACCACCACGCCGGCCTTTTTGCCCTTGGCGTGGATTTTGTCGATGGCGGCCAGGATGTTCTCCTGGGTGTCGGCCTCCACATGGCAGGTGACGATGTCCGCCCCGGCGTCGCAGAACTGGTCCACATAGCGCACCGGCTCCCGGATCATCAGATGCACGTCCAGGGGCAGGTCCGTCACCGGGCGGATGCACTTCACCACCGGGATGCCGATGGAGATGTTGGGCACGAACAAGCCGTCCATCACGTCCACATGGACGTAATCCGCGGTGGAGATGGCCTGAATGTCCCGGGCCAGATACGCAAAGTCCGCGGACAGGATAGAGGGGGAAATTTTGATCATGAGAATCGGTCCTTTCAATCAGCAGGGTGACGGGGCGGCGGCAGACGGCATAGGATGGCTCAAGCGGCCCGGGACCGGAAGCTCTCCGGCCAGTCCGGCGCAGCCCTCCCGCCCCGCAGGAGACGCCGGCCGCCGCTTTTCAGATAGGGGGCCGGCGGTTCGCCGGCCCTCAATTGGGCAAAAGAATACACATACATTATACCAATCCCCCCGGCAGATTGCAACGAGGAAAAGGGCCGATTCCCCGGTCCCAGAGGCCTGCGGCGGAAAAAATCATGTCCATTCTGTGAATTTTGCAAAGAAAGGCTTTACGTTTGCGGCAGATTCCTGTAGAATAAGTGCGTCCTTTTCCGGAAGGACCTCATTTTTTTGCAGAACGAGGCGCTCGTATGAATTTCTTCCAAAAAATTGGCAACTCCCTGGCCCGGTTCATGTATGGGCGCAACGGCGTGGACCAGCTGGGGTTCGTGACCCTCTGGGCGGCCATTATTCTGGACGTGGTCAACCTCTTTGTCCGGAACCAGGTGGCCTACAGCATTCTGTCGGCGGTGGCCATGGTGCTGACCATTTGGATGGTGTTTCGCATGTTTTCCAAGAACCTGTCCAAGCGCCGGGCAGAGAATGCGGCTTATATGAACAAGGTGGTCTATCCCCTGCGGCAGGCCCTGTCCCGCAGCCGGGACAAGGAGCACAAGTATTTCACCTGCCCCAGCTGCCGCACGGTGTGCCGGGTACCCCGGGGCAAGGGCCGCATCGTCATCACCTGCCCCAAGTGCGGCGCGGAAATTCACGGCAAGAGCTGACAGCAAGAAAATATCAACTCCCGGCGCGGGTGCCCCGCGCCGGGAGTTTTTATGCTCTGCCGCTTATCCGATCCACTCCACCCGGCAGGCCTCCCGCAGCATCTCATCGGAGGCTGCTTTGTTCTCGGCATAGGCGTCGGGCCCGGCCTCGTAGTCGGCGGTGATGGCCTCCAGCTCCCGGGAAAGCCGGCCATAGCCGTCGGAAACCGTCAGCTTCCCGCCTCTGATGCGGGTGATCCTGTCCCGGGCGTCTGGCCACTCCCCGGTGTCCGGGCCGCTTTCCAGAATCGTCCGGTTCCGGCCCAGGGAGGCGATGAGCCAGGCTTCGTACCGGGCCGGTGCATAGCCCGCCGCCTCCAGCGGGGCGGACCGCTCCAGCCGCACCGCGTATCCCACGGACGGGTGCTTTTCCTGGACGTCCCGCACCAGCTGGCACACCTCCCGGAAGATCCGGTCCTCGGCCTGCCGGACCTCCGCCGCGCTGACGGTTCCTTCGGCGGGCCGGGATTTTCGGGCCGGTGTCTTGGAGGCGGGCCGCTCCGGAGCGCTCTCCTCCGGCTCCTTTTGGGGCAGGGCCCGCCGGATCAGGCAGTACCCCACTAGGCAGAAAACCACCGACAGCCCCGCCTGCGTCAGGATCGACCGGCGGGTCATGGCCCCCTGCCGGACGGACTTCTCCGGCGCGTCGGGGTCATACCGGACGGCCAGGGTCTCCCCAAAGCCGTAGCGCAAGCGCACCCGGTGCAGCTTCCCAGTGTAAACGTTGCCCCGGGCCTCGTACTGGTAGGTGATGTTGTATTCTTTTCCGTTTTCGGCCACGTCGATCACCGTCGCCGTGGCGACCGGCCAGTTCCTTTGCCGCACATAGACGGTGACATTGCTGACCAGGCTATAGACCGTGACGCAGAGAAAGATCACCGCCGCCGCAAACAGCATGGGATTAAAGCCCTTGAACCTCTTCATAGCTCCTCCAATTACTTTGACATTAGGATTTGTAGGTCTGCAGTGGTAAATTTCCCGCTTTCTTATTTGCCCCAGTAGCCCACAGATTCCAGAAACGCAAGCACATCGGCCTTATCCTCCTGCGTAGTATACACATAAAGCATCATCCTGCCGCTACGGATCTTTGCTGCGAAATTCGTGGGGCTGTCCACGGCATAGATCTGACGAGCAGCGGTATTGCTCTCCGTCACCTCACCGGTGATTGGGAGGGTCGCAGCAGCATAGATGCGGCGGCAGCCGTCTGCGGAATCCAGCCTACAGAAGTCTAACCGCAAGGCGTCCTCATGCACGGAAACAGAGCGGATCAACATGGACCCGACGCCCCATCTCTGGCGAACGTCCTCCGTGGAGTCCACAGCGGTGTAGCCGGTCGCCACTGCGGCATTGCGGAACTCATCCAAGTCCGCAGCTCCCGACGTAAGGAAAAATTTCACGAAAAGGATAACGGCAACGAACGCAAGAAGCCAAGCCGCAAGTCGGGGAACCCACTGCTTTGCCGGGATCTTTGCAATGGCCGTTGAATCAAACCCTATATCTGTCTTCGGGACCGATTCCTTCGGCTCCTCAGTGTGCTTCTTTCGCAGGAGATTGCGAAACAGCTCCACCCCCCCAGAGAGGAAAAAGCCCACCACTGCGATGGCCGTTCCCAAAATCAGAAGTACCACCAGATCACGGGTATTGGGAGAGAGAATCGCCGTGTTCTCTTCCGGCATTTCCGGGTCGTATTTCACGGTAATGGTATCACCGACCAGGCGGGGTGATGACATACGTCCTGTGCTGCCCGTATAGGTTTTCCCGTCCACGACATACTCATATGTCATGATGTAGTAGGTAATGTGGCTGTTATGTAGTGACGAGGAACTGCCTTCTTCGCTGGAGACATCTGTGACCGTGGCCTCTATGGGAATCCAGTCCTTCTGACGGGATTGGCCTGCATAGTCTCCAATCCCGTTTACGATCAGGTAGATGCCCACAATCATCATCACATAGCCCATGAATCGGAAGTAAAGCGGAAATTTTCTATTTTGTTTTCTCCACATTCTTAATTCTTATGCCTCCTTGCTTCGCTCCATCAGCACCTCTATTTCCCGCTGAAACAGAGCCTTATCATACAGAATCTTATGCTTCGTACCAGTGGAGTCTGTGCTCCTCCATCAGATGGAAATCACAAAAAATACCATCAGGTTATAGAAAAAGTGCATCCCGGCGCAGACGTAAAAGGCGTTGTCCCGGCGGATTATCTGCCGGACCAGCAGGGCGGCCAGCCGGAAGGCAAAGGCGATGACCACCTGCTTCACGCTGCCGTTCATCGCCCAGTGTACCCCGGCAAACAGCGCGGCCGCAGCCGCCATGCTCCACACGGCTTTCCCTCTGAACAGCCGCATCAGGGTGTCGTACAGGTAGTAGTTGAAATACGCCTCCTCAGCCAATGCAACGATCATCTGCACCAGGATGAAGCTGGCGGCATTCTGTATGCCCAGCCGGGGAAACAGCGAAATGTCCTCGAACAGCATGGCGACGCCCGCGAAAACCATCGCCAGCAGGCACCCCAACCCCAGTCCCGTCAGAACCTGCCGGACCACGTTGGCGGCAGTCCGCTTCAGCCTGAAGAGGTCCGTGTCAAAGTCCCAGCGCATATAGGCGGCGCTCAGCCCCAGCACAAGGCCGTTGAAGGCCATGTAAAACAGGTTGGGCAGGTTGGCCGCGCGGCTTGTGAGAAAAAGCGCGGACAGATAGACCAGCAGGAGCACCGCATGGTGCGGCAGGCAGTGTTTTGGCAGTGCTTTCATGTTCCCTTACCTCCGCAGATAGCCGGTCTCCGCCAGAATTTCGTTGATCTCCGTCAGAGAATCCGGCGAACAGGCGTAAATCAGCGTGTCGCCCCGGAACAGCACCAGATAGTACACGCCGTCCGCCACTATGGTGAACATCTTGCCGCCGCCCGAGAGGGCGGTCTCGTGGCTTTCCCGCGCCCTAGGCTCCAGGTCCGGGGCCGTCTCATAGGATATCTGGTTATACACCAGGTCCACCGTTTTATCGTCGGCGTAGCGATAGCACTCCACCCGACTGCCGCCCTTTGCCCCGGCGATGGCCTGGGTGAGCTTGTTCCGGTCGATCCGCCCATAGGTCAGGGATACGTCCGCCGTTTCGTACCCCTTTTCCTGCAGAATCTGCGCAAAATGCACCGGGTCCGGCGTCTCCGTCCGCCCGGAGGCCGCGCCGCTTCCGAAGATATACAGGACCGCCAGAAGGACGCCCACCGGCACGGCGGCGCGAGCCGCCGTTTTTCCCAGGTGCGCCCGGCTGTATGCCCGCTCCGCCTGGTGCTTTTCCCGGAGCTTCTCCGCCGCAACGGGGTCCAGGGGATGGCCCCGCCTGTAGAGTGCGCCCCCGGCGGCCAGAACCAGGTTGACGGCAAGCAGGATGCAGTTGCCGGTCATGGCGAAGGACACCCGGTCCGGGCTGGCATACACCCGGGCCAAGAGGTACATGGCCGCCACGCTGGGGAGGACCGCCGCCACGTGCATCCGCATAAAGCAGATGGACTTTTCCGGGTTGGCGCTGTACTCGTTGAAGAAGTGGACGTAGTACCACCAGTTCCGCTTTCTTCTAACGGACGACGCACTGATGCCGGAGGTGGCTTCTTTGAATTCCATATAGGTCATCCCGGTCAGATGCACGGCCTCCCGGATCATCCAGTGGGTGCAGAGCAGGTTGAACGGCACCAGGAGAACGGAAAACAGGATGCAGATTATCTGAGCATTCACGATAGATCACGCCTTTCTTATGCAAAGATTATAAAAAAAGCAGCCTTGAAAGTCAAGGCTTTCTCACGGAGCGAAACGTACCGCTCCTTCCAAAAAAAGCGGCAAAAAACTGTGCCATTTCTGACACAGCTTTTTGCCGTATTTGGGAGGTAAAAACGCGATATAAGGGTGATTTCACACGCGGCTTTTTCAAGGGCTTTTTCCTCCGGCAGGCCGTCATCTGCGGCAGATGCTTCTGGACGATTTCCCCCACCATGACGCCGACAAGTGAAAGCAGAACAAAAAACGGTCCCCGCCGAAAGCGGGTGCAACTTAGGGATTTCGTAATCCCGGAAATATCGGCATAGTCGTGTTATGCGGCTATGCCGTTTTTTCTTTTCCGTCTGGCTGTGGCGGATTAAATGAGCCGATACAATTCCATACGATTCTAAGTTTCTGAACCTTTTTTCCGCATACACGTTCAGCTTGGAAAACTTCAATACGCTCAACAAATTCCCTTATGATCTCTGCATTCAGTTCACGGATATCTGTATGCTTTCGTACAAGAGCAATGAAGCTGTCCACATTCACACGATTCTCCTGCTGAGCGGCAATATTACCTCGAAGCACCGTGATGCGTTCGTCCAGTGTCTTTTGCTCCGCTTCATAACTTTCGGACATCTTGGCAAAACGCTCATCGGATATCTTACCCTCGACATTATCCTCGTAGAGCCGCTGAATGATGGTATCGAGCTTGTGAATCCGTGTTTGAGTCTGCTCCAGCTCCCGTTTTTCGTCTCGGAGCGTCTTTTCGGTTTCGGCTTTGGACAACTTTGTGACCATTTCCACGAATTCCTCCTCGTGCTCACGCACATAGGCGGTTACATTACGGATGCCGTCCAGCAGGAACTCCTCAATAACGGAATTGCGGATCTGATGTGAGGAACAGACTTCTTTTCCCCGTTTACGATAGGTGGCGCAAACCATGTACTCGCTTTGCGGTAGATTGCGCCCGCGCACCTGGTACAGCTTCGCACCACAGTCGGCACAGAATACCATGCCGGACAAAGTCGGCATTTCACCTATTGGTGTAACTCTGCGCCTGCCGTCGCGGATCCGCTGCACGATATCGTAGGTCTCTCGGTCAATAATGGCTTCATGGGTGTTCTCGAAAATCTGCCACTCAGAAGGGTCACGATGCAATTGCTTTTTCTGTTTGTAGGATTTGCGGTAGGTCTTGAAGTTGACTGTAGATCCGAGATATTCAGGCCTGGAGAGCATATGGGAAACAGTACTATTTCCCCATATGTAATCTCCGGCAAATTCCCGATTATCAGGAATCGTTCGTCCGTGGTGCTTGGCATACGCCGTAGGATTCATGATGTGCCGCTTTGTGATCTCCTTTGCAATCTGTGATACTCCATACCCCTGTACGCACAGCCGAAATATCTCCCAGACAACCGCAGCCGCTTCTTCATCAATGATCCAATGCGTTTTATCTTCCGGGTCTTTCACATATCCGTATGGCGGGTTCGTGCTGAGCGGCTTCCCGGACTGTCCCTTTGCTTTGAAAACGGCACGTATCTTACGGCTGGTATCCTTAGCATAAAATTCATTAAAGATATTAATAAACGGGGTCATGTCGTTTTCAGCCTGGTTTGCACTATCTACGCCGTTGTTAATGGCAATGAAGCGAATATCGGCATTGGGGAAAATCATCTCTGTATACATACCGACTTTCAAATAGTCGCGCCCCAGGCGGCTCATGTCTTTTACGATAATCGTGCCGACCCTTCCCTCGTCCACCAATCCCATAAGCCGTTGCCAATCGGGACGGTCAAAGTTCGTGCCGGAAAACCCGTCATCTACGAAAAATGCGGTATTGCGAAACCCGTTTTCGTCTGCGTACTTCAGTAGTATAGCTTTTTGGTTAATAATGCTGTTGGAATCACCCTGCAGTTCATCGTCTCGCGAAAGGCGGCAGTACAAAGCGGTAATTTTTCCGTCAGCAGCATAAGACTGCCTGTTATTATTCATGTGCTCCTCCTTCCCGACAGTCTTCAAGCGGTACTGTATTATCGCTCTGAACTGCAGATATAGCAAGCTTTTATGCGGATTTTTCCAGATAACTTTTTGTGTCTTTCAGGATGAGCCTCTTGACCTTTTCATAGGCAGATTCTTTGGCATTATCGCTGATGGTGTATTCTACGATATAAATAGTGCTATCGCGTTTCTTGGCGGCAATACTAACGAGCTTCCGTTCCATATATTCCTCCCCTCCTTGCTAATAACAGATAGGCCCAGGTCTGTTGTCCGGTCGATAGAGCCGCATAGCTCCCCAAGGGGCCATCATATCTTTGCGGCTTTTCGTTTCGGGCAACGGCCCGGGGGTTCGTGTGCAAAAACGCATATTCAAATGGGTAATTAAACCGTGAAACGGTAAATACCCCATATAAAATGCGTACAATCTGATGTAAAACAATCTTTGAAAAGGGTGCGGCAGAACAATCCCACCGCACCCGATTTCATGATTAGCTGTTCTGCCCGGCTTCGGCAATTTTCAGTGCCTTGAGCGCATCGCGGCGGATGAGTTTGCCGTCAAGAAACTCCGTAGCCAGATAGCCAATCTGGTCGAGCGTAACAAAATGCTCCTTCAGCGCCTGGACACTGACAGGGCTACGGTCAATGATCCAGTAATAGCTGAAATTGCCGAACACCACAGGCTTTGCGCCGTCCTTCACGGGCGGCATATCGTAGGAGATAACTACGGACTTGCCGAGAATGGTGTTGTCGGACGGATTCCACAGGTAATTTCCGGCGGAGTCCTTGAGTGTACGCAGCGTCAGTGCCGTTTCGTCGTTCATCATCCATACAGCGTTTTTACGATACTTCGCATCGAGCGAATGGTACAGCCGGAGAACATCGTCAAAGGAAAGCACGGAAGTGGTGATCCCCGTCTCTGCACCTGCAGTATCGTCCAGAATGCCGGTCGGCATATGTTCGCCCGTACCGAGTACAAAACCTTTGTCCTCGGCTTTAGCGAAATTCTCCGCAAGACGCTCCGTCAGATAGTCCTCAAGGCTAAATGCAGCATCATGCACAAAATCATCGTCCAGTTTAACGAACACTGCCAGCTTGTGGGAATCCACGGCATAGCGGGTAAAGTCATTCACACCGTCCTGAAGCGGAATGCTGCCGCCCTCCGGCACCCATGCGGCAATGTCGGAGCAGTCCTTGGCGAAGATACGGCTTGCACCGTTATAGGATTTTATGACCGTGGCCATGCTGCGAAACAAGCTTTCCTGCGTAATTGCTTTTTGGAGTTTGTCATTGCTGCCGGAGGGCAGTGTATACCCACCGGTAATGCCGTTTGCTCCACCATGGATCTTATCGTATGCGTGCTGAATACCTCTCATGGCATCCCAGAAGTGTTCGCTGTATTCGGCAGTTCCGATGAGATATTCCTTTTCGTTGAATATAGTCATTTCGGTGTCCCTCCTTAATCTCTGTCACACACCGGGCATTCGTACAGCCCCAGCGTGTAAAAATCTTTGCATCTGCCGACCTGTTTGAGGTTATTGCCCTTGCAGCGCGGGCACTTGATGTCGTAGGCGAGTGCCATTTCAATATTATGGGGCTGCTTGGCATGAAGACGGTAGTAGCGGCGGGTGTTGTTGTGTCGGTCACGGATGTACTCGTTGGTAAGATACAGGTCGTACATACTTGCGGTGTACTCATCGGTATAGTAGTGATTAGTTTCCGGCGTAAAGGAGCGCCAGTTGTACTTGTTTGCTCTCAGGGGGTAGTTGCTCATTTTGTTTTCCTCGCTTTCTTATTTATGGCAGTTTTTGCAGCAGTAAAGTGCCAGATGATATTTGTCCACAGGTGCAGAGATCGGTGTCATGCCTTTCCCGCATAGCGGACAGTGGATGGTATAGGTTTTTACGTTTGCGGCAGATACGCCGCCGACCGAACATAGCCGGTAATACTGCGGAACGATCTCCTGCAGATACACTTCGTGGCTTTGCCGTATCGTATCCTCATCGCCGGAAAAGAACATGGGCGTTTTCACCATGCCTGTGCTGTCACAGTCGATGAGCGGGTAATATTTGATTTCCTGCATAGCGACTCCTACCTTGTAAAACGACCGTGGCAAAATGCCATTGCTTCCTCATACGAACCGAACAGCACGCAGGAAAAGCCATACTCGACCTTCCACACGGGGAAATCCCGATCCTTGCTCTGCGAAATGACCACGGGTCTGTTCCGGCGGTCTTTCATAAGGGCTTTACATTCATAGCCACCACGGGAAAAATCTTTCCTGTCGGCATCCGTGAATGTCGGCTTTGCGCCATAGTAAATTTTGTACCTCAATTTGAAAATCCTCACTTTCTTATGAATTGTGTTTCAGGCAAAACAGCCTGTCTCTGTCCGTGTAGCCGCTGGTGAGCAGCTGATTGGAGTAGTCAAATAGCTGCTCCACAGCCTCGCCGATGGCTTCTGCACTGCGCCCTACATCACGCACCGTTTTCACGATGATGCAGTCCGGAGCACGGTCACCGTACCAGAGATATAGCGTAGCCGGGCACTTTCGGTTGGCGCGGCTGCATCCGCTGATCTCCACATTGAAGTCGTTGCCGAAATCCCGATACAGGCACTTCTCCAGGTCGATGGTACGGATGCTGTAATTTGCTCCGAGAGCCTTTTTCAGCTCCGGCAGTGACGGGTAATGTACCATTGTCGTTTCCCTCCTTCCCTTGAATTGATGCTGCGGGTAGCAATGGGTAGCAGTACGGGTAGTTGCATTTTTGAACACTGCTACCCGAAAAAAGCCTTGTGTATCAAGGACTTTCGCCTTGCGGGTAGCAGAGGTAGCAGCTGCTGCCGAGGTTATGTCCACGGGAGATAATCCTTGTATGCATTTCTCTGACTTGCTTCCTAACTTTATTTTTTCGGCTGAGAAGTTGGAAGAACTGCTACCTCTGCTACCCAGTGCCCCGAAACCCTTGCGGCAGCTGTGTTTTCTTTGGTAGCAGCAGTGATTTTTACTGCTACCCGTACTACTACCTCTGCTACACGAATTACAGAAAATCCGTACCATCATAGCCGTATTCCCTTGCGTACTGCTCCTTGGCTTCAAGCGTCAGCGTATAGTCTTTGTAATAGGTGTTACCTTTTTGCCGCGTGGTCATCTCTGCGTATACCGTGTCGAGATGCTCAGCAAGTTGCTCACGAAACTCCTTTGCTGTCTTGGAAAAGCCGTTGTTATTGTCCCTGCACCATGCCTGATAGACCCGGTAAATGCGCCCGGTGGTGCAGTGCTTTTGAATCTTGCCGTTCTGCCATGGACACATACACTCCTCAAAGAAGCTGACGACCGTGCTGTTTTCGGACATATACCGTGTCCGTGCTGCCGAGATACTCTCCGGCTCGGAAAAGCGATAGCCGTTGTGGATGACCGTTTGCAGTGCCTGTACAGCTTTGTACACGATGCCGTTGCGCTCTGCGTACATTTTGTCAAGCAACTGCTTGTCCTGCCTGTCTTTCGGAATAACATTCGGGCAGAGCACTACCATGATGCGGTCGTATACCCACTGACCGTTGTCTCCACCGAACTTTGGCAGGCGGTTCATGCAAAACCAGAGCAAACCATTGTAGGTGAACTCAAATGCCTGCTGCCCTTTGAACTCGGCATACAGGCTATCACCACCTGTGATCTTCTTGAAGGTTTTCAGCTCGTCCACGGAAAGAAAGCTCATATCCGAGGAGCCGGCAAGCCGTGTGCCGTAGATCGCACCAGTGCCGAAACGGGCTTCAATCTCTTTCAGGTCGATGCCGATGAAGTTGCCCTTGCCGAGCAGCCGCTCCACAAGACTTTTGAGCTGAGATTTACCTGTATCGCCGTCACCTACAAGGAACAGTGCCTTTTTCATCCGCCAGCCCTTGATGTTGGAAATACAGACACCCATAAACTCCAGAAGAAGCTGTTCGACCGCCTTATCCCCGTTTGTGAGTGTGCGCATATACGCATCAAACACAGGTGTCGGCTCCGGCTTGCCCGTCCAGTCGCACGGGATCTGAATCGTGGAATACACGGTCGGTGTGTGTGGGATCAGAACGGTGTCCGTTTCGGTGACTCGGAGCAGACCATTTTTGAAATTGATCAGCCCCTCGTCGCCATCAAGCTCCTCCTGACTTATATAGTTTAGGTCGGTTGTTATGTGTTGCAGTGCCTCTGTGACCTTGCTCATCTTGACCAATTCCTCGTCATAATCGGCAATACACTGCTTGATAATGCCCATGAACATATCGTTGGAATACAGCCGGTAGCGGCCGTTCTCGTAGACATATTTCAAAAGCCCCTGCTTGCCGTTATCCCTAACGAGGATGTAATTCAAATGCTCCCGAACATATCTCGCCAGCAGCGGCACAACAACATACGGTTCGCCGGTCATTTCGTTGAATCGGATAAAATACGGGTGCTCCATCTTCGATTGGTGGAATGTGCCGTGACAGGCCTCAATGCCCTTCTCGATGGTGGCCGTGCGGTAATCCTCGCGCTCCCACTTTTCCCGGTACAGAGCGGAGGATCGGAACACCGTGTCGATCATCGCCGGGTCAGGCCCCGTGCGGAACGCGATCATGGCGCAGAGCGCACAGTCGGCTTCGGATTGGGAGCCGTAGTCGGAGAAATCCCCGTCGCAGTATAGCTTGCGGAATTTCTCGCCGTTTTTCTGCTTCAGCAGATTGGCCACGATGTCGAACAGCTCACGGTCATCCCCGTCCCGCTTTCCGCTGTATTTGACTCTCTGCTGTCTGCGCATATCCTTGTCCAGCGTAACGAGCAGTGCGTCCGTACACTCTTTCAGCGGAACATTATGTATCACATTGCCTGTATAAACGGCAAAGCGATTTGTGATACCGCCGCAGTACAGCTCCGTGCTGTTGTGCGGATTTTTCATGTAGAACGCTTTGTCCAGCCGCAATTTTCCGTCTTTATCAAGATAGGTCGGCACTCGGTCGATATCGCATTTCCCGTAGATATGGATACCGCCGCCGCTGACTGAATACTCGGCATAGGAGTTGAATCGTTCAAGCATCAGTTGCACAAATGGGTCGGTGAGTTCCTTGTGGTCGATATCCAAAAAGAAGTACCCTTGCGGGATTGTGAATCCGACACCGTTATAGCCGTGCTTATCGGCGGCTTTGATAGCCTCATCGTATGTCACCCATGTGTGCGCATACTCGCTGTTCGTGCCTGTCGCAGTGCCGCTTGCCGAGATCGGCACCTTCGTGCGCTTGCCCTTGCGGGTCTCATAATTCCAGCAGAGCCATACCTTCTGTGATTTCAACTCGTCCATATGCATTTCACCGTCACCCCCTCTCTGCGTTATTTTCACGGCGCTCACTCCTGCTTGTTTGAAGTGATGACCAGCCGCTCCCGAAAAGCGTCAACGGGAATGAGGATCCTTGTACCGATGCGGATGGACGGAAAGCCCTCCGATTTCACAAGCTCATACGCCTTCGGCAGGGATATGCCCAGCTGCTAGGACAGTTCTTGTACGCTCATCGTTGTCTTTTCCATATCCTTCATACCTCCATTTCTGTAAATTTGGGCGCAAAAATACCACCTTCAAAAATCTCGCATGGATTTTCATAGGTGGTCACGTCAGCATAATATTGGCTTTTCCGTTTGTCATGATCTGCCGGACTGCATTGTAGGCCGTAAGGTCTTTCACGCCGCAGCCGTTTCGCTTGTCGATGCGTTCCTCTCGCTGCTTGATGCGGCGGTTTTCACGCTGGCGCTTTCTGTCTTTCAAGTTCATTGCCTCCTTCTGAAAAATATAGACTGCTCCCGCAAGTGCGGGAAACAGCCTTTCCTGGTTGACATCCGCGAATGAGAAATGCATTTCTCACTTTTCTCACTTGCATTATATAACTTTGCGTTATTCGAGTCAATAGCAAAACAGAAAATTTTTTAAAGATTTTTATACGGTTGTAGAACCCTATAGAATCCATTCTCACTGGTAGCTTGACAAAACTCACTTATAGTAATATAATATGAGTGAAATCCAAGACGAGGTGTGAGAACCATGTTCCCTGAACGACTGAAAGACCTTAGAAAAGAAAAAGGCATGACACAGATTGAGCTTGCTACAGCACTTGGCGTATCCAGCGGCACCGTTGCCATGTGGGAAACCGGAAAACGCAAGCCCAGCTTTGAGATGTTTGAAAAACTGACGCAGGTTTTTGATAAACGGATCGATTATATTCTTGGAACGTCGGATGATCCGGCTCCGGCCAAACTGAACGACATGGAAGTCGCACAACTGGGAAACTGGGCAATGCAGGAGGAGTACGAGGATGTCATGCGCAAATACTCCTTGCTTGATGATTTTGGACAAAAAACGATAGCAGCTGTTCTGCGCATGGAATTTGCCCGCTGCCAGGAGCAAGGAACCCTGAAAAGCGGGAAAAGCGTGTCCGTTTCCGTAAAAGTGAGAGACTTGCCGGATGAAGTGCTTACTGTGAATACAGTGGAGGGTGAATAATGGATAAAAAGAGAGTCGGTCAAATCAAAGAGCAATTTGACCTTGTGATACATAGCGACCAGGAGGCACATATTGAATTTTGGTATGCGCGTGACCTCATGCCGCTTCTCGGCTATGAACGGTGGGAGAACTTTGATAAGGCAATCGGACGCGCTATCGAATCCTGTGAAACCAGTGGAATAGAAGTATCAGATCATTTTCGTGAGGTCACGAAAATGATAACCGCTGGCAAAGGTGCGCAGCGATCGGTCAAGGATTACATGCTTACTCGTTACGCATGTTATTTGATTGCCCAAAACGGAGATCCTAAAAAAGAAGAAATTGCCTTTGCACAAAGTTATTTTGCCGTCCAGACTCGAAAGCAGGAGCTGATCGAAGAACGCATTTCTCTTATTGAGCGCACAGAAGCCAGAGGCAGACTGCGGGAATCCGAAAAACGGCTTTCACAGAATATTTATGAGCGTGGTGTGGATGACGCCGGGTTCGGACGCATTCGTTCGAAGGGTGACCGGGCTCTGTTTGGCGGTTACACGACGCAAGAAATGAAGGAGCGACTTGGGGTGAAAGACAATCGCCCACTGGCTGATTTCCTGCCGACGCTCTCCATTGCCGCAAAGAACCTTGCGGCAGAAATGACCAACTACAATGTTGAGGAAAAGGATCTTCAAGGCGAGCGGGCCATTACCGGAGAACATGTGCAAAACAATCGCTCCGTGCGGGATATGCTTGGACAGCGTGGCATTCAACCGGAGAATTTGCCTGCTGCAGAAGACATTAAAAAACTGGAGCGGCGTGTCAAATCTCAGGAGAGGAAACTGGCTGCGCAGTCCGGAAAGCTCCCTTGCGAAAGCGAGGAGGATAAATAATGGCTAACAAACTGGAACTGACTTGGTATGGCAAGGACGAGCCGATTCGAGTCGAGCCTCGGTTGCTGATTGAAAATACGGAGCTTTCCAACACTGCCGCCGACCCGGATACGCAGAATATGCTGATCCATGGGGATAATCTGCTGGCGCTGAAAGCACTGGAAAGTAAATTTGCTGGACAGGTAAAGTGCATCTATATCGATCCGCCGTATAATGTTGGTGCTATGAATGAGCACTACGACGATTTGATCGAGCATTCCATTTGGCTCAACAGAATGCGCCCTCGTTTACAATTATTACGCAGTTTGCTGTGTGATGAGGGTGTTATCTTTATTCAAATCAGTGATGAAGAACAGGCTTATTTGAAGGTTCTTTGTGACGAAGTATTTGGCCGTTCGAATTTTATTAATATGGTTTCTGTCAATATGAAAAATGTTGCAGGTGCCTCCGGCGGCGGAGAAGATAAAAAGCTCAAGAAAAATTGCGAGTATGTTCTTATTTATGCTAAAAAATACGAATTAATGCCCCTGTTCAGCGGCCCATACTTATATACTGAAATGTCCGATCTGATACAGCAATATCTTGATGAGGGGAAAAGCTGGAAATACACAACTGTTCTAGTGGATCCTGGTGAAAAGGAGTATTTTGGTTCTACTGTAGATGGAGACGGAAACGAAATAAAGGTATTTCTAAGAAAAAAAGTTGTTACGATGTCTATTAATCAAATTGCCAAACGAGATGGAATAACAACAAAAGCGGCATATAAGAAATATGGAATTAGCGTTTTTAGGACTACAAATGCACAATCTTCAATCCGAACTCGTATAATTGACTACAAAAAAGAAATGGGAATTGCCTGTCAATACCTTTCTATTGAATATGTGCCCAAAACAGGTAAAAATAGAGGGAAAGTTTACGAACAATTCTACAAGGATGATATTTGTAATCTGCTTGTATGGTTAAGGGACACCTCGGAAGTGATTGATGGGGAGTTATACAAAAAAGACCTTCAAGGAACCTACTGGGACATGAATGCATGGATGAAGAATGTCGCCAGAGAAGGTGCTGTTGATTTCCCTCAGTCTAAAAAGCCGGAGAAATTGATTCAGCAAATAATTGAGATGTGTACACAACCGGGCGATTTGGTTTTGGATAGTTTTCTTGGCTCTGGCACAACTGCCGCCGTGGCGCACAAAACATATAGGCGCTATATTGGTGTTGAAATGGGCGGCCATGCCTATTCTCTGTGCAAACCTCGATTGGATAGTATAATTTTAGGCACTGACAATAGCGGCATTACAAAAGCCGTTAATTGGCAGGGCGGCGGCGGGTACCGCTTCTATGAGGTCGCACCAACGCTCATTAACAAAGACCCATTTGACGAATACGTCATCAACGAGGACTATGACGCCAATATGCTGGCAGCAGCGGTGGCCCTGCACGAGGGATTCCGCTATCAGCCGGATGGAGACCTGTTCTGGAAACAGTCCGTAGGCAACGAGAACAGCTACCTCTTTGTGACTACCCGCCACCTGAACAGCCCCTATCTGGACTCCATCAAGGACACCATGGAGGAGGGCGAGTATCTGATCATCGCTTGCCGCTCTTTTGACAGCGGACTGGACAAGGCTTACGATAATATCACAGTGAAGAAGATCCCGCAAATGCTGCTGGAACGCTGCGAGTTCGGCAAAGCAGATTACAACCTGAATATCGTACACCCGCCGGTGTATGATGATTGCGACGAGGAGGAAGAGGATGTCTAACGATTTTCCGCTCTATACCACAGACTATATCAGTGGCGTCATGTCCCTCCGCAAGCCGCAGACGCAATCGTTGAAGATTCTTGAAGAGATCACCAACGCCGTACAGCTCCGTAAAGGTATGAATCTGAAAGCGGCACTGGGCGCTGTCCACGCTATGTATCCGATCTGCTCCGATTTTGAGCGAGACTTTATGTCCCTGACCTTTGCTCTGGCAACCGGCGTCGGCAAGACTCGCTTGATGGGAGCCTTTATCGCCTACCTTTACACGCAGCACCATATCAGGAACTTTTTCGTGGTTGCTCCCAATACTACGATTTTTGAAAAACTCAAAAAGGATCTCAGTGATAACAATAGTGCCAAGTATGTGTTCAAGGGGCTTGGCTGTTTCAGCACGCCGCCGCAGATCATTACGGATGACGATTACCGTGAAAAAACGCTCTCCCTGTTTGAATCCGATGTTCACATCTTCGTGTATAACATCGATAAATTCAACAAAGAGGGCGCAAACATGAAAAAGGTGAACGAGCTCATTGGGGACTCGTTCTATCAGGCGTTGTCTGACTTGCCGGATCTTGTGCTCATTATGGATGAGTCGCACCATTACCGGGCAGAAAAGGGGGCACAGACACTGAACGAGCTGCATCCGCTGCTGGGATTGGAATTGACAGCGACACCATTGGTGACCAAGGGGAACAAGCAGATGCCGTTCAAAAATGTGGTATATGAATACCCTCTGTCCAAGGCAATCGAGGATGGCTATACCCGCACCCCATATGCCGTGACCCGCTCGGACATTGATTTCTATAACTTCGGTGATGAACAGCTGGATAAAATGATGTTGCTGGACGGCATCACCTGCCACGAAAGCACAAAGCGCAAATTGGAAGTCTACGCTGCCAATCACGGTAAGCCTGTGGTGAAGCCGTTTATGCTCGTAGTTTGCAAGGATACAGATCACGCAACCTGGGTGGAGCAATTCGTAAAGTCAGACGAATTCCGTGGTGGCGCATATCGCAACAAAACGATAATCGTCCACTCTAAACAGAAAGGCGCAGAAACCGAAGCAAATACTCGCCTGCTTCTGGATGTGGAAAATCCGGAAAATCCGGTGGAGATCGTGATCCATGTCAATATGCTCAAAGAAGGCTGGGATGTCAACAACCTCTATACCATCGTTCCGCTCCGGACGGCCGCATCCAAAATTCTGCGGGAGCAGATGGTCGGTCGCGGTCTGCGCCTGCCCTATGGAGAGTGCACCGGTGACCGGGATGTGGACGCCGTCATGCTGACTGCGCATGATAAATTCAATGATATTTTGGCGGAGGCACAGAAGGGTGATTCTATTTTTAAGGCTGGGAATGTCATTAAAGCAGAAGAAATCAAGCCCGAAGAAGTGGTCTATACTCAGCTGCCAATAGAAACCGATCCGGATGCCGAGCTGGAAAAAGCGTATGCTCATACTCAAATTGAAAAGACGGATACCACAGATGCACTGATCAAGAAGGCAGCTGACTTGATCAAAGCAGAGGTTGAGCAGCACATTCAGCATACCCCGGCGCATACGGTCACCCCTGTGCAGGCACAGCAAATTGTAGAAACAGTCAAACAGAAGGTCGCTGAGGATAAGGATCTGGGACAGACCTTCAAGGAGAATGAAATGCCGCTGGCAGCATGGATGCTCTACCAAACCGAGGAAACGCACAGAGCTGCCGTGAACAAATTTATTCCGATTCCCCGTATCAAGGTAACGGATGCCGGTGTTGAGGAATATGTGTTCGTAGACTTTGATTTGGACATGGCAGATTTTATCCATGTGCCGATCAAGAATGAGCTGCTCGTTCAGAATCTGGAGGATATGCAGGACCGGCAGCGCATCAAGGGCGATGCAATCGATTTTGAGGGCTACAATCCGAAAAAGGTCATAGTGGAACAGCTGCGTGCAAAGCCGGAAATCGATTACGAAAAGTGTTCCAAACTGCTGTTCAAACTGATTACTCAGGTCTGCGACCATTACGAAACCCGATATGGCACAAACGGAATGCAAAACATCATTATGATGTACAAGCGGGATATTGGCAATAAAATCTACAAGCAGATGCTCCAGCATTTTTACTGTGAAAACGGATTTTTACAGGAAGAAGTGGTCGGCACAAGAGATTACAACCTGCAGCAGTCTTACAGCTGTGCCGAACGGGTCAATCTTTTCTCCGATGATTATACCGGGAATATCCAATCAGTTCTGTTTGAAGGTGTCAAGCGGGGCGTATTCAGCGCCACCAAGTTTGACAGCCGCCCCGAACTGGTACTTGCACGGGTGCTGGAGACGGACACCGATGTGCAGAACTGGCTTCGCCCTGCTCCACAGGAATTCAATATCACCTACAATCACGGGCATAACTATGAGCCGGATTTCGTTGTGGAGACCGACGATACGATTTATCTTGTGGAGGTAAAGGGCGAGGACAAGCTCAGTGACCCGGATGTTATCGCCAAGAAAAAGCGCGGTATCCAATACTGCGAGGTCGCCTCTCGCTGGGGCAAGGCAAACGGCTATAAACAGTGGCGGTATCTGTTTATACCGTCAAAACAGGTTATGCCAAACTCGTCGTTTATGCAGTTGGCGCTAAGATTTCAAGAAACATAAAAGGCGGGGGATTACATTGTCTCTTGATATAATAAGAAGTGTATTCGAAAATTTGAGTTCCGGTACTAATTGGTCGCTGCAATTGCTAAATATCAAGACGTCAAAACGCGCGGGTACGGGTTATAGTAGCAGGCAGATTTCTCTTATGCCCAGCGAGCGGTTGGGAGTCCTGATAAACGATATAGTGGCCGTTTATACCGGAAATGGTAAGAAGGCAATTAATACGTATCAAGCTGTGCGAGAGTATGATGGAACTACGGATGCGCGTACAATTTATAAACTCCCCTCTACCCACGAACTGATTTCTGCGGAATATAATGCATTTGTACAGGTTATTGCCGATCCCAACAACGAAGATGATCCTTTCGAATACACTTCGGCATATTTGTTGAAAGGACAGCTTAACATAAGTGGAGAAGATATTGGAATTAAATTAGTTTCAATGCAAAATCCCGTTACCATGTTAAAGCATAAGTTTCTCCGAAAAAGAGGATCGTTTGAAGAATTGTCAGACAAGATACTATCATTGAGACCAACAATGGATATCCTTGTGGTCGGGCAGACGGTATATTTTCTGACATTAGCTGGAGAAAACCTATTTAATATGGCGCGTTCTTACAAAGCGGTATGCCATCGGAAACTTGAAGATATAGCGCAAGCTGATATTATCAATGGCATGGAAGACTTCAAGGTCGCTGCAGCGGCAGGTCACAATCCTCGAAAGTTTATCTCCTTCAACGCAAACCGATTGACTGCACTAAAGAAAAAGAGTGTTCGTGTGGCTATGGCAAAACAGTTCTCAATTCCCTTAGATGCTGATGGAGATAAATTCGATGCATCGGTGGAAGGCGCAGCTGAGAAAATCGTAAAACTGTTGTGCAATAAGGGAATGATAGATCCGTTTGAAAAAATGGCAGTAGAAGTTGATGGAGCCCGTCAATGGCAGTGAATAGGAGGAAAATACAGTGTCAGTAATAACCGGCTTTTGTATGTTTTTCCTCTCGTTTTTCCCACTTTGGATTTCAGTCCTATTTATAGATATCAAAAGCATCTTGGAGGGCAATCCAAATATATGGACGGAGATTATAAGTATTTCATTGATTCTGCTTGTTTCCATTATTTCGCTTGTTGTGCTAATGCATGAGCTAAACCCTCGGAATACAAGCAATCAACAAGAATACAGAATCGTTTCGGCGAAGGAAGAAAAGACAATTACAGCAGAATACTTATTGTCGTATATACTGCCATTATTTGCATTTGATTTTACATTATGGGCCGAAGTGGTATTATTTCTTGTTTTCTTTTTGGTTTTTGCATTTCTATCTATACGTCACAGCTATTTCTCGGTTAATATATTGCTTGAGCTGCTTCGTTATAGATTTTACTCTTGCGAACTTCAGGATGGCGATGAAATATCAATCAGCAAAATAGTGGTATGCCAGGAAGTTCTCTCGGCGCAAATTGGTGGAACGATTTCTGCACGAGCAATAAATAATGAGTATGTTGTTAAGCTGTCCAATAAATAATTATATTACAAAAAGGCCACACAACTGACTACGGTGTCAGCCGTGTGGCCTTTTTGTTGATACCGCTTGAGGATGTCGTTAGATAATTATCGTTGCTTTCGATAATCCCTAAGTCCAACCCTCTAAGCGGGGACCGTTTTTAATATGTATCGTTTCAGCCCATGCGCCGGGCGGCGATATAGTGGGCGGAGTAGTAGGGATTGCCGTTCAGCGCCGTCAGCAGGACGCCGCCGCTTCCATAGGTGGAGGCGTGGACAAACTGGTCGTTGCCCACATAGATACCGCAGTGGGAGGCGGTGCTGGAGGAATAGTAGTCGTCGTGGAAGAAGATCAGGTCCCCGGGCTGCAGCTGGCTGCGGTCCACGGCGGCGCCGTAGCGCATCTGGTCCGTGGCCCCGTGGGGCAGGCGGACGCCGAACTGGCCATAGATATACATGGTGAAGCCCGAGCAGTCGAAGCCGGAGGGGCCTGCGCCGCCGTATACATAGGGGGCCTTGCCCACAAAGGACCGGGCCAGGGCGGCGATCTCCGCCCCGGTGCCGGAGGCAGGGGCAGCAGGCGCAGGGGCGGGGGCGGCAGGCCGGGCGGCGGCCAGGGTCAGGTGATCCCCGGACATATAGCCGGTTTTGCCGCTGTACTGCACCCGGAACCAGCCGTTTTCAAAGCCGGACACGTCCACATATTCGCCCCGGGAGACAGTGGCCAGCACCGCGCCGGAGGCGGCGGCCCCGCTGCGCAGATTCAGCCCGTCGGAGATGACCCGGGCCACGCAGCGCAGGTCACCGGCAGAGGACCGGGCCGTCACATAGTCCGCAGACATATAGCCGGTTTTTCCGTCATAATTCACCTTGTACCAGCCGTCCTGGCGGCCCAGAACGGACACGGCGGTGCCCCGGTTCAGCTCCGCCAGAATGGCGCTGCCGGTGTTGGCGGCGGCCCGCAGGCGGACGCTGTCCGCCGTGACGCCCACGGCCAGAACGGACGTGGAGGAGGCGGGCTGGGCAGGCTGAGCAGGAGCGGCGCTTTCGGTTTTCTCCCGGGCAGGGGCCTCCGGCGCAGGAGCTTCAGCGGAGACCTCCGCAGTTGCTTCCTCCTGGGCGGCGGTGTGGATGGCCTGGGCCGGGGGCGTGTAGTCCGCCTCCGTTTCCGGGCCGTCTACCACCGGGCGCAGGTCCCGGGCAGGCAGGGTGTCGATGTTATAGGTCATGGCGTCCATCCGGGGCTGCCCGCCGGGCAGCGCGGAGATGACGCACAGGGACAGGGTCAGGGCCGCCGCCAGCACAGCGGCAGCCGCCTTGCGGCTGAGCTTCATGAACAGGACTCCTTATCGGGTGTGGATGGATCGGCTTACTTGCCGGCCAGGGCGCGCTCCAGCCAGATGCAGCCCACGTCCATGGCGGCGTAGAGGCTGTCCTTCTCGGACTTCTTCACCACCCGGTCCCGGGACTTCAGGTCGGGGTCGGTCATCTGCAGCTGGACGGACACCCGGGTGGCCACGTCCATGTCCTGCTCCTTCTTGGTGTCCAGGATCTGCAGCAGGACGATATACTTGTCGGCCATGCTGCCGTAATAGATCAGGTTGTCAACGCGGCGCAGGGGATGATTTTTATAAACAAGGCCGTTGCCCTTTTTAACCTCAGACATAACACTTCTCCTTTTAATAAATACTTGTAACCAAATTGTAACACATGGCCCCGGGAATGTCAAACGCCCTTCCAATGGAAAACCAAACCCTCCGGCCCCGCCGGAGGGTTTGGCTTTCCATCCCTATATCTCCCGGTTGTTTCCGCCATGGACCAACCGGAAAAAGAGCGTCACATGCTGCCGCAGCTTTTCCAGGCACTCGCCCTCCCGCTCCGGCTGGCGGTCGCAGATGCCGATCAGGGTCAGCACCGGGGCCACATACAGCATGGCCAGCGTGTCCGGGTCCTCCGCCGCGATCTCGCCGGACGCCATCAGCGCCCGGAAGATACCGGCGTGATAGGCAAGCACCCGGTCCACATAGCGCCCGGAATACAGGGCGGCCAGCTCCGGCGAGCGAAACTGCTCGATGGTCATCATGCGGCGAAAGCGGCTGATCTGCTCATTATGGAGGGAGTATGCAAAAATCTGCCGCACCTTCTCATAAAGCGCGTCCTCGGTGATCTCCGCAAAAACCGGGATATCCCGGAACGCGCTCTGCACATGGATGTCAAGCCTGCCGGTGTCCGCCTCATACTGCGCCGCCGTGGACTCCACAATGGCGTCAAAAATCGCCTGCTTGCCCGGAAAATGGTTATAGAGCGAGGGAGCCCTGATGCCCACCGCCTCTGCAATTTCCCCCACGCTGACAGAGTCATAGCCGCGGGCGGAAAAAAGCTCCAGGGCCTTGTCCAGAATTCTCTGCTTCGTGTCCTCCTGCTTCATCATCGCGCCCCACTAACAAGTATTAGTTAGCGGTATTATAGCAATTCCTCCGGAAAAGTCAAGCCGGGAACCGGCCCCGTCACAGGACGGCAAACAGCGCCGCGCCCTTTTTCCGCAGCCACCGGTGCAGCACCGCGCACAGCAGCAGGTTGGCCGCCGCGAAGCAGGCTGCGTATCCGGCAAAGCCCAGCCGCCAGCCGGGCAGCAGCAGGAAGCCCGCAAACAGCAGGATCGTGTAGCCCATGCCGCCGAACAGGGTCAGCATCACCGGCGCGCTTTGCTTGATGGGCATCAGCTGGTCGGTCCAGGTCAGCACCGGCATTTTGACCCCCAGGGTCAGGCCCGCCAGGGCCCCCAGCAGGGCATAGGACGCGGCAAACACCGCCATGACCAGAAGTCTCACCAGGCCCAGGGGATAGACGATGGCCGCGCACACCGCGCAAAGCAGCAGCGGCGGGACCGTCAGCAGCACCTGCATCCGCAGCTTCGCCCGAAGGGCCTGCCACGGCTCCACCGGAAGCGACTGCATGAGCCACAGGCTCTTTCCCTCCAGGGACACGGAGGGGGCCGTCATGAGATTCATGGACGCCAGGCCGCACAGCAGCACGCACAGCATCACCGGGACGCTGCCCTCGGTATCCGCAAACAGGGCGTCCAGCATGGCAAAGAGGCTGCCGCCCTTCCACAGCACGGCGGCGGCGCAAATGGGCATCAGGAAGGTCCCCAGGCCGCAGTTGAGCATATAGGCGGGGTTGGCGGCAAAATGCGCCAGCTCCCGGTGCAGCAGCGCCCCGTCCACGCTGCGCCGCCGCAGGGCGGTCTCCCGGTACGTCCGGCGGGCGGTTTTCCCGGTGGAGGTGGCGATATGCAGGAAGCTGCGGGAGAGCAGCACCCACATCAGGCCGCACAGCGCCGCCACCGCCGCCGTGACCGCCAGCATGGCCGCCCCGCTGCCCGTGCCCACGCTGCCGAACAGGTACAGGGGATAGGCCCGGCTCCGGATCTGGGCGCCGTAGGTCCCGGCGTTGGCCAGCAGGTCCTGAAGGACGCTCTGGGCCTTGAAATAGACGAAGTAATACAGGCCGATGAACACCAGCGAGGCCAGCACGACGACGAGGCTCTTGTTCCGGAGCTTCTGGCTGATTTTTGCCGCCACCCAGCCCAGGGCGCAGGAGAGCACCAGCACCGCCAGGGAGATCAGCAGGGTCAGCACCAGTCCGCCCAGAACGGCGGACGCCGTGACCCCCACGGTGGCCCAATAGACGACCACCGCCGGAAGGATCACCACGGCGGAGTACATCAGGCCCATCAGATACACCCCGGACAGCCGGGCCGCCACCAGGCTGGACACCGGAACCGGCATGGACAGCAGCAGGTCGTTATCCTTGGGCAGGTACAGCCCCGCGTAGGTGTTGAATATGCTGCCGAAGACTCCCAGCAGCACGGCGATCAAGCCCGTCAGCGCAAAATAGAGCCAATCCAGGCCCGCCGCCGCCAGCGGCCCGCAGAGCTTCACCGCCAGCAGGGTGAAAATGCCGCCCAGGATGCCCGCCATCAGCAGGACGAACAGCCCGATATACAGGGCCGTGGCCAGCCGGGAGCGGGCCTTGTTCTTCTTGGCGTCGTAAAAATAGGACCGGAAAATCTCAAACAGCTGCTTTTTCAGCAAGAGCTTCAGCATGATTCGCCCTCCAGCTCCAGAAACACGTCCTCCAGGGAGTCGTCGCCCTTGACCTCCTCCATGGTGCCGGAGCGGATCAGCCTTCCGCCCTGGATGATGGCCACCTTATCGCAGAGCTTTTCCGCCACCTCCAGCACATGGGTGGAGAAGAAGATGGCCCCGCCCTCATCGCAGACCTGGCGCATCATCCCCTTGAGCAGGTGGGATGCCTTGGGGTCCAGGCCCACGAAGGGCTCATCCATGAGGATCAGCCTGGGCCGGTGCAGCCAGGCGGAGATAATGGCCAGCTTCTGCTTCATGCCGTGGGAATAGGCGGCGATGGGCTGGGCCAGGTCCTCCGTCAGCTCGAAAAGACCGGCGTATTGGCGGATGCGGTCCTGCCGGTCGGCGGCGCTGACGCCGAAGATGTCCGCCACGAAGTTCAGATATTTGATGCCGGTCATGTAGTCGTACAGGTCGGGATTGTCCGGGATATAGGCAAAGGTCCGCTTGCACTCCAGCGGCTGGGTCCGGATGGACTTGCCGTCCACATAGATTTCCCCCTGGTCGAATTGCAGGATACCCGCCACGGATTTCAGGGTGGTGGTCTTGCCCGCCCCGTTGTGGCCGATGAAGCCGTAAATCTCCCCCGGGGCGATGTGCAGGTTCAGGTCGTCCACGGCCTTTTTCTCGCCGTAGGCCTTGGATAAATGTTCAATTCTGAGCATCTCGTTCTCCTCTATTCAGCAGCAGTCGGATTTCGTTGGCGGCTTCCTCCGCGGAAACGGCGTCCGTGTCCACCCGCAGGTCGTGGGCCTCCGTCTCAAACCGGCCGTATTTCCGCTCCAGCATGGCGGCCACCGGGGCGGGCAGATTCCCGTGCATCCGCGCGGCAAACCGCTCCTTGATGGTGGCAAGGCCCGCCGTCACCAGCACCCGGACGCAGCCCTCCGGCAGCAGGGCCAGCTGGTCCTTTTCGGAAATGACGTAGAGGATCGTCTCCTCGCCGCGCAGCTTCTTCTGGAACAGGGCCGCCGCCATGCTTTCGCTTTTGGCCAGCTTCAGATAGTCCTTTCCGCTGAAAACCTCCGCGGAAAGCGACGGGGCCAGCGCCGCAGCGATGGTGGATTTCCCTGTGCAGCTGTCTCCGAATAATGCAATTACCATGATCGTTCGTCCTTTCTCTCGTTTCACCGGCTCCCCGGCCCGTCTGTGGGGGATGAGATCAGCGTGATCTGCCGCTGACGGCTCTCTTCCTTCACGCCGATGTCCATATACTTCAGGGCCGTCTGGTTGATCTCCGTCAGAAAGCCGGTGAATTCCTCATCCGTCAGGGTCAGGGTGCAGGTGGTCATCAGCAGCATATCCCGCCTGGGGTCGGCCCCGCCGCCGGAAAAATATCTGGCAAAGGAGGCGCTGAGGCCCAGCAGCGCCGTCTGCACCGCCGTGCCGTCGTCGTCGATCTCCAGGGCGCTTTTGTTCAGGCTGTAAATGCTCTCCACCGTGCCGCGGATGCGGTTCTCCCCCACCACCGTGAGAATGCCGCTTTCCGTCAGCAGCTTCATGTGCCGGTACAGGCTGGCGCCGGGAACATCCGGCAGGGCCTTCCGGATCTCCTTGACCGTGCCGGTTTCGTGAAGCAACAGATACTGAAAGATCCGCTGCCGCACGGGATTCATGACGATCTCCGCCAATTCCATATGGTGCTCTCCCCTTTTATTGTTCTACGATTCTATTATATTCTTATTTTTGAGAATGTCAATCGTTTTTTCATCCCCGCGCAAAAAAGGCCCAGCTACCGCAATGGGTAACTGGGCCTCAACCATCCGTATATGGTATAAACGGGAATAAACTTCGCCAAAAGAATTCAAAGCGAAACAAAGACACCGGGAGGGATAAATTGCCTCTATAGATGTGCCTCGCAGGGCTCGGAATGGATGAGGATTTTCCCCTATTTTTTAACCCATTCATCGCTCCAAACCCGATTTTCCCCTATGGTTAACCCATTAAAAAGGGGATAGAGAGTATCAAATTTCCTCAAAAGGAAACAGCGGAATCAAAAAAGAAAAACCCCGGAAACCGTTGAGTTTCCAGGGTTTTTGGGCATTTTGAAGTCTCGATCAGCGCTTGCTGAACTGCGGAGCGCGACGTGCAGCCTTCAGACCGTATTGCTTTCTGCCTTACGGGCGAAAACTGTTGATTTTACTGGGTTTTTTAGGTTTTCACGCCTCGGTTAACCCATCAGTTCACCCTTTCCGCATCTTATTTGGTGTAGCACCTTTTTTTGGCGCAAATGCTTTATTCACAACCGAGGACAATTCTTTAGGTTTATTATACTTCACCTTAGCATAAATGTCCATCGTAATTTTGCTGTGCTTATGCCCCGCCAGGTACTGAACCGTTTTAGGATCTGCGCCGGAGTAAATCAAATTCGTGATATATGTGTGGCGCAACTGATGCGGAGTTACCTGAAAATCAAGGGTGTACACCACATTTCCATTATGCGCTGCTTTTTCTCCCAGCTTCGGCGTTACCGTGCGCTGAATTTTTTGCCCATTGATATACCGAACATAGGTACGCTCCTTTGTTGATCTTGTGATGATATACTGCCATACTCGCTTGAACTGCGTATATGACAGCGGATCTCCATCACGATTGGCAACAACATATTCTGAAGTTGCAACCTCTTTTGCTTCCCGTAGGCACTCCGTTAGAACTGAAGGTAGCGGAATGTCCCGCCTTGCAGATGTTGTTTTCAGATCGGACGATATAACGGGCCGATTATGTTCCGAATGCCATGCTCTTTGTACGGAAAGGTATGGTGCTTCGGCATCAAGAAACACACAGTCCCATTTTAACGCCAAGATTTCTTCCCGTCGCAAGCCAGCATACAGACCAATCATTACAAACACATACGGAGGAAGCCCCTTGATGGCAACGAGAAGTTTGTCAACCTGTTCGTCTGTAAGTGCCTCTCGTTCATTCTGCGGCTTTCCTCCTTTGGAGGAAAGATTTTCACAGGGGCAGGAATCGATGATTTTGCTTTCGACTGCAGAATAGAAAATGCACTTATACAGCATCTGAACCGAGCGATATACTGAGCATGATTTTGAGGAGACATTCACCATCGCAAGCTTGATATCATCTGAAGAGACTTCTGCCATATATTTATGGCCCAGCGGTTCAATGATATAGTTTTTGACCTTTGAAGTATAGTCTATAAGGGTTGTTGGCCGTATTCTTGCAGATTGCATGGTGAGCCAACGCTCACAATACTCGGCCACAGTCGGTGTTGTTCTACGGAAAACCGCATTCTCAATTTGGCGCTGTGCTTCTTCCACTTTTTCAAGAAGTTCTTCCGGAGTCCTTGCGTAAAGGGCGACTCGCCTGCCATCGGCATCTTCAATTCGTGTTCTGTAGTATTCGACCCCCTTTAGCACCACAGTGCCATACTTGGGTATCTCTTTTTTCTTTCTTGCCATTCTTTCACCTCCCTAAACGTTGGTATCAGCTGCCGAATTTGTGAGGATGAGCAAGCTATTTCTTTTTGGGACGGTGCTGCTTGCGGTATGTCAAGTTGTTATCGGCAGGTTTTGCCCTCTTTGTGCATTTGGCAACATATTCCTGAAGCGCTGCATCTGTAAAATACACGCACCCATTTGGAACATACTGGACGTAGGAAATCAAGCCGTTTTGTCTGGCTGCATCCAGCGTGGCAATACTAATCCCCAAAATCTTGGCAGCTTCTTTTCGTGTAATCAGTTTTTCCATATGCGCATTTATCCTTTCATGATATATTCAACCCTCCGATTCTCTGGTAATAAATGCGCCATTCTGCTGGTTTCAAATACATGACTCCCAGCTAAGTTAACATTCCATCAACTCACAAGCTCACTATATTACACTTGCAACCAGAGTTAATTACAGCATTCTTTTTGTGGCACACCTCCGCCCGTGGCGAACGGGTCCATGGAAATCTCATCCCCCCGCCTTCATTATG
>OKRW01000634.1_pt1 | contig 34246 bp, 29 predicted proteins | sample 1601151 | NCBI WGS metagenome assembly OKRW01 (sample SAMEA3541471, study PRJEB24748) | human gut metagenome | biome: human gut; feature: human-associated habitat; material: faeces | place: China | collected 2012 | reverse complement strand
GAACAAAAAATCTGATGCGCTCTGTTAAGCATTTTAACTGCGAATTAGTATAAACGTAAAACAAAGGCGCTTTCCTCCCCGAGCGGGAAGAAAGCGCCTTTATTTTGCGAAAAAGCGGTCGCGCGCGAATCGCCGTCAAAAAAATTCAGAAAAAATTTTCGGCTGCGCGAAACTTTTTGGCCGTTTCATACGTCTAATAGAATAGAGGCGGTCAACGGATGAAATTCGTGCGCTTCTTCGGCTTTTCCATTTCGGGCGGAAGCAGCCCGTTTTCGCGCGCAAGGGCAAAGGCGCGGATCATATACGCCATATTTCTCCCCAACATGCGCATGATCTGCAAGCCTTCCTCGTCCTTGAGAACGTCTTCCGGCGTGTTTCCGTGCACCATCGGCCAATACTGGCTGGGCGCAATCGGCATGCCGCAGATGGTGAAGTATTTGGAAAGCTGATCGAGCGTGGACGTCGTGCCCGCGCGGCGCGCACTGCAAACCGCCGCGCCGACCTTCGTGCGAAGCTGGCTGCCGCCGGCGTAGAACATGCGATCCAGAAAAGAGGTGATGCTGCCGCCCGCGGCCGCGTAATGAACCGGCGAACCGACCACCAGACCGTCGCAGACCTGCATCCGATCCAGCGCGGCGTTGACCAGATCATCCTCAAAGACGCAGCGGCGCCTGCCGCTTTTAGCGCAGCCGCCGCAGCCGATGCAGCCGCGAACCGCCCGGTTGCCGATCCACAGCGTTTCCGTTTCGACGCCGCTTTCGTTAAGCGCACGGGCGACCTCGCAGAGCGCGGTGTAGGTGCAGCCGTGTTCATTGGGGCTGCCGTTGAGCAGAAGAACCTTCATGACGCATTCCTCCCGATGTTTTTTCCCATTATACATCCTTGCAAATCAGGCCGCAAGAGGCGGCGAGCGACAAATGTTTTGCGAATTTAAGGGATATGGCTTGAAGGCGAACGCCAAATCTTGTATAATATTCTCGAAACCAATCAAATGATTCGAGGAGGATATTTGGATATGGGTGCTACGCTTTTGATTATGGCTGCCGGTATGGGTTCCCGCTACGGCGGCAACAAGCAGGTGGACGGTCTCGGCCCGAATGGCGAAATCCTGATGGAGTATTCCATCTATGACGCGATTCGCGCAGGCTTTGACAAGGTTGTCTTTGTCATCAAGCCGGGCATGAAGGAGACGCTGGCTTCCATCTGCGGCGACCGCATCGCCAAGAAGGTGAAGGTGGATTACGCATTCCAGGATTTCTCCAGCGTTCCTTCCTTCTATCATATTCCCGAGGAGCGCACCAAGCCGTTCGGCACGGTGCACGCGGTGCTCGTGGCGCGCGACTACATCGACCAGCCGTTTGCCGTCATCAACGCGGATGACTACTACGGCGTGTCCGCGTTCAGCACGATCTATGAAAAATTGCAGACGCTGGCGCCCGAGGGCGAGGCGACCATGGTGGGCTATCAGCTCCAAAACACCGTTTCCAAAAACGGCACGGTGTCCCGCGGCGTGTGCCACGCCGTGAACGGCAACCTCGACAAGGTTGTGGAGACGCTCAAGATCAAGCTCTGTGAAAACGGCGAGATCCGCGACATCGGCGCGGGCGAGCCGGGCGAGCTACTGGATCCCCTCGCGCCGGTCAGCATGAACTTCTGGGGCTTCACCCCGTGGATTTTCGGCAAGCTGGAGGAATATTTCGCGACGTTCCTCAAGGGGCTTGCGCCGGATGCGATCAAGGCCGAGTGCCTGCTGCCGGTGTTTGTGGACGAGCTGATGCACAAAGGCGAACTGACCGTGCCGATGCTCACGACCGACGCCGTGTGGTTTGGCGTGACCTATAAAGAGGACAAGCCGTTTGTGCAGGCGGAGCTCCGCAAGCTGCACGAAAGCGGCGTGTATCCGGCTTCGCTTCACGAGTAATCAGCGAACATGGAAAATCCCGTGCGGTCACCGAAAGGCATCGCATGGGATTTTTGTTTGACAGGGAAAGAGCATGAAATTCAATCTGACCAAGGAAGAGATGCACGACCATCTCAAGGTGAAAAAAGCCGCCCTGATATCCATCGCCATCAACGTGCTGGAGATTGTCGCCGGAATCGTGATGCTGACGCTCGTGCGGCGGATGCTGATCGGCGGGGTGGAGGAGAGCATCGTGCGGATGGTGTCGCTGCTGTGCTTCACCATCGTCGGCTGGGGCGCGCTGACGGATATCGGCGCGTCGCTGACCAGCCTGCGCATGGTGCGCCGCACGCAGGAGCTGGAGGAAGCGTATTCGCAGCTCGAAGACCTCAACCGCGAGATGCGCGCCCAGCGGCACGACTTTATGAATCACATTCAGGTGGTCTACAGCCTGATTGAGATGAACGAGCCGGGCGAGGCGATGACCTATATGGACAAGCTCTACGGCGATATGCAGCGCGTCAGCCGCATGATGCGCACGGCCTGCCCGGCGGTCAACGCGCTTATTCAGGCGAAGATCGTCGAGGCGAGACAGCGCGGCGCGGAGCTGAAGCTCTCCATCGCGGCGAAGTGGGACGACCCGCTGATGCCCGCGTGGGAAATCTGCCGCGTGCTGGCCAACCTGATCGACAACGCGCTGGACGCGGCGACGAGCGCCCAACTGCCCGAGGGCGAAAAGCCGACGGTCGAGCTGGTTTTGGGCGAGGATCTGCGCAGTTGGTTCTTCTCCGTGCGCAACAACGGGCCGGCCATCCCGGAAAAGCAGCGCGCCAGGATCTTCGAGCCGGGCTTCACCACCAAGCGGACAGGGCAGGGCATGGGTCTTTTCATTGTCAATCAGACGGTTACGGAGCTGGGCGGGCGGATCACGGTGGATTCCTGCGACGGGGACACGGTGTTCTCCGGCTTTGTGCCGCGCAAGCGATTGAAGCTGGGCGGCGGCGAAACGGCGCAGCCGGACGAAAATATCGATATTTATGAAGAAAACGCGAAAAAGGATGACAATTCCATAAACAAATCGGACGCAAACAGTTGACAAATTAACAAAATTGTAATAAAATTGTCTCGTAATGTAAGAAAGGGATGGGTGTATCTGGTTGGGGGAAGACCCGATCCCAAAAAACTTGGCCCCAAATCGGGGCTTGAAAGAGGGGATATCATCATGACAAACGGCAGGATCAACAAACGCTCGGCGCTGCTGGCGATCCTGTGTGTGCTGGTGATGGTCTTTGCCGTGCCTGTGGCGAGCGCCGCAAGTTACAGCAAGGTCTACGGCCAGACACAGGACAAGGTTCGCGTGCGCGAAAGCGCATCGACCAATGCGACGATTATTGATAACATCGTGAAGGATGCGTGCATCTACATCACGTCTTCCAAGGCGAGCGGATCGAACACGTTCGTTCAGGTCAAATACCGCGCCAGCGACGGTTCTACCGCGACGGGCTGGGTCTGCCAGAGCGACGGACGCAACACCTATGTGAAGGTGCTCTCCACCGATCAGGCCAAGTCGAAGTTCAAGGTGAGCAGCGGCAATCTGCCCAGCAAGGCGGTCGGCACATTCACCGCGGCGGAGCGCAAGGCCAGCGCCGCCAATTCGGATACGACCTATATCCGCGAAAATTCCAGCGGCGCGACGGTCAGCAAGGTGCAGACCGAGCTGAAGGCGCTGGGCTATTACTACGGCCAGATCACCGGCAACGCGGGGCCGAAGACCGTGGCGGCCATCAAGAGCTTCCAGAGCAAGAACGGCCTGACGGCGGACGGCATTGCCGGCCCGCAGACCATCGCGAAGATTGACGCGGCCTACGAGGCGAAGGGCGGCAGCTCTTCCGGCTCGGGTTCCTCCGCAAGCGGCCTCAAGCTCAATTCCAAGGGCACGGACGTTCGCAACCTCCAGCAGGATCTGACGACGCTGGGCTATTACTGGGCGGAGATCACCGGCAATTTCGGCGCAAAGACCGAGACGGCCGTGAGGCGCTTCCAGGAGGAAAACGGCCTGACGGCGGACGGCGTTGCGGGCACCAAGACCCTGAACGCCATCGCGGCGGCGGTTGCCCGCAAGGGCGGCACGCCCGCTTCCGGCGGCAGCGCGGGCACGACGCTCAAGCTGAACAGCCAGGGCACGAAGGTCAGCCAGCTTCAGACGGATTTGAAGCAGCTCGGCTATTACTATGCGGAAATCACCGGCAACTTCGGCGCGAAGACCGAGGCGGCCGTGAAGGCCTTCCAGAAGGCGAAGGGCCTGACGGCGGACGGCGTCGCGGGCACGAAGACGCTCAACGCGATTGCGGCGGCGGTTGACAAGGCGGGCGGCTCGTCGAGCGGTTCCAGTAGCACGAACATGAAGCTCGGCTCGACCGGCACGGCCGTCAGCGCGCTCCAGCAGAATCTGACGACGCTGGGCTACTACTACGGCGACGTGACCGGCCACTACGGCAACCTGACGCAGCAGGCCGTCAAGAAATTCCAGAAGGCGAAGGGCTTGACGCAGGACGGCGTGGCCAGCACGGCGACGCTGAACGCGATCACCAGCGCGCTCAAGAACGCGGGCGTGGACGTCGGCCCCGGCACCGTGGCGACGACCCTGCGCGAGGGCGACAAGGGCACGGCTGTCACCGAGCTGCAGACGATGCTCAAAAAGCTGAATTATTACTACGGCTCGGTCACCGGCAGCTTCGGCAGCCTGACCAAGCAGGCGGTTCGCAAGTTCCAAGACGACAACAAGCTGACGGTGGACGGCGTTGCGGGTCCGGCGACGATCAACAAGCTGCGCACCCTCACCGGCGGCAGCGCGGACAGCGGCTCCAGCAGCGGCTCGACCGTGACGACCGACAAATCCTACGGACGCACGACGAAGGACAACGTGTATCTGCGTTCTTCCTACTCCACCACGTCCAGCGCGAAGGCGAGCCTGCAAAAGGGTCAGAAGTTCCGTATTTCCAAGGTCTACACCGTCAGCGGCGTGAAGTGGTATTACGTGACCGTGACCGTGGGCGGCTACACCTATAAGGGCTACATCCGCGGCGACATGATGGAAAACATCACCGCGGCTGACTTTGGCGATGATTCCAACTCCGGCGAGCAGGAAACCATCGGCATGATCAAGGTGACGGGCAACAACGTCTCCCTGCGCTATCAGCCGAGCACCAGCGCGAACCGCGTGGGCACGGCCAACATCGGCGATTGCTTCTACTACGTCGATACGGTGAACGGCTGGTTCCAGACCAAGGCCGGTTACTGGATCACCAAGGATTACGCCAAGGTGATGACCGACGCTGAGGTTGAGGCGTATATCAAGAACAACGGCGGCAGCGGAAGCACGGGCAGCAGCTACACCATCGGCTCTACCGGCTCGACGGTCACCTACATCCAGACCGCGCTGACGGCGCTGGAATACTACGACAGACAGATCACCGGCCACTACGGCAGGTACACGAAGGACGCGGTGCGCGCGTTCCAGCGCGACAACAACCTGACGGCGGACGGCGTTTGCGGCGCGACGACGCTCGCGGCGATTCAGAAGGCATATTCCGGTTCGAGCAGCGCGACCACGACGTATAACGCGACGGTCTACAAGCTCGATTGGAGCTATATGAAGTCCAACGCGACGGCGCTGGGCATCGCCAGAGGCGCGTCCATCAAGCTGACGGATCTGACCACCGGCAAGTCGCTGAACATCCACGTTCAGTCCACCGGCAACCACATCGACGCCGAGCCGCTGACTTCTGCGGATACGACGACGCTGTGCGAAATCTACGGTGTATCCACGCCGAACGCCATCAGCTACAAGCGCCGCCCGATGATGATTACGACGAGCGCGGGTCAGTTCCTCTGTTCGATCTACGGTCAGCCGCACGGCGCGCAGGATATCACCAACAACGGCTATGAAGGCCAGTTCTGCCTGCACTTCGTCAATTCCAAGACGCACGGCACGAACCGCGTGGATGGAGATCATCAGAACGCGATCAACACGGCGGAAACGCTGGTGAAGGCCATCAAGGTGAACGGCGTGAATGTGGTCGTTCAGACGACGTTCAAGTAAGCCGAATAACGAAGCCCCCCCAATCCCCTCTTTTGCAGGAGCGGCGCTGAAAATGCGCCGCTCCTGTCGGTTTTTTGGAGAAAAAGATGAATACGTATTTACAATACGTGCAAATACTGGTATAATCGAATTGTTCGGAGGTGGAGCGTATGCCGATGAAAGCGCAGGAGGCGATACGGCGGCTGAAAAGGGAAGGCTGGATTGAAGTTCGCCAAACCGGTTCACATAAACAGTTTGTAAAGAATGGAAAACGAATGACCGTGCCCGATCATCGAGGGGATTTATCGCCCGGTGTAGAGAAAAACATTAAACAGATGGCCGGATGGATATAATGTTTCCGAAGGAGTGAGCAGCATGAAAAGACCCAGCGAATATACCTTTGCGGCGGTGTTCGAAAAAGAAGCGGACGGCCGATACAGCGTCAGCTTTCCGCAGTTGGAAGGATGTTTTACGGAAGGGGACACCTTTGAGGATGCGCGCCGGATGGCCGTGGATGCAATGAGCCTGCACCTGTACGGCATGGAACAGGATGGAGAAACCATTCCGAAAGCCAATCTGGAGCTTCAGGCGGAGGGCGGCCTCGTTGTGCCGATTACGGCATGGATGACGCCGTTCAGAGATGAAATGGAGAACCGTGCGGTGAAAAAGACGCTGACCATTCCGGCGTGGCTTAACGACGCGGCGGAAAGGCATGGCGTGAATTACAGCCAGATTCTGCAAAGCGCGCTGAAGGATTATCTGGGCGTGTATCATCCTTGAATTTTGGCTTGACAATCCCCGCGTTTCTGACTATAATAAACCCGATATGCAAAGGCGATGACGTGCAAAGAGCCGAAGCGAATCATGCGGAAAGCGAGCCGGGGAGGGTGCAAGCCCGGTGCGCAGGCGATTCGGCAGCCCTGCAACGAGTTCCCGGCGAGGAGCCGGGCGTTTGGCCCGCGTTACGGGTTGCAAGAGGGCGCGCTTGCCCGTTTGGGTGCGCGTCAACCGGAGTGGTACCGCGAATCAACGTCTGTTCGTCCCCGGACGGCAGGCGTTTTCATTTACCCAAAAAACGGGTATCACCTGAAATAAAGGAGAGAAACAACCATGAAGAAGATGACTTCCGGCGAATTGCGCAGCATGTGGCTCAATTTCTTCAAGAGCAAGGGTCATGCCGTGATTCCCAGCGCCTCCGTGATTCCGGAGAACGACCCGACCGTTCTGTTCACCACCGCGGGCATGCATCCGCTCGTCCCGTATCTGCTGGGCAGCAAGCACCCGGCCGGCACCCGCCTGACCGACGTGCAGAAGTGCATCCGCACCGGCGATATCGACGAGGTGGGCGATGCGTCCCACCTGACGTTCTTCGAGATGCTGGGCAACTGGTCGCTGGGCGATTATTTCAAGAAGGAAATGATCGCCTGGAGCTGGGAGTTCCTGACCAGCCCGGAGTACCTCGGCCTTGACAAGGACAAGCTGGCGTTCACCGTCTTCGAGGGCGAAGGCGACATCCCGCGCGACGAGGAAGCCGCCAACTATTGGATGGAAAACGGCGTGAAGAAGGAGAATATCTACTTCCTCCCGCGCGAGCATAACTGGTGGGGCCCGGCGGGTCAGACCGGCCCCTGCGGCCCGGACACCGAGATGTTCATCATCAAGGATCAGCCGCCGTGCGGCCCGAACTGCTCCCCGGCGTGCTCCTGCGGCCGTTTCCTGGAGATCTGGAACGACGTGTTCATGCAGTATAACAAGACCGCCGACGGCCAGTATGTGCCGATGGCGAAGAAGAACGTCGATACCGGCATGGGTCTGGAGCGCACGGTCTGCACCCTCAACGGCTGCAAGACGGTTTACGAGACGGACGCTTTCACCGGCATCATCGCCAAGATTTCCGAGCTGTCCGGCAAGCACTATGACGACGACGAGGCGACGACCCGCGCGTTCCGCATCGTGGCCGACCACCTGCGCACCTCGACCTTCATCATGGGCGACCCGCACGGCGTCAGCCCGAGCAACGTCGATCAGGGCTATGTGCTGCGCCGCCTGATCCGCCGCGCCGTGCGCTTTGGCATGGAGCTGGGCATGCAGGAGGGCTTCACCGCCGAGATCGGCAAGGTGGTCATCGACCAGTATGCCGAGGTCTATCCGGAACTCAAGCAGAACGAGGCGTTCGTGCTGGAGCAGTTCAAGCTGGAGGAGACCCGCTTTGCCCGCACGCTGCGTCAGGGCGAGCGCGAGTTCGAGAAGGCCGTTTCCCGCATGGGCGAGAGCAAGGTCATCGACGGCATGGTGGCCTTCAACCTGTACGCGACCTACGGCTTCCCGATTGAGATGACCCGCGAGCTGGCGAAGGAGAACGGCCTGACCGTGGACGAGGCGGGCTTTGAAAAGCACTTCGCCGAGCACCAGAAGAGCAGCCACGCGGGCGCTGAGCAGCGCTTCAAGGGCGGTCTGGCGGATAGCAGCGCCCAGAGCGCGCGCCTGCATACCGCGACCCACCTGCTCCACGCGGCGCTGCGCCGTGTGCTGGGCGACGAGGTCGCGCAGAAGGGTTCCAACATCACGCCGGAGCGCCTGCGTTTCGACTTCTCCTTTGGCCGCAAGGTGACCAAGGATGAGCTGGCGCAGGTGGAGGCGCTGGTCAACGAGTGGATCAAGGCGGATGTGCCGGTTGTGATGACCGAAACGACCGTCGAGGAAGCGAAGAAGGAAGGCGCGATCGGCCTGTTTGAGAGCAAGTACGGCGAGCGCGTCCGCATGTACACCATGGGCGAGTATTCCAAGGAAATCTGCGGCGGCCCGCACGCGAGCCATACCGGCGAGCTGGTCAGCTTTAAGATTCAGAAGGAAGAATCCTCCTCCGCCGGCGTGCGCCGCATCAAGGCGGTCATCGGCGCGAAGCCGGAAGACTGAGCGGCCTGAACGCCCTTCGCCGCAAGGCAGGCTTGATTTCCGTATATAATACTAATTCTTGTTAAAATGGCTTAATCCGCGCACCATCTTTTTCGCTCTGACTTTGCCTCGTTCCGTTCAACGTACCTCCAGTACGCCTCACTTCACTTGGCTTCGTCAGAACAAAAAATCTGATGCGCTCTGTTAAGCATTTTAACTGCGAATTAGTATAAGCCAAACGGCGCTTTCCCGAGCAAAATCGGGAAAGCGCCGTTTTAGAATGTGGCATGAAACGAAAGGCGCAGGAAACGCAGGTTCCCGCTTATACCTTTTCAAACGCGATTCGTTCCGCGCCGCTGGCGATGTGAATGATGCCGCAGCGGGTGAAGCCGTTTTTCAAAATGACATGCTGCATGATCGCGTTGTCGCGGTGGGTGTCGATGCGCAGGTGCGGGGTCGTCTGTTCGCAATAGGCGACGATCCGGCTGAGCAGGCCGTGAATCTGCCCGTCGCTGGCGACGGCGTGAATCGTGCCATAGGGCGCATCGGAAAGCCACGCGCCCTGCTCGATGACGCGATAGGTCGGGTCTTCACCGAGGATGAACGCGAACACGCCGTGGATTTCGCCTCCCTCGCGCAGGACGTACAATTCGCGGGCGGCGATGTGCGCGGCGACGTCCGCCTCGGTCGGGCGGGTTTGACCCCATTGGTTGGGGTTGCCGTTTTCCGCCATGAAGGCGCGGGCGTGGGCGTAAAGGGCGAGAATCCGCGGCAGATCGGCGGCGGTGGCAAGTGTAATCATGGCAAAACGCTCCTTGTGCAATATGGCTTCTATGATAAGCGAAAAACGGTGAAACGTCAACGCTCAGAACCGTAAAATCGGGCGCGCGTAAAATCGGGAGGGGAAAAGGGAATTACGGCGCGGCACAGGAAAAGCCGAACGTCCGCCCCGCTTCGGCGCACGCGGCGCGGTTGAGATGCATCATATAGATGCGGCCGCGCTTCTCCGCGGGGACGACCTGCGCAATCTGCCCGATGGGAAGGTGGATGTTGCCGGGGTAATCCGCGTCCGTGGAATCCATGTAGGCGCGTTCGAAATCCGGATGCGATTGGATGAACGCGGCGAGCGTTTCCGTCGTACAGGTATCCGACGAAAAGAACACGCCGCCGTTTTCGGTCTCAAAGATGAAGGAAAAGCAGCGCATCCCGTCGGAATGACGGGTCGGCACATAGCGAAAGGATCGGAACGACGAGAAGCCCAAAGCGCCGCCGTCCTCCACAGGGGTGAAGGAGCTCTCCTGCACGCCGAACAGGCGAAGAAGCGTCGCGACGTCCGCGCGATAGGCCGCGTCCTCCGGGAGAACCAGCTTGGGGATGATGTGCAGCATATAGAAGCAGTAATGGCAGAGCGAACCGAGCGAACCGCAGTGGTCGCTGTGCAGATGCGAAAGGGCGACGGTGATATCCGTCACGCCGGAAAGCGCGCCGCGCCGCAGAAGATCGGCAAAGACGCTTTCGCCGCAGTCGAGCAGCAGCAGACGGCTGCCCTCGCGGAGATAGGCCGACGTGTTGCCCGCCTCGACGTAAAAGGCCGCGCCGTGCCCCAGAAAATGAAGCTCCATGAAATCAGCCTCCGATGATTGAAGAATAGCCCCATGATACCCCGGCGCGGCGGAAATGTCAAATGACAAATGAATGTAAAAAACACGAACAAAGCGCGAAAAAAAGAAATCAAAATACGGGAGTCCGATTGATTTTGCAGGCGCGATTCGGTATAATAAAGCACAGGTTTGAAACCACAACCGAACAGAAAAAGGAGCAATCGGATTATGAAGAAGATTTGTCTGCTGCTGACCTTTGTTTTCGTCATGCTGCTGGGCGTTTCCGCGCTGGCGGACATGGATGTGAAGGAGCTGACCGTTCAGTTCGTGCCGACCAACACCGAAACCGCTGACGCGACGACCGCGGAGTTTTCCGCGTACATGACCGAGCTGATGGGCGTTCCGGTGAAGATGACCGTCGCGACCAGCTACAATGCCATCGTCGAGGCCATGGAATCCGGCACGGTGGACGTGGGCATCATGCCGCCGGCGACCTATGCGCAGGCGCGCGAGATGGGCGTGGCGAAGGCCATCCTTTCCACGACGCTCAACGATTACGACGAGAACGAGCAGCTGATGCCGGGCGTGCCGGTCGGCAGCTTCAAGGCTGAGGTGCTCGTGCGCGCCGATTCCGGCATCACCGGCTATGAGGGTCTGGCGGGCAAGACGATTGCCTACCTCGGCGCTTCCAGCGCTTCCGGCTACATCTACCCGGTCGCCGAGATGAAGATGGCGGGCATTGACACCGATTCCTGCACGTGGGTGAACATCACCTCGATCCCGAGCGCGATTCTGGCCGTCATCAACGGTCAGGTGGACGCCTGCTTTGTGTTCGAGGGCGCGCGTTTCGTGTTCTCCAGCGCCGTGCTGGATGAGAACGGCAATCCGTATGATCTGTACAGCCTGCTCTCCGTCGCGAAGCTCTCCGACGGCGATATCCCCAACGACGCGATTGCGGTCAACACCCGCCTTTCCGACAATGACGCGCAGAGCGTGAAGGAAGCGTTCCTCAAGATGGCTTCCGACGAAAAGGGCCTTGAGATCATGGGCGCGTGGAACCACAGCGGCTATATCGAGGCGAACGAGGCCGATTACGATACCATCGCGCAGTACATCGAGCTGGCGACGGAGTAACCGCAAATTGAAAACGGCATAAAGAAGGGGGTATTCTTTCCTCTGAACGGGGAAGGAATACCGCTTTCTGCTGTTTGAGAAAAAGCGCCGAACAACGAAAAAGACCAATCGGAAGCGAGTGGAAAACAACATGATTACGTTTGACCATGTATCTAAAACCTATCCAAACGGCGTGAAGGGGCTCGTCGATATCAATCTGACGATTCCGGATGGGGAATACGTCTCCATCATCGGTCTGTCCGGCGCGGGCAAGAGCACGCTGCTGCGCGCCATCAACCGTTTGAACGACGTGACCGAGGGCGTCGTCTCGATTGACGGGCAATCGATTACCGGAGCGAATAAGCGCGAATTAAAGCGGATTCGCCGCAAGATTGGTTTGATCTCCCAGCAGTTCAATCTGGTCAAGCGCCTGACCGTCCAGAAGAATGTGCTTTCCGGCAAGCTGGGGTATTATTCCACCTTCAAGAGCGTGTTCGGCCTGTTTTCAAGAGAGGATTATGCCCTTTGCCGGAGCGTGCTGGAAAAGGTGAATCTGGCGGACAAGGCGCATGATCGCTGCGACAACCTTTCCGGCGGCCAGCAGCAGCGCGTCTCGATTGCCAGAACGCTGTTTCAGGAGGCCAATATCATTTTGGCTGACGAGCCGGTGGCTTCGCTCGATCCGGTGACGTCGCAGGAAATCCTCACGGAGCTGAAGACCATCAACCGCACGATGGGCAAGACGGTCGTGGTCAACATTCATTCCATCGCGCTGGCGCGGCAGTTCTCCGACCGCATTATCGCCTTGCAGGATGGCAGGCTTGTCTTTGACGGTACGCCGGCGGAACTGACCGACGACGTGCTGCGCATGGTCTACAAGGGGGATTCGTTCCTCAAGGAAGAGGCGCGCCATGAAAATTAAAGATACCGTTCATTTTGAGTGGTACAAGCATCTGTTCATCGCGCTGCTTCTGCTGGCGTTTTTGTATGCGAGCGTCGTCAGCACGGATGCGAATTTTGAGCAGTTGGCCGGAAACATCGGTCAGGTGGGCGTATTCCTCAAAAAGCTGGCCAATCCGCAGTTTTCCTATCTGCCCAAGCTGGTCGATCCGATGGTTAAGACGCTCAAAATGTCTGCGCTGGGCACCGCGCTGGGGATTCTGTTGGCGATTCCATTTGCGTTTCTGGCGACGACCGTGGTGACGGACAACCGGATAATCACCGGCGTGTGCCGTTTCTTTCTGAACGTCATCCGCACGATTCCGAATCTGCTGCTTGCATCCCTGCTGGTGGCGATTGTGGGCATCGGCGAGGCGACGGGCGTGCTGACGATTGCGATTTTTACGTTCGGCATGGCGTCGCAGCTGATTTTTGAGTCCATTGAGACCATCGACCTAAGCCCGGTCGAGGCCGCGACGGCGGTTGGCGCCAATAAGCTCAAGGTTGCGGTTTGGGCGATCTGGCCGCAGATCACATCCAGCGTGGTCAGCTACACGTTTTATGCGTTCGAGCTGAATGTGCGCGCCTCCACGGTGCTGGGGTATGTCGGCGCGGGCGGCATCGGCGTGAAGCTCAACGAGGCGCTGGGGCTGTTCAAATACGAGCGGGTGTCGATCATCATTCTGTTTATTTTTGCGGTGGTTGTGTTGGTCGATGCGCTTTCCGAAGCGATTCGCAGGAGGCTGAAATGAAGATGAGGCTTTCTGATTCGTTCAAAAAATGGGCGATTGTCGCCGCGGCGGCCGCGCTGCTGGTTTGGTGCGCGGCGGATATCGACTGGAGCACGCTGAATTATTTTTCATGGGGCACGTTCAGGGCGACAATCGCCAACCTCTGCAAGCCGGATTTCGCGGCGTTTTATACCGGGAGCTCGGAGGATATCTTCCACCTGATGCTGCTGACGGTGGGCATTGGTTTCTTTGGCACGACCATCGGCATGGTTCTGGCCGTTCCGTTTACGCTTCTGGCTTCCCGCAACCTGTGGAAAAACCCGGTCGTGCCGCGCGTGGGCAAATTTGTGCTCGACGTGCTGCGCGCGTTTCCGGAGCTGGTGTACGCGATCATTTTCATCAAGGTGGTCGGGCCGGGCGCGTTCGCGGGCGTACTGGCCATCGGCGTGCACCAGATCGGCATGCTGGGCAAGCTCTTCACCGAGGAGATGGAGCGCATGGATGAAACGCCGGTGGAAGCCTGCCACGCGGTCGGCGCGAACGGGGTGCAGACGATGTTTTATGCCCGTCTGCCGCAGCTCATGCCGATTTACGCCTCGCTGGTACTCAACCACTTTGAAATCGCGGTGCGCAGCGCTTCGACGCTCGGCCTTGTCGGCGCGGGCGGCATCGGCGCGACGCTGATCTTCGCGATTCAGGCCTGCCGCTGGTCGCGCGTGGGCATCATTCTGCTGACGGTCATCGCAACAGTTTTCCTGCTGGATATGCTGACCGGCTGGGTGAGAAAGAAACTCCGATAAGGAAATGGATCGAATATCCGCGCCGACTACGCTGAAAAACGTCGTCGGCGCGCGTTTTTTGGCGTGCGAAAAAAGGGTTTTTTTGATCTCAAAGCGAACATTATATCTATTGCCCCTTTTTGGGCGCATATTTCACGATGAAGCGAGGAAGAAAAATGGTAACTCGTTCAGACAGACTGGATCATGTCCATTCCGATATCCGCGGCCCGCTGTATCAGGAGGCGCTGCGTATGGAATCCGAGGGCATCAACGTCCTCAAGCTCAATACGGGCAACCCCGGCCGGTTCGGCTTTAAGCTGCCCAACAGCGTGCGTCAGGCGCTGGCGCTGCATATCGACGAGGCCGTTCCGTATTGCGATGTGCGCGGCATGGCGGCGGCGCGAAACGTCATCTGCACCTATCACATCGGGCGTGGGCTTCAGGGCATCATGCCCAACGACGTGTTCATCTGCAACGGCGTGAGCGAGGCGGCGAGCATGCTGCTCAACGCGCTGATCGGCACGGGCGACGAGATCCTGCTGCCGTCGCCGTGCTACTCCCTGTGGAGCAACAACGCCTATCTGTGCGGCGGCAAGCCGGTCTTCTATCGCTGCGACCCGGCGAACGAATGGAACCCGGATATCGAGGATATCAAGAGCAAAATCACCGACCGCACCAAGGCGATTCTGGTCATCAACCCGAACAACCCGACCGGCGCGGTTTACGGCAAAGAGGTGCTGCTGGCGATTGCGGAAATCGCGCGTCAGCATCATTTGGTGATTCTGGCGGATGAAATCTACGACCGTCTGGTGATGGACGGCCTGCGCCACGAATCCATCGGCGCGCTCGCGCCCGACCTGCCCTGCGTGACGTTCAACGGCCTTTCCAAGAGCCACATCGTCTGCGGCTTCCGCTGCGGCTGGATGGTGTTCTCCGGCCCGAAGGGCGAGCTGGACGCGGTGAAGGACGGCGTGATGCAGCTCGCCTCCATGCGCCTGTGCGGCAACGCGCTGACGCAGTTGGTCATTCCCGCGGCGCTGGTGGACAGCGAGAGCACGCACGAGATGCTCGTGCCGGGCGGCCGCCTCTTTGAGCAGCGCAAGGCGACGCTCGAAGCGCTGGACAAGATCGACGGCGTGGATTATGTGACCAACCACGCGGCGTTCTACCTGTTCCCGCGGCTGGACAAGAGCAGGTTTGACTTTGAGGATGCGCATGACTTCGCGATGAAGTTCCTGCATGAGCAGCATGTGCTCGTCATCCCCGGCGACGGGTTTGACTGGCACGAGGATCTGCGCTTCCGCATCGTCATGCTGCCCGAGCCGGAGACGCTCATCAAGGCGATGGGCGATATGGCGTATTTCCTCAAGCAGCATCGAATCTGATTCGGCACATCATTTGTGCATAGAAAAGGGACTGTCAGGAAAAACGGACAGTCCCTTTTGGCGTGGCGTTTATTTCGTTGCCAGCAGGTCGCGGTAATACGCGGCCTTCTCTTCCTCGGTGCGCATGTTGGCGAGGTACATCATATCCGCCATGGCGCCGGAAAGCGCCTTCGGGATGCGCTGCACCATCTTGATGCGGTCGCCGTATTTGGCCATGATCGCGGCATGATCCATCGCGAAATGCTTTCCGTCGCGGCGGCCGCAGAAGCAGCAATAGAAGTGCTCGCGCCCCTCGCTGCTGATGGTGCTGCGGTCATAGGCGACCATATCCGCCCAGATTTTATACACGTCGGTGGAGTTGGCGAAGTTGAACATATCCGCGCTGAAGCCGCCGGAGGGGCGCATGTTGACCTCCAGACCGAGGATGTCTCCCTTTTTGCCCAGCGCGGGCTGATCCGCGTTGAGCACGAAGAATTCCAGATGCACAAAGCGGCTCTTCACGCCGAAGGCGGCGACGGTGCGGCGGCCAACGTCGCGCATGGCGTCCGGCAGGGTCTTTTCGATATAATAGCAGGAGTTGCCGTTGGTGTTGACGATATCCATGATGGAATCCATGGTGACGTTGCCGGTTTCGAACAGCGGTTCGCCCTTGGCATCGATGATCGCGTCATACGAGTGCACCGTGCCGTTGACGAATTCCTCCATGATGTAGACGGTTTCGTCCTTCGTGGCGAAGAAATAATTCAGCTCGTCGTCGCTGCTGAGCTTGTAGGTGTGGGACGCGCCCACGCCGTTATCCGGCTTGACGATGACGGGGTAGCCGACCTCGCGGATAAAATCCTTGCAGCCGGTGTAATCGCGCACGATGTGCCAGCGCGCGGTCTTGACGCCCGCCTTGGCGTAATGGGCTTTCATCGCGGATTTATACTTGACCGGCTGCATATCCTCGGTGTGGAAGCCGGTGGTGATGTTGAAGGCGGTGCGCAGCATCGCGTCGCGCTCGAGCCAGTATTCGTTGTTGCTTTCGAGCCAGTCGATCTTGCCGTGCTTATAGGTCAGAAACGCGACGGCGCGGAAAACCTCGTCGTAATTTTCGAGCGAGGAGACCTTGTAATATTCGTTCAGCGAGCCGCGCAGCTCCGGCATGAGCTGGTCATACGGGCAATCGCCGATGCCGAGGACGTTCATGCCGTTCTTTTTCAGCTCGGCGCAGAATTTCCAGTAGTTTGTCGGGAAATTCGGGGAGATAAAGATGAAGTTTTTCATGGAAACGCTCCTTTATGCGGCTTTCTATGAATCGGTCAATGAGCAAATCCGAAATGATGCACGAATTCGGAATTTGCTCAATCATTGTATCGCTTAAAACAGGCGGATGCGCGGTGCATTTCCTGCGTTATCGTTTGCCGAGCAGGAAGGGCAGGTAATACTCGACCTGCTTATACCACCAGCCCCAGTCGTGATCGACGTCGTAGCCCCAGAAATCCACCCATGCGTGAATCCCCTTCGCGTCGAGCACGCCCTTGATGCGCGAGGTGCTCTCCTTGAGCACGTCCTCCCACGCGCCCTGACCGACGCAGAGGATGATTTTCCGCTCGTTGTACATGCGGATATACGGGTGATCCGGCGACATGCCGGAGAGGTAGTGATACGGCGAATTGCGGTAGACGAAGTCATCCATGTAATCGCCGAAGGAATCGAAGGAATCATACACGCCGGAGAGCGCCAGCACGCTGTCAAACAGATCCGGGCGGCGGAAGAAGAGGTTCGCCGCGTGCATCGCGCCCATCGAGCAGCCGAACGGCATGATCGGCATCTGGCGCCAGTTGCGCTCGCCCGCAAGGTGGCGAATCTGCGGCACCATCTCATCGACGATGTAGTTGAACCAGCGCTCGTGCTGCTCGATGCGCTGGCGCGGGTCGCCGCCGTGATCGGCCCACGTTTCGTTGTCGATGGTATCAATGGAGAACACCATGATTTCGCCCGCGTCGATATACGGGCGGAACACGTCGTCCATGTGGAAATTTTCGAAATCATAGAAACGCCCCGCCTGACAGGGGATGAACAGCACCGGCTTGCCGCGATGACCGTAGACCTTGAACTCCATTTCGCGGTTCAGGTTGTAGGAATAGCATTTGTAATAACGAACTTCCATGGGTTGATTCTCCTTATCCATTCGTGGGAATACGCGCCTGCCGCGTTAAAACCCCAGACATTTCATAAAAACGGGAATCTGCCGCGCCCACGAGGCCTCGCTGTGGGTGCCGCAGGGGACGATGCGGAACGCGAGATCGACGCCCTTTTGCAGCAGCGCCGAGGAACAGGTGGTCAGCGCGGAGAGATTGGATGCGTGGTTGGCCATTTCCTCCCCGCCGTAGTCCATGTAGATCAGCGTATCGGGGGAGATTTCCGCCTGACGGATGAACCGCCGCGCTTTCGCGGGGGCGAGCCACAGGCTGGGGGACAGGCAGGCCGCCCGGCCGAAAACATCGTTGAACGCCGTGGCGGCGTACAGGCTCATCAGCCCGCCCATCGACGAACCGGCGATCAGCGTGTTCGCCCTGTCCGGCAGGGTGCGCAGGTTCGCGTCGATCATCGGCTTGAAATCGCGGATGAACCACTCCATCGTCGCGCGCCCGCGCCCGCGAATCCGCCCGAGGTTCGGGTCTTCGCAGGTGAAGGGGCAGTATTCCACCAAACGGTTGTTGCCGACGGGGTTGCACTCGACCGCCGCGATAATCAGCGGCGTGTCGGTCTTGTCCATATAATCGGCCATGCCCCAGGATTGGCCGTAGGTCGCGTCCTCGTCAAAGAAGACGTTGTGGCCGTCGAACATATACATCACCGGGAACCGCGCGTCCGGCTGCTCGTCGTAACAGGCGGGCAGATAGAGATAGGCGCGGCGCGTCAGCTCCGGGCTGAGGTTGGGGATTTGAAGCGCCCACTTGTAGACCATGTAAAAAAGCCTCCGAAAGCATGAAAATCGGGATCATTCATAAAAGTATACGGCAGGCGCGCCGCCTTGTCAATTCGAATGGACGCCAAAATGCATGATGAGGCTGGATTTTGGCAAGCCTACACAGGAAAAAGAACAGGCGTTTGCGCATATTCCGCGCACGTCGCCGACGTTGACAGAACTTTTATGCCAGATTATAATGAAGCTATCGGATTTGGGGCGCGCGCTTGCGCAATTCTTAGGCGACCGCAAACGGGAGGACACCATGCCCAATATACAGGATTATGTGCTTTGGAGAGGCGATCTGCCGCTTGAGCGCGTGCCGCTGTGCGACGTGGACGCGCTGCTGCTCAGCTATCTGTCGTATATGCCCTACGATCACATCGCGGGGGATGCGTTTGACGAGGGGATTTCCCTGCGCGACGCGGCGCAGAAGCTGCTGGAGGTCAACGAACGGGATAAAACGCCGCTGGCGTACAACGTCAGGGAGGACCGCAAGCTGCTTGCCGCGCTGATGGAGAGCGCGCGGTTTCGGGATATCCGCCTGGTCGGCTACGTCAACAAGGTCGATCCCGAGCAGGAGGAGCAGTTTGCCGCCGTGACCTACCTGCTGGGCGAAGGGCGGGCGTTTGTCGCCTTCCGCGGCACGGATAACACCGTCGTCGGCTGGAAGGAAGACTTCAACATGAGCTTTGAAACCGAGGTTCCGGCGCAGCGGGACGCGGTGGCTTATGCGCAGCACGTCGCCAAAGCCATTGATCTGCCGCTGATCGTCGGCGGCCATTCAAAGGGCGGCAATCTGGCGGCTTACGCGGGGATGTTTGTCGATGAGGCGACCCGCGCGCGGATACAGACGGTCTATAATTTCGACGGCCCGGGCTTCAACGAGGCGACGATTTCCTCCGAGGAATTCGGCAAGGTGGATATGCGCATCCGCACGTTCGTGCCGCAATCCTCGATGATCGGTATTCTGATGTGGCACAGAGAGCCGTTCACCATCGTGCGCAGCAACGGCGTGGGCGTGTTTCAGCACGACGCATACACATGGCAGATCATGGGCGGCGATTTCATCAAGCTCAGCGAGCGCACCGGGCACAGCCATTTCGCCGATGACACCATCAAGCGGTGGCTCGAGGAGCTGAAGCCCGACATGCGCAGGCAGGCCATCGACGGCATTTACGCCGTGCTCAGCGCGTCGAACGGCATGAACGTCAGCGATCTGTTCGAGGCGCGCAACACGATGAGCGTGCTCAAGGCGGCGGGCGCGATGGATGAAAAGACGCGGAGCGCGGTGCTGGAGGCGTTCAGGCTGCTGGGCAGCTCGATGATCGGCGGCGTGCCCGCGTGGCTGGAGCGCACGGCCAGCAGCATGGCGCAGAAAATGCCGTGGGAGCAGCGCAGGGAAGAAGCGCGGGCTGAAGCAAAAACAGAAGCGAAAACAAAAACAAGATCGAAAACAGGATTGGAAGCGGGGACGGAGGCCGAGGCGCGGGAAAACGCGCCCGAGCTTGCCAAATGAGCCGATTTGGCCTATAATAAAGCACAAACACGATCATCAGCCCGAAGAAGGGCGGAAAGAGGAACAGACCATGGAAAGAAAAAATGCGTGGGCGGCATATGCCGGGGACGACGGCAAGGTGGAAGCCTTTGCCAAGGCATACTGCGATTTCATCAACAACGGCAAAACGGAGCGCGAGTGCGTGGCTTACGGCGAGAAGCTGGCGAAGGCGCACGGCTTTGAGGATTTGAACGCGGTGGTTCGCTCGGGCAGGAAGCTGAACGCGGGCGCGCGCGTCTATGCCAACTGGATGGGCAAGAGCTTCATGCTCTTCGTGCTGGGCGAGAAGCCGCTGGAGGAGGGCATGAACATCCTCGGCGCGCACATCGACTCCCCGCGCATCGACGTGAAGCAGAACCCGCTCTACGAGGATACCGATCTGGCGTATCTGGATACGCATTATTACGGCGGCATCAAGAAATATCAGTGGGTCGCCATCCCACTGGCGCTGCACGGCGTGATCGTCCGGAAGACCGGCGAAAAGGTCATCATCAACATCGGCGAGGACGAAAACGACCCGGTGTTCTGCATCTCCGACCTGCTGGTGCACCTCGCGCAGGAGCAGATGACCAAGAACGCGAAGGAAGTGGTCGAGGGCGAGGCGCTCAACCTGATCGTCGGCGGCAGGCCGCTTGAGGGCGAGGAAAAGGACGCGGTGAAGGCCAACGTGCTCAAGCTGCTGACGGATAAATACGGCGTGGAGGAGGAGGATTTCCTCTCCGCGGAGCTTGAGATCGTTCCGGCGGGCAAGGCGCGCGATATGGGCTTTGACCGCAGCATGATTCTGGCCTATGGCCACGACGACCGCGTCTGCGCGTATCCGTCGATGATGGCGGTGCTCGATTACGAGGGCACGCCGGAATACACCCTCTGCTGCATCGTCACTGATAAGGAGGAGATCGGCAGCGTCGGCGCGACGGGCATGGCCTCCCACTATCTGGAAAACACCGTCGCCGAGCTGTACGCCTGCACGGCGGATTACTGCGAGCTGGCCGTGCGCCGCTGCCTGCGCAACAGCCGCATGCTCTCCAGCGACGTGAGCGCGGGCTACGACCCGAATTTCGCCAGCGCGTTTGAAAAGAAGAACAGCGCGTTCCTCGGCCGCGGCATCTGCTTTAACAAGTTCACCGGCAGCCGCGGCAAGTCCGGCAGCAACGACGCGAACCCGGAATTTATGGCCAGCCTCCGAAAGATCATGGATGACGCGGGCGTGGCGTTCCAGACGGCGGAACTGGGCCGCGTCGATCTCGGCGGCGGCGGAACGATCGCCTACCTGTGCGCCAAGTACGGCATGAACGTGATCGACTCCGGTATTCCGGTGCTGAGCATGCACGCGCCGTATGAGGTCATCAGCAAGGTCGATCTCTACGAGGGCTATCGCGGCTACTGCGCGTTCCTTCAGGGCGCCAAGCCGATGGAATAAAACTCCTTCCGTCTGCCTTTTGGCAGCCACCTCCCTCCAAGAGGGAGGTCTTTTTCTATATACCCCTTTATATGCCCGGATGTCCGCCGAAAAGAGTTGTGCAATCGCCTTTTTATGGTATAATGGTTTCTGTATACGGATGGGAGAGCGATGCGTATGGAGCAAAGGAAAGAACGGAAGAAAGAACAAAGGGTTTATGCCGCCTTTGGCCGCGGCGCGCGCCGGGATTGGAAGCGCGCGGCGCGGAAGACCGTGTTCAGCCATTACTGGATGGCGATCATGGTCTGTCTGGTCGCGGCGTTTTTGGGTACGGAATTCACCGGCTCGCTGGAAAGCTTGCATTTCACCCGGCAGAAATGGGACGTGATTTCGAATTTCCTCGCGTCCTTCGGGCGGCCGGGCGCGGAGGCGAACAGCCGGGGCGTGTTTGCGATAGCCGTCAACAAGATTGCGGACGGTTCTCTTCACAACATTGTGAACAACACCATCATGTCGCTGGCCGGATCGAGCGAGTTCTGGCAGTCCTTCGGCATTGTGGTGAGCAGCCTGGTTTCGATGACGTATTGGGTGCTGGTCACCCACACATTCGTCGTGATCCTGCGCCGCCTGTTTATGGAGATGCGCGTCTATGAGGAAGTGCCGCCGTATCGCGCGCTCTATCTGCACAGCGCGCGCTGCTGGGGGCACACGTCGCTGGCGCTGCTGCGCGTGGCCATCCAGCGGGGGCTTTGGTGGCTGACGATCATCGGCGGCGCAATCAAGACGTTTTCGTATTATCTCTGCGGCTTCATTCTGGCGGAGAACCCGACCATGAAGGGCGGGGACGCGATTGCGCTGTCCCGAAAGATGATGAACGGCCACAAGTGGGAGTGCTTCCTGATGGAGCTTTCCTTCGTGCCGTGGCACCTTCTGAGCCTTGCGACGTTTGGCCTGAGCAGCCTGTTTTATTCCAGCGCATACCTGAGCGCCGCGCGGTGCGAGTTTTACGCCGCCGTGCGCGCGCAGGTCAAGGCGGAGGGCGAGGCGCAGGCGCTGCGCGACACCTATCTGTTTGAAAAGGCCGGCGAAAAGACGCTGCGCCGCGCCTACAACGATCTGGGCAAACCGGCGGAAAAGCTGCCCGAGCGCGTATACGGCAACAAGGTGACGCGCTTTTTCGGCGAATGTCTCGGCGTGACGCTGTTCGTCAACCCGCAGGATGTCGCGCGCGAAAAGATTCAGGATCGCGAATACCGCCTGCGCTATATGCGCCGCTGCGAGCAGGGGCTCTCCTATCCAATTCGGCTCAGCCCGCTGCTGCAATATGAGCACAAGGACCATGAACCGGCGCTGTTCACCCGCAAATACCCGGTGACGACGCTGGTGCTGCTGTTCTTCCTGTTTTCGATCATCGGCTGGTGCTGGGAGGTCGTGCTGCATCTGCTTTCGGAGGGCACGTTCGTCAACCGCGGCGTGCTCCACGGGCCGTGGCTGCCGATTTACGGCACGGGCGGCGTGCTGGTGCTGCTGACGCTCTACAAGCTGCGCGACAAGCCGTGGCTTGAGTTTTGGGCGACGGTGGCTGTCTGCGGCGTGGTCGAATACTTCACCGCGTATTATCTGGAAACCGTGTACGACCGCCGCTGGTGGGATTACGCGGGCTATTTCCTCAACCTGCACGGGCGCATCTGCGCGGAGGGGCTGCTGGTCTTCGGCTTGGGCGGCATGGCGGTTGTCTACGGCGTTGCGCCGCTGTTTGATAACCTGCTGCACAAAGTCAGGCGCAGCGTGCTGATCGGGCTGTGCACCGCGCTGATCGCGCTGTTCTGCGTCGATCAGGCGTATTCTCATTTTCATCCCAACGAGGGCGAGGGCATCACGGACGAGGTGGTTTACAAGACGGACGACGCTCGGATTCGCCTTGACGAGGAGGCTTTTGTTTAATGCGAATCAGCTCGTTTTTCGTGCTGGCGGGCTATCTGGCGGCCAACGCCTACGTGGCCGCGCGCACGTCCATCTTTCTGCATCGCAATCTGCCCGAGCGCGTGGCGAAGCTGATTTCGCTGCTGACGGCGGGCGTGTATTCCGTCTTCGCGATGGGGATGCCGCTGGCGCACATTCTGCCGGAGGGGATGGCCAGAAAGCTGATTCTGCGCGTGTCCTTCGGGTTTTACGGCATATTCATCTATCTGTTTTCGGCTTACGTCATCATCGAGGTGCTGGCGCGGCTTTCCAAGCGGTTTCACCGAACGGAAAGGCTCACCGCGCGGAAGGGAAACCCCAAGCTGATCTTCGGCGGCGCGGTGTGGTTTGGCATCATCCTGACCTGCCTGATGGGGATTCACCACGCATCCGAGCTGACGGTGAAGCATTATGCTGTGCAGACCGACAAGGACGGCGGCGGGCGCGACAGCCTGCGCGTGGTGCTGATTGCGGATCTGCATCTGGGCTACAGCGTCGGCGCGGAGCGCATCGCCAACATGGTGGAAAAGGTCAACGCGCAGGACGCGGATATCATCCTCGTCGCGGGCGATATTTTTGACAACACGGTGGAAGGCATCGACGATCCGGAGGCCGTGAAGGCCTCCCTGCGGGCGATGAAAAGCAGGCTGGGCGTGTACGCCTGCTGGGGCAACCACGACGTATCCGAGCGCTTGTTCAGCGGGTTCAGCACCAAGCGGCTGGAAAACACGCTGCGCGGCGAGGAGATGGAGCAGTTCGTCCGCGAAAGCGGCATGACGATGCTGGCGGACGAGGTGCGGCTGATCGACGACAGCTTTTACGTCATCGGCCGCAAGGACTATGAAAACGCGGGCGACGGCACGGCGCGGCGCAAGAGCCTCGGCGAGCTGATGGCGGGAATCGACACGGACAGGCTGGTGATTTCGCTGGAGCACGAGCCGCGCTTTCTGCGGCAGAACGCCGACGCGGGCGTGGACGTGATGCTCTGCGGCCACACGCACGACGGCCAGTTCTTCCCGCTGAATATCGCGATTCGCACCGCGTGGGAAAACCCGGCGGGCTTGAAGACGGTGGGGCGCATGACCAGCGTGGTCACGTCCGGCGTGGGCGTCTACGGCCCGGATATGCGCATCGGCACGGACGCGGATATCTCGGTGGTGGACATTCAATTTGCACCATAAAAGAAAAGGGGATATACAAACATGAAACTGATTCAGGGCGGCTTGGTCAAGACGATCACGGGCGGCGACATCGAAAACGGACAGATTCTCATCGACGGCGGCAAGATCGTCGCGGTGGGGCGGAACCTCGACGTTCCGGCGGGGACGGAGATCATCGACGCGGCGGGCTGCATCGTCACGCCGGGCTTTGTTGACGCGCACTGCCACATCGGCATGCACGAGGAGGCGAGCCGCTGGGAGGGCAACGACACGAACGAGTATTCCGACCCGGTTACGCCGGAAATCCGCGCCATCGACGGCATCAACCCGCGGGACGAGGCATTCGGCAACGCGATTGGCGGCGGCGTGACGACGGCGGTGACCGGCCCCGGCTCGGCGAACGTGCTGGGCGGCACGTTTGTGGCGATGAAGCTGTACGGCGACTGCGTGGACGACATGATTCTCAAATACCCGGCGGCGATGAAGATTGCGTTCGGCGAGAACCCCAAGGGCGTTTACGGCCAGAACGGCCACAAGATGCCGGTTACGCGCATGGCCGTCGCGGCGACGCTGCGCGAGACGCTCTTCAAGGCGCAGCGCTACGCGAAGGAGATCGAGGAGGCCGAGAAGGACGCGACCAAGACGCGCCCGTTCGACATGAAGCTGGAGGCGCTGCTGCCGGTTCTCCGCAAGGAGATTCCGCTCAAGGCGCACGCCCACCGCGCGGACGACATCCTGACGGCGATTCGCATCGCGAAGGAATTTGACGTGGATATCACGCTGGATCACGTGACGGAAGGCCACCTGATCGTCCGGCATCTGGTCAAGGCGGGCAAGCCGGTGCTGGTCGGCCCGTCGTTCGGCTCGAAATCCAAGCAGGAGCTGCGGGAAAAGAGCTTCGCGACGGCGGGGATTCTGGACGACGCGGGGCTGGAGGTCTGCATCATCACGGATGCGCCGGTCATCCCGCTGTACTATCTGCCGCTGTGCGCGGGTCTGGCGGTGAAGGCGGGCATGAAGGAAGAATCCGCGTGGCGCGCGATCACCATCAATCCGGCGCATGTCGCGGGGATCGACGGGCGCGTCGGCTCGATTGAGGCCGGCAAGGACGCGGATATCGCGATCTTTGAGGGCAACCCGCTGCGCGACATTCAGTGCCGCACGAAGGCCGTCTTTGTGAACGGCGAAGAGGTGCTCTCCCAAATTCAGACGCGTGTGTGAGGCGAAGGAGGCGCGGGCGGTGGACAAGCGATATCCCGATCTGGCGCTGCTCGCGCAGCCTGCGCGCCGGGCGATTTGCTGCCTGGCGGTTGAAGGCGGGGGCGAAAAAATCGAAGGGCTTCTGAACAGGAAGCCTTTTTCGCGTTATGCTGAAAACGGGCTGACCGTCCTGCTCTATGACGAGGCGCAGAGCGAGGCGTGGCGCGCGGAAATCGAGCGGATTCTGGCGGAAAGCGGGCTCTGCGCGGGGCTGAGCGGGCCGTTTGCGCTGGCGGCGTCGGCGCGGGGCTGCTTCCCCAAGGCGCGCATCGCGCTGGAAACGGGCAAGGCCGTCGATCCGGGGCGCGCGCTCTACGACATGGACACGTACAGCGAGGCGGCGCTTCTGCGCGCGGCTCGGACGGCGCTCGAGGCGCAGGGCTTCCGCGCGTCGGATTTTGGCGACGCGGCAATCGGGGCGCTTGCGCGGCTGGACGAGCGGGAGGATGCGCAGTATATCCGCAGCCTGCGCGCGTATTTGAGCGACGGGCTGAATCTGCGGCGCGCGGCGGAGCGGCTGGGCGTTCACCGCAACACGCTGGCCTACCGCATGCGCCGAATCGAGGCGCGCTTTGCCCTCGACCTGAGCGACATGAACACCTGCTTTGAGCTGCTCTTTTCGCTCTGGCTGAAGGAGGGGCTGTGCGGCCGCGCCGACGACGAGCCGACGGCGGCGTTTGATCGGGACGCGGCGCGCGCGGCGCTCTGGCGGTTTGCGGAGCGCGCGGGGAACGCGGCGCGGACGGAGGAACGCTTTTCGCTGGCGCTCGCCGCCGTTGCGGCGGGAGCGACGCGCGGCGCGCAGAATTGACGCTGGCGCTGAGCGCGCTGCCGCAAAAGCCGGTGACGGCGTTTGACGATGAAACGCTGTTTTTCGCGCTTCCGCCGGAGGAGATCGGCGCGTTCGCGGAGGCGGCGAGGCCGCTTTGCGAGGCGGCGCGCGCAGGCATGGCCGTTTCGCAGACGTTCGCGCTGGACAGGCTGTCGGCACAGATTCGGCTCTGCCGGTTTGCGCTGCTGGCGGCGGGTACGCAGACGGTATTCATGCGGGAAATCGGCTCGACGCTGTTCTTTACGGCGCTGGAGCGCCGGGCGTCGCTCGCGCCGTATCTGTGCGAAGACGTCATTCGCGTGATGGATGAGGACGCGACGCGCGGCTCGGCGCTCTCGCGTTCGCTCTACGCCTATCTGCTCAACTTCATGGATTTGAAAAAGGCCGCGCAGCAGCTCGGCATCCACCGCAACACGCTGGAATATCAGGTGCGCAAAATGAACGCCGTCATCGGCGGGCAGCCGGACGAACAAAAGCGGTTTATGATGATGTGCACGTATAAAATGCTGGCGCTGCCGGACGCGGGCGTGCCGGAACTGTAAAATCTTACAAATGCGCGGGTGCGAAAAAAGGCCGAATGATCGAAAAAATCGAAAAAAATTTCACAAAACGGCTTGCGTGCGCCGTATGAATGTGATATACTTCCATCAGCACAAAAAAGCGATTTGTAAAAAATTACAAAAACAAACGGAGTCGGGAGGATTCAAGAATGGCTAAAATCGGTTCAATGGAGCTGATTGTCATCCTGATTGTCGCCATGCTCGCCATCGGCCCGGAGCGCATGCCCAAGGCGGCGCGCACGCTGGGCAAGGCGGTCGGCTCGTTCAAAAAATACATGAACGACGCGACGAGCGACCTGCGCGAGGCCAGCGAGGAATTCCGCGAGGTCACCGATGAAATCGCGGACGCACAAAAGACCGTGCGCAAGGCCTTCAAGGACGCGGACGACGAAATCAGCAAAACCCGGGGCGAGGCGGAGGAAAAGCTGAACCCCAAAAAGAAGAAGAAAAAGCCCGCCGCGCCGGAAACGGACGAGACGGACGAAGAACCCAAGCCGCCGAAGGACGAAGCGAAGGCGGAGGCGGCCGAGCCGCAGGGCAAAGAAGAAACCGAAGCGCAGCCGGAGACGGCCGCGGAAAAACACGATGAAGCAAAGGACGAGCAGCAGAGCGCTGCCGCCGAATAAAGGAGGAACTTTTTCATGGGTAAGATTGGAACGACCGAACTGCTGGTTGTGCTTGCGATTGTGCTGGTTATCTTTGGGCCGAAGGCGCTGCCGAAGCTGGGGCGCTCGCTGGGCAAGACGCTGGGCAGCTTCCGCAAGGGCATGAACGACAGTGCGGACGACGATGACGACGACGAGGAAGAGGTCGTCGTGAAGAAAAAGAAGAAAAAGCCCGTCGCCAAGAAGGCGGACGACGAAGAGGACGAGGAAGAAGAGGACGCCTGATTCAAAACAGGATACCGATGCTTCTCTCCGAGCGGAGGGAAGCATATCTTCTGCAAAAAACGAAACGGACGGTGAAAAGAGATGAGCACACAAAAGGGCAACGAGCAGGCCAATATGTCGCTGGTGGGGCATCTGCGGGAGATTCGCAACCGCATTGCGCTGAGCGTGGTTGCGCTGCTGGCGGCGTTTGTCATCTGCTTTGCCATCATCAAGCCGCTGGCCAACGCCATGCTGCAAATGGGGCTGGACGCGGGTTTCCAATACGTGTATCTGTCCCCGTCGGAGCTGCTCACCTCGTATTTTAAGCTGGCGCTCGTGCTGGCGGTCGTGGTGGTTTCGCCGCTGCTGATTTTCCAGATTTGGGGCTTTGTCGCCCCGGCGCTGACCAAAAAGGAAAAGCGGGCGATACGGCCTGCGCTGCTGGGCGGATTTTTCTTCTTCTGCCTCGGCGCGCTGTTCAGCTACATGGTCGCCCTGCCGTTTATGATTCAGTTCCTGGTCAATTTCAGCACGTCGGATTTCATTCACTCGGCGATTTCCGTGGCCAGCTATCTGGATTTTATGATCGGCATGCTGCTGACCTTCGGCGTTGTGTTTGAAGAGCCGATGCTCGCCTTTGTGCTGACCAAGCTGGGCATTTTGACCCCGGATATCCTGCGCAAGGTGCGCCGATACGCCATTCCGCTGATCTTTGTCATCGCGGCCGTCATCACGCCGCCGGACGTCGTTTCGCAGTTCATGGTCGCCGTGCCGATGATCGGCCTGTACGAGCTGAGCATCCTCATTTCCTGCGTCATCTATAAGAAGAAGCAGAACGAAGACGACGATGAGGATGAAGACGAGGACGACGACGAATACGACGAGGATGACGACAAAGACGACGACGAATAAGCGACGCTTTAAGGGAGCTGCCGAGCAGGCGGCTCTCTTTTTTTGATGCGCATAGGAAATCGCGCAAAGCCGCCCGCTTACAGCCGGTACGCCGTCATCGCCCGGAAACGGTTGCTCATGGTGGTGTAGAGCGCCTGCGCATAGGGCGTGAGCGGCATATCCTTCGGGTGCGCCATGTACAGCGGCGTGTAAACCGCGTCGCTCAGGCGATAGTGCGCGAGCTGCTGCATGGCGGGCGTGTCGCTCAGCAGGGTGATGAACGGGCAGAGCATGACCAGCGAACAGGCGGCGCACACGCGCTTGGCGCACTGGGAATCATCCGTGCGGAGGGCGACGAAGGGGGAGAGCGCCGCACGGGCGAGCAGCTCGTTATACTCGCGGGTGAAGGGGAGATTTTCGGCGGGAAGCACGAATTTTTCCCCCTCGCAGGCGCTCAGGCTGACGGTTGAGCCGGATGGGACGCGCTGCGCCAGCGCGGTTTTCCGCCCGGCAACGAGGATGACCTCGTCCGACGCGATGAGCTGATAATCGAGCTTTTCATTTTCGGCCTCGCCGAAGAGCAGCGCCATATCCAGCTCGCCGCCGAGCAGACCGGCTTCCAGCGCGTCGTTCCGCGCGGAGACGGCTTGCAGGCGCACGTCGGGATAGGCGCTTTGAAATTCGGGGAGCACCTGCGGCAGAAGCTCGTCGGCGCGCTGCATGGGCAGCCCGAGGCGCAGAAGCCCGGTCTGCCGACCGGAAAGCGCGGCGAGGGATTCGTTCATCTGCGCTTCGATTTGCAGAAAGCGGCGCGCGGACTGCACGTAGATCTGCCCGGCGGGCGTGAGCGAAACGGGCGTGGTGCTCCGCTCGAAGATGGGCTGGCCGAGCTGCTGCTCGATCTGCCGAATCTGCTGGGAGAGCGTCGGCTGGGTGACAAAGAGCGATTTTGCCGCGGCGGTGAAGCTGCCTTCGCGGACAACGGCGAGCACGAGCTGAGCGTGGCGTGTATTCATGGCTGATTCCCTCTTTGCGATTTGTTGTCGGGCGCGCCCAAAGCGCCGATACCCCTATTTTAAGAAAAACCGGCGAAAATGTAAACCATAAAAATCGGGTGATTTCGCGCAATTTCCGAAACATAAAAAAAGAAGAAAAAAAGCTTTCCCGCCGCCGCGGTATGGGTGTATAATAAGCACACCACTGAAAGACGGAGGGATTTGCGATGCAGGTTACGGAAAAAATCGCCGCGTTTCGGGCGCGGATGAAGGATGAAAACTTTGCCGCGGTCATCGTGCCGACGGCGGACAGCCATGCTTCGGAATATATTGCCGATTATTTCAAAACTCGCCAGTGGCTTTCCGGCTTCACCGGTTCGGCGGGCACGCTGGTCATCGGGGAAAAAGAGGCGGCGCTGTTTGTGGACGGCCGCTACTTCATTCAGGCGGAGCGGCAGATTGCCGGGAGCGGCATCACGCTGATGCGCATGGGCACGGCGGGCACGCCGAAGCTGGAGGAATACCTCGCCGCGCTGCTGCATGAAAACGACGCGCTGGGCGTGGACTTCGGCGTGGTCAGCGAGAAATTCGCGGAGAATATGCGCGAGACGGCCGCAAAATGCGGCGCGCTGCTGCGCGATACGGGCGACTGGTTCGGCGACCTCTGGAAGGATCGCCCGCCGATGCCGCAGGAAAAGGCGTTCATCCTCGATGAGCAATATGCCGGTCAGAGCGTGCAGAGCAAGGTAAACGCGATCCGCAAGGCGATGGCCGAGCGCGGCGCGCAGCTCCATGTGCTCAACGTGCTGGATGACATCGCGTGGGTGCTCAACGTGCGCGGCGGCGACGTGCTCAACACGCCGGTGGTGATGAGCTATCTGGTCATCGGGCAGAAGCACGTGAACTGGTTCGTCGATGAAGCCAAGGTGGACGACGCCATGCGCAAGACGCTTGCGGACGAGGGCGTGAACGTGCGCGGCTATGACGAGATCATCCCGGCACTGAAGGGGCTTGAGCCGGATGTGAAGGTGCTGGCGGACGCGAGCAAGCTGACCGCCGCGCTGATGAACGCGCTGGAAAAGGCCGAAATCATCCGCGCGGAAAACCCGTCCACGATGATGAAGGCCGTCAAGAACGACGTGGAGCTGGATAACTTGCGCAAGGCGCACGTGAAGGACGGCGTGGCGGTTACGCGGCTGATGTACTGGCTCAAGCAGAACGTCGGCAAAATCCCGATGACGGAAATCAGCGTCAGCGACAAGCTGCTGGCGCTCCGTCAGGCGCAGGAGCACTTCATCTCCCCGAGCTTCAACACGATCTGCGCCTATCGTGCCAACGCCGCGATGATGCACTACAGCGCCACGCCGGAGAGCGACGCGAAGCTCGAGCCGCGCGACCTGCTGCTCATCGACTCCGGCGGCCAGTATCTGGAGGGGACGACGGATATCACCCGCACCTTCGCGCTCGGCCCGGTGACGGACGAGCAGAAGAAGCATTTCACCGCCGTTCTGTGCAGCATGCTGAATCTGGCGAACGCCAAGTTTTTGCAGGGCATGACGGGCATCGGTCTGGATATCCTCGCGCGCGGCCCGATCTGGGATATGGGCATTGACTATCGCTGCGGCACGGGGCACGGCGTGAGCTACCTGATGAGCGTGCACGAAGGCCCCAACAGCTTCCGCTGGCATAAATCCCCGACGCGCGCAGAGGACACCGTGCAGGAGCCGGGCATGGTCACCACGGACGAGCCGGGCGTGTACATCGAGGGCAGCCACGGCATCCGCACGGAGAACGAGCTGGTCTGCCGCAAGCTGGAGGAGAACGAATACGGCCAGTTCCTCGGGTTTGAAACCATCACCTGCGCGCCGATTGATCTGGACGCGGTGGTTCCCGAACAGATGAGCCCGCGCCAGCGCGGCTGGCTGAACGATTACCATGCCTTTGTGCGGGAGACGCTCCTGCCGCTGATGCATGACGACGACGAGCGCGCGTGGCTCGGACACGCGACCCGCGCCATTTAACCGAATTAACCGAATTTTCAGGAAGCGCCCAAATCAGGTCTAGCATTTTGGGCGCTTTTCCTGTATAATAAATGCAAGAATGTATCTCCGCTCAGCCGGGGTTGCACTTCCATAGACCGAACATGGAGGGATAAATGTATGAAACTGATTGTTGCGATTGTTCAGGATGAAGATGCGGGCCGTTTGGTTTCCGCGCTGATGGATAAGGGCTTCGGCGTGACGAAGCTGGCGACGACGGGCGGCTTTCTGCGCGCGGGCAACACCACGCTCATCAGCGGCGTGGAGGACGATCAGCTCCAGGACGCACTCGGCGTGATCGAAAAGATCTGCAAGAGCCGCGAGCAGATCACCGCGTCCACCACGCCGATGGGCGGCGCGGGCGGCGTCTATGTGCCGTACCCGATCCGCGTGACGGTCGGCGGCGCGACGGTGTTCGTGCTGGAGGTCAGCCAGTTCCTCAAGGTGTAACATGATTGCCTTTGCGGATCTTGCGGGGCAGTCTGCGCTCATCGGCCAACTGCAAAGCGATTTTGCGCGGGGGCGCTATGTCCATGCCTACCTGCTCACGGGGCCGGGCGGCACGGGCAAGCGCTCTGCCGCGCAGCTTTGCGCTATGGCCGCGCTCTGCCGGGGGGAGAAGAAGCCCTGCGGGGCGTGCGGCCCGTGTCGGCGCGTGCTCTCCGGCACGCACCCGGACGTGCATACCGTTGTGCCGGAAAAGGGCAAGCAGATCATCGGCGTCGGCGTGATGCGCGAGGTGCTGGATACCGTTTCGGTCAAGAGCTTTGAGGACGGCGCGAAGGTCATCCTCATCCCGCAGGCCGAACGGATGAACGCCGCCGCGCAGAACTGCCTGCTGAAAACGCTCGAAGAGCCGCCGGAGCGGACGGTCTTCTTTTTGATCACCGATCAGCCTGCGGCGCTGCTGCCGACCATCGTTTCCCGCTGCCGCGTCGTGCGGTTTCATCCGCTGACGGAGGAGGCCTGCGCCGCGCGCCTGATCGCGCTCGGCCAGCCGCCGGAGACGGCGAAGAAAAAGGCGCGCATGGCGGAGGGCTGCGTCGGCCGCGCGCTGGCAATCGACGACGGGCAGCTCGAGCTGCGCATGGCGCTGACGCGCGATGTGTTTTCTGTTCACCGTCCGGCGGATGTGCCGGGGGTGGTGAATCTCTACAAGGAGGATAAGGAGCGGCAGAAGCTCGTGCTGGATACGCTGGAAATCGCGCTGCGCGATATTCTGGTGCAGCAGGCGGGCGGCGCGTCCGTCGCGGGCGCGGGCTATGCGCGCGAGGCGGAGGCTTATGCCCGGCGGACGCCGCTTTCCGGCGGTCTGGCGCTGATGGATACGCTGCGGCGCGCGCGGGTGATGCTCGCCGGAAACGTCGCGTTTGCCTCGGCGTTTGAAACCATCCTTCTTCAAATATCGGAGGAATATGCCAAATGGCCATGGTAATCAGGGTGCGCTTCAAGCGCGCCGCCAAACTATACGACTTTGACCCCAACGGGCTGGAGCTGCACAACGGCATGAGCGTTGTGACGGAGACGGCGCGGGGCGTGGAGCTGGGCGAATGCATGAGCGGCGTGATGGATGTGCCGGACGAGCGCCTGGTTCTGCCGCTCAAGCCGATTCTCCGCATCGCCACCGAGCAGGATCTGGCCATGCAGAAGCGAAACGAGCAGGCGGAAAAAGAGGCGTTTGACATCGCCATCGACCGCATTGCCGAGCACAAGCTGGAAATGAAGCTGGTGGACGTAGAATATGCGTTCGACCGATCCAAAATCATTTTCTATTTCACCGCCAACGGCCGCGTGGATTTCCGCATGCTGGTCAAGAGTCTGGCGAGCATTTTCAAGACCCGCATCGAGCTGCGCCAGATCGGCGTGCGCGACGAGGCGAAGATGCTCGGCGGAATCGGCCCGTGCGGGCGGCCGATCTGCTGCCGGACGTTTTTGAGCGACTTCACGCCGGTCTCCATCAAGATGGCGAAGGAGCAGAATCTTTCGCTCAATCCGACGAAGATTTCCGGCCTGTGCGACCGCCTGATGTGCTGCCTCAAATACGAGCAGGATCATTACGAGCAGACGCGCAAGCGTATGCCGCGCGTGGGGCGCGAAATCATCACCCCGGACGGTTCGGGCGTCATCAACGCGATCAACGTGCTCGAAGAGACGGTGCGCGTGCGCATCGCCGTCGGCGATTCGTTCGAATTGCGCGAATACAAGATCGACGACTGCCAGCGCCCCGGTCAGGACGAGCGCAAGCCGCGTCCGGAGGAGGACGCGACGGCGGAGGACACGCAGCAGGCGGCGGAAAATACAGAGGGCGGCGCGGCGGAAACGGCCGAGCCGAACCCGCCGA
>OKRW01000633.1_pt1 | contig 34265 bp, 25 predicted proteins | sample 1601151 | NCBI WGS metagenome assembly OKRW01 (sample SAMEA3541471, study PRJEB24748) | human gut metagenome | biome: human gut; feature: human-associated habitat; material: faeces | place: China | collected 2012 | reverse complement strand
CCTGGGCCTGTCCAACCTGTGCGTTAAGGACGAGAGCTGCAACTGGCGTACAGACCATTGACGGAAAGGTTTACGGGTTTGACGCTGCGACAGGCGTTCGTCTTACAGATTGGCAGGAGATCGGCGGAAAACTGTATTACTTCAATTCGGAGAGCGGCGCGGCATATACCGGCTGGACTGCAAAGGACGGCGGCAAGCTCTATATGACAGAGAACGGCGCAGCATCCGGACTCATTACCATTAACGGAGACGTTTATTACTTTAACCCGTCCACATTTTTCATGCAGACTGGCTGGGTGACCGTAGGGGACACTTCCCGTTACTTCGATCCGACGACCGGCATCATGACAGAGACTGGTCACCAGGCAGTACAGCTGAACGTGGTGGACTATAAGCAGTTTGACTCCAAGTGGAGCAACAAGGTCATCAACTATTCCACCATCGGAAAGGTAGGCTGTGTGACTACAGCGCTGGCGATGAAGTATTCCTATCAGACCAATACGAACACTACACCGGATAAGATGGTGTCCAAGCTGACCTACAGCAGTGACAATCTGATCTGGTCGTCCTGCACCAAGCTGGGATACCAGGTAGAGGATGTCAGTGGCAGCATTTCACAGAAGGTGATGCAGAAGATCTACGATCAGCTGCTGAACAACACACCGGTTGTGATCGGTGCAAAGAAGTCCAACGGCAGCCAGCATTACGTGCTGATTACCGGTTACACTGGTTCAAAAGGCACTGCGTTCTCTGTAGAAAACTTTATCATCAACGATCCGGGTTCCAGCAAGCGTACAAAACTGAGCGAATACCTGGCATTGTTCCCCAATCTTTATAAACTCATCTATTAGTTTTTGATTCTGAAATTTCGATCTACAATTTATCTTTTCTTTTGATTCGCCGTCACCACAGGGGTGACGAGCTTCCGGTTCGGAAGTGACCATACATCTTGATTTTGACACAACAATGAATATTTGCATTGTTCCTCGCAGCGTGTTTGCCTGCGGGGATTTTTGTTTGTTATGGTAAATCGCTGCGCCGGACAGAGCCAATGCAAAGCTTTCCTGCACAGCGATGTGGAACTGCCAGACTGCATATCGCTCAGAATCCACGGAAAGCCTGCTGTGAGCGATTTCCCATGATTTCCGGTGCTCTTTCTCCTGCTAACACAAAAACGCCCGATACAAGCCGTATATTGCTTGTATCGGGCGTTTTGTTTTTAGAACCTGTTCCGTTATCCGTTGTGCGAAAGGATACGGAACGGGAAATGATATGCAAACGAGGAAGTTTACTTAAATACTGCCAGCAGGAAACCGGCTGCGATTGCAGAACCGATAACACCAGCTACGTTCGGACCCATTGCGTGCATCAGCAGGAAGTTAGCCGGATTTGCTTTCTGACCAACCTTCTGGGAAACACGGGCTGCCATCGGCACTGCGGATACACCGGCAGAACCGATCAGCGGATTTACCTTGCCGCCGGTAACGATATACATAACCTTACCGCCGAGCAGGCCGCCAACGGTGGAGAAGCAGAATGCCAGCAGACCCAGAACAACGATTTTCAGTGTGTTCAGTGTGAGGAACGAAGATGCAACGGTGGTTGCACCAACGGAGATGCCCAGGAATACGGTGACAATGTTCATCAGCGCATTCTGTACGGTATCGGACAGACGCTCTGTCACGCCGCATTCACGCCACAGGTTGCCCAGCATCAGGCAGCCGATCAGCGGAGCGGTGGACGGCAGCAGCAGGATAACGACCAGAGCAACGACGATCGGGAAAATGATCTTTTCGGTCTTGGAGACCTGGCGGGTCATTTCCATCTTGACTTCCCGTTCCTTCTTGGTGGTTAGCAGCTTCATCAGAGGCGGCTGGATCATCGGGATCAGCGCCATATAGGAGTATGCTGCAATAGCGATCGGTCCCAGCAGTTCCGGTGCCAGCTTACTGGTCAGGAAGATTGCTGTCGGGCCGTCGGCACCGCCGATGATACCGATGGACGCTGCCTGGTTGCCGTCAAAGCCCAGGCAAACTGCGCCGAAGAACGCCAGGAATACACCCATCTGTGCGGCTGCACCCAGCAGCAGGTTCTTCGGGCTGGACAGCAGCGGACCGAAGTCGGTCATCGCACCGATGCCCAGGAAGATCAGAGACGGATACAGACCGGACTTTACGCCGATATACAGGATATCCAGCAGTCCGCCGTTCGCCATGATGTGTCCGTAGCTGTGGTAATACTCGCCGCCTTCTTCCAGGAACGCATTCCACAATTCCGGATGGTACAGGGCGTTGGCGGAGCTTGCGCCATCTACAAAGAAGTTGGAGACGTTGACCAGCAGGCAGCCGAAAGCGATGCCCACCAGCAGCAGCGGCTCAAACTGTTTCTTGATGCCCAGGTACAGCAGCAGGCAGGAGACTGCGATCATGACCAGGTTCTTCCAGCCGCCGTCGGCGAAAAAGCTGACAAAACCGGAGTCATTCAGCAGGTTCTGGAGGGTTTCAAGCATATTCATGAATACACCCCTCCTTTACGCCAGGACGATCAGCGGAGAACCAGTCTCTACAGTTGTTCCCTTGGAGACAACGACCTGTGCAACAGTGCCGTCGTGCGGTGCCAGGATCTCGTTTTCCATTTTCATGGCCTCCAGAACGACCAGCAGCTGTCCGGCCTTGATCTGTTCGCCCTCCTTGACCTCGACACGGAGAATGTTTCCCGGCATCGGAGAATTTACCGGTTCGCCGGCCTTCAGATCCACCTTTGCCGCCGGAGCCGGTGCAGGAGCCGCTGTGGCTGCCGGAGCTGCCTCTGCGGCAGGAGCTGCCTCTGCGGCAGGAGCTGCCGCCGGAGCCGGCGCACAAGCCTCGTATTCGTCCAGCAGGACAGCCTTTCCTGCCTCGACTTCTACTTCATATACTTTGTCATTCAGCGTAACTTTATACTTCATCCTCTTTGACCTCCTTGATCGATACGAAGTGCAGTTCATTCAAAGGTGTATCCAGCTTGTTCGCAACGATCGCCATGATCATTGCAGCCTCCTTGTCCGGTACATCAAAACGCTTGATGTGACCGGCAGAACCCGGTGCAAGCGGCTTTTCCGGTTCTGCTGCCGGTGCTTCTGCCGGAGCGGCAGCCTTTTCCGCAGCTTTCAGTGCCTCCGCTTTCTTTGCCTTTGACTTGAACACGGCACCCATAATATACAGTACCAGCATCAGCAGGACCAGTCCGACGAAAACCACAACATAACCAAAAATAGCGGTGATGCCTGCCTCGCCGATGCCCATGTTTGATGCGCTCATCACATTCAGTGGCATAGCTGTTCCTCCTTACATGGCCTCGATGGTATAAACGGCCTCGTTCTCCTCCTGTGCCTTCCGGTTTTCCAGGAACTTCACGGTCTGATCCGGATAGCAGATATAGCTCATGATGTCCTCTTCTGAACGAGCCAGATCGCCCAGTGCCTTCTTGGCATCTTCGAATTCCTGTCCGGTGCGCTTCTGGTCTTCGATACGGCAGTCTACCGGCTTGCCGCCTTCGCCCAGGACCTTTTTCTGGAGTGCCTCGCTGACCGGAGCCGGGGCGATGCCGTATTCACCCTTGATATAGTTCTGGATCTCCTTGGAGATCTGGCGATAGCGCTCGCCCACCAGAACATTGGTAACTGCCTGGTTGCCCACCATCTGAGACAGCGGTGTAACCAGCGGCGGATAACCCATATCAGCACGAACCTGCGGAATCTCTGCCAGAGCAGCATCGAACTTGTCCATTGCCTTCATATCGGTGAGGTTTGCGATCATGTTGGACAGCATACCGCCCGGAACCTTGTAGACCAGCGCCTGCGCGTCGGTCGCCATGGACTTGGCGCTGATGCGGCCGGAATCGACGTACTTCTGCTTGATGGGCTTGAAGTAGTCGTTGACTTCGTTGAGCAGCTTTTCATCCAGACCGGTCTCGATGCCGTACTGCTGGCAGGCATAGAACATGGTCTCGGTGGACGGCTGAGAAGTACCGCCGGAGAAGCAGGAAGTAGCGGTGTCGATGACATCAATGCCGGACTCGATCGCCTTGGTCAGTGTCATATACGCCATACCGGTGGTGCTGTGGGTATGGAGGATCAGTGGCATATCGCCGACAGCGTCCTTGATGCCCTTGATGAGGTGTTCTGCCTCATACGGAGTCATGGTGCCTGCCATATCCTTCAGGCAGATGGTCTGGAATCCCATGCGCTTGAGTTCCTTGCACATTTCCACATACTTTTCTACGGTGTGCACCGGACTCTGGGTGTAGCAGATACAGCCGGAGGCGATGGTATTCTTGGTGGCATACTTCATGGTTGCATTCAGCGCAGTTTCGCAGTTGCGGAAGTCGTTGAGTGCGTCAAAGATACGGATGATGTCGATGCCGTTCTTGATGGAAAGCTCGATGAACTTTTCCACAACGTCATCATGATAGTGCTTATATCCCAACAGATTCTGTCCACGCAGCAGCATCTGCAGCTTGTTGTTGGGCAGGTTTTTCCGGAGTTTCCGCAGACGTTCCCACGGATCTTCGTTCAAATACCGCAAACAGGAGTCAAAGGTCGCACCGCCCCAGCACTCAATGGAATAGTACCCTGCCTTGTCCATGGTCGGCAGAATATCGGCGTAGTCTGCATAAGGCAGACGGGTCGCCATAAGAGACTGGTTTGCATCACGCAGAACGGTTTCTGTGAACTGTACTTTTCTCATATAGAACCTCCTCGTCTTTCGACAGTTTTTGTGTCCGCAGCTTTCCCTGCGTACCACACGGCACCGCACACGATCCCCCGTGTGAGCGCCTTAACATTCCTAGTATATCACAAAGTGATTTCCTTTTCTATAATTTTTCCAAAACTCTTTTCTTTCTTTTGTGTAAATGCTTTTTTGCTTATGGGAAAACGGTACAAAAGCCATCTTTTTTCACTTGCTTTTTTTGCCGGACAGCATTCTGAAAAGCGAAAACCGCACACACGCTTAGTATGTGCAGTTTCGGGCAAAACAAAACACCTGCACCGGCGGTTTTGCCAATGCAGGTGTTTGTATAGAAGGATGTTTCAGAGCTCATTTGCATCTGTTCAGAAGAGAAACGTTCTCTGATGAGATTATCGGAATCATTCAGCGGTATACGGCAGCGAGTTGATGATGTGAACCAGGAACTGCAGGAGAAGGATCGCATCATTTGCGCCGGTCTCGTTGTTGGCATCGCAGTCAGCGTTCTTCTGTGCTGTGCTGTCCAGGGAAACTGCGCCGGCAACTGCCTTGTTCAGCAGGACTGCGTCTGTGATATCTACTCTGCCGTCCAGGTTGACGTCGCCGTAGAGAATCGAACCGGCGATCACAGAGCCGCTTGTAGCGGAGACGGAGGTTGTGGAAACCGTTCCCGTTGCAGAAACAGAGCTTTCTGCGGTCGAGGTCGCCTTATCGGTTGCAGAGGTGGTTGCGATGTCACTGGTTGTCTTTGCCGTTGTAGTCGTGGTGTTTGTTGTTGTTGTCGTGGTCTGCTTTGTCGTTGTGGTGGAAGAAGTGACCGGCTTGGGATCTTCGCTGCCGTTGATCTTGCCTACCACGATGCCGCAGCCAACAGTGGACATATAAACGGTGCCGAAGGTGTTCATATCGCCGACAACATAGTTACCGTTGCCGGTACCGCCGTACAGGTGGTTCTGGTTGATGAGTACCCAGGTCTTGCCGCAGTCGGTAGAGCGATAGATGCCTTCCGGATCAGAGTCTGCCGGCTTGCCGTACATATACAGGGTGTACGGATCGCCTTCCTTCTGTGCAGCGCCGTAGCCCATGGTCTTGCAGTAGCTTACGTTGTCCATCTTGGTGACAGTTTTGCCGTAGTCGGTTACCAGATATGCGCCGTAGTAGCCGGCAGCAATGGCAAATGTGCCTTCGTCCAGATAAGCGATACGATATGCGTTGTCGCACTGGTCGTACTGGCAGATGGTCTGAGCGTCCTTAAAGGTCTTGCCGTAATCATCGCTGACCATCAGAATGTAGCGTGCGTCTGTGATGTCAGCCTTGGGCTTGCTGTAGAAATAATACTGGTTGTAGTAATAGCCGTATGCGTAAACATACTGGGGATTCTTTTCGTCTACACACATCCAGATGGTGCTGCTCAGGCTGTCGCTGGTGGAAGCAGTGCTCCATGTCTTGCCGAAGTCATCGGTATAGGAGATCTTGCCGCTGCTGCTGACCAGAATGCGGTAAGAGCCGTCCTCCAGCTGGTTGATGGCAGCCTTTGCACCGGAGCAGGGAATGTTCGGCAGTTCCTGCCATGTAGTGCCGTCTGTGGTGTAGTAGCCCTTTGCGCTGCCCTCTGACAGACGTACCATTACGTCCGGATTTGCCGGGCAGTATGCGATGCCGCCGGTGGATGCAGTGGTGTCAGTCAGCTTGTTCATGCTGGGTGTCAGCTGGGTCGCTGTGCCGTCTGCATTATGATAGAAACCGTCATAGTCACCGATGACCGAAACCGGATCCTTGCCCGGACGGCTGATGAAGTCCAGAGATACCACTTCTTCAATACCGTCTGCGGCAAAACGGATGGTGGGGCATTCTGCCCAGGTGTCCTCACAGGTGAATACACCGTTACCGGAAACGACCCAGAACTGGTCGCTGTTTCTCGGATCCAGTGCAATGCAGCCGGACCAGTGGATCGCCTTGTCCCGGATCCAGCTGTGACCGCCGTCCTGCAGGTAGTTTGCAATCAGCGGACCGCCCCAGCTGGCACGGTTGCCCGGTGTCATTTCCGTCCAGGTCTCGCCGCCGTCCTCAGACTTGAAGAAACGGTCGCCCCATGCAATGGCATCCCGATCCCAGGCATCTTCCGTCCAGGACTGGGAGTACCACTGTGCGCAGGTCGTTGCCACCAGTTTGTTGGCATCATTTTTGTCGCTGGTCACTGCGCCGTAGCCGACATTCAGTTTTTTCGTGTTGCTGCTGATGCCTTCTGTCGGTGTGATATCCTTCAGCTCGCCGGTTTTGGGGCTGTACTTGTAAGCATAGCCAGTGCCACGGTCGAACATCAAGCCGTTTACATAGGTAATAAGCAGGTTGCCGTCTGCATCCAGGTTGATTCTGGAAGGCATCTGCTCGGTGGGCAGATCTTCGCTCAGCGGCTGGAAGTCATCGCTTCCCACATCTGCCACGTGGAGGTTTGCCTTGCCCTTGACGGAAGTGCCGACGTAGACCTTGCCGTCTGTAATTTTAATCGTAGCAATACCATTGACGTTCAGGTATTCGTCATCTGCGACAGATCTTGCCATATGTTCTGTCCATGTCGGCCACTTGATGCTGTATTCGAACAGCCCCAGCTTATCATAGCCCATGACCGGACTCCAGGTGTCGCCGCCGTCCTCACTCATAATGAGGGCAGAATCGCCGGCAGTGGCATCGCCGCCGCAGTAGATGATGTCCGGATTGTCCGGATCGACTGCGATTGCTTCACCGGTCTGTCTGCCGTAGCCGTTGCCGTGTACCTGGATCAAATCGGTGACATCGATCTCTTCAAAGGTCTCGCCGGCGTCGTGGGAACGGAAAATAACTGTCCGTGCGTCGCTGAAATATGCGCAGCCGCACAGCAGATACAGCGTGTCGTCGTCGTTCGGATCAACGCACATTGCATCTACGCTCAGAAAGCCTCTGTCGGCATCGTTCAGAAATCCCAGCAGCTGTACCCATTTTTTCTGCTCGTAGTCATAGCGGTATGCGCCGCCTACGTCGGTGCGGGCATACATCTGGTCGTCGCCGGTGATGATGCCGGAAACAAAGCCGCCGCCGGCAATGTTCAGTGTGTCCCAATCCATAGAGGATTCAATGGACTCTGCGGCATCTGCACGCAGCGAGGTAGTCACGCCGGCAGTGCCGATCCCCGTACACAGCAGGGTCGCTGCGGTCAGAACGGAGATGAATTTGTTCTTTTTCGTCATGGAGTTTCCCCTTTCCAAAAATAAGCGTAGTTGCGGCTCTTTTGAACCGACTTCGGCTTGGTTTCATTTCTTACTTATTATAGCACGGGTTGTGATATTTTTCAAGAATGAAATCACATCTGCTGAAATTTTTGTGCATTCTATCTGGTTGCGAGAGCAATTTTGTGACATAATGCACAAAGTGCTTAAAAATGCACAAATCACAAGTGTGATGTTTGGTGAAAATATCAAATGACATGGGAGGAAAAGTGTGGTATAATACAAGGGATGTAACCGCTTTGTAAGAATTAGAGTGGTTTCCTGTTAGAATTATTACAATTTGGAGAAAAAACAGGGAATTTGGAAACAAAGAGCGAATGAGAAAGAGAAAGGGATCATTATGGCAAAACAATCCAAAGGCAGCGTCTGGGACAAGTTTTCCCGGCTGGGTGTCATCCTCGTACTATTATACGTGATGTTTATTATTCTGGGATTTGCGGTGCGGCTGCTGTTCTTTTCGGACGAGCGTGGCACGAGTATCATTCCGGACGGAAACGGCGTTGTGGCATCGGCGCAGGGGACATCCGCACAGAGCAGTGCGGCATCTGAGGCGGCCACTACCAACGAGAACATTCTGGATCTGAGCGTGGACAAGACGTATCTGGCTGTGCTGGAAGGCGGCACGGCTGCCATTGCAGTGAATATGTCCACCACCGGCGCAGCGACTGCCGGCGATCTGGTCTGGAGCAGCAGCGATGAGGCAGTTGCCACCGTGGACGACTCCGGCAATGTGACCGGCGTGAAAGCCGGCAAGTGCGATATCACGGTTTCGGTAAAGGGCAATGACGCCATCGCCCAGACCGTTCTGGTGACAGTGCGCCACCTGGAGCAGAAAGACGGCTGCACTTATGTAGACGGAATCCTGATCGTGAACAAGAGTTACGGACTGCCGGAAAGCTATGATCCGGGTCTGGATGCCACCACAAAGGCTGCTTTTGAACAGATGAAGGCTGACGCAGAAAAGGAAGGGCTGAATCTGTACATCGGTTCGGACTTCCGGGACTATGCGTACCAGGTGAAGATCTATAACAACTATAACGATCTGTACGGCTGGGAGATGGCAGATACCTTTTCGGCACGTCCGGGCTATTCGGAGCATCAGACCGGACTGACCATCGACTGCAACACCATTGATGATGCTTTCGGCGAGACCGAAGAGGCAAAGTGGCTGGCGGCGCACTGCGCAGACTATGGCTTTATTATCCGTTTCCCGGACGGCAAGGAGAACATCACCGGCTATCAGTACGAGCCGTGGCACATCCGCTATGTGGGCGTGGACACCGCAAAGGAGATCATGTCCCAGGGACTGACGCTGGAGGAATATCTGGGCGTGAAGTCGGAGTATGCAGGAGCCTGGGAAGGGTAAGGAAAGTTTAACCAATATGTGTGAGAAATCTCCGTGCCTTTTGGGTGCGGAGATTTTTGATATGGAGGGAAAGTGGATGTTTCTTTTGCAGATTCTGGTGGGAATTGCAGCACTGTGCGGATTCCTTTTCCTGCCTTCTGCCTGGGGGATTCCGATTTTTTTGGTATGGGCATTGCAGATGATTTTCTGGGTGTTTTTACAAGAATACTACCCCTATGCAGATAAGATTCGTGGAAATCCGGCGGCAGAATATAATGGATACCGCCGCCTGTTTTGTCGAAAGGCAGTGCCGTCTTTGGCATCGTTGGCAGTTCCGGAACGGTCGGTGTTGGTACAGCGTGATGACGACACGCTGTTTCAGGTGATTCGCTGGAAACAGCGGTTGTATTTCCGGTATCTTTGTTCCAAAAATCATGAAGATCTGGAGATACAACAGGGTTTGATACAGGACTGTTCTGATTTGGACAAAGGGAAAAAATACGGAAAAAAGGACTTCTGGCTGCCGCTTCATCAGATAAGAGCTGTTTCTTATACGAAAAAAATTACAGCAAATACAAAATACGCAGCGTTTGGCGTTTTGTGCTTGCAAACCGTAGAAGATGCAGTCCAAAAGAGTTTGCGCTGTTATTTGCTGTCAGATGTTTCTGCGGAGAAACTGGCAGAAATGTTTTCCCCGGTTTCTTTTACAGATGAAACCGGAACAGTACCTTGCTATGATACATCTTGGCGTGTTTTGAAAACCCTGGGTAGACCGAAACTCTGGAATTTGCTGCTGCAAATCTGCCTGTGGTTTTCGGCGGCATGGATATTTTCTTTTTTTCGTCTGCCCACAGAATGTGAGATTTTTCCGGTGACGTTTTGGCTGGTCTGCTCTGGTTTGACAATTTTGCTTTGCTGGACACATGGCAGTTTGTTTTTGTGGGGAAAAGCTGACGATGAGGATTGGCTTGGCTTATTTGCGGATTTTCCCCGTGTTCACTATGGACTGTTTTCTCCGATGATACCGTTGTTTTTCCATAACCTGCGTCAAAGCAATCTGACAGCGGCAGGGACAAGAGCGTTTTTCTTGATCGCTGGAATATGCAGTGTGATACTGTGTCTGTTGTTCCTTTTTACCTGCCGCAAACGGACAGGCGGAGGGATTGCTTACATGATCGGATTTTCGCTGTTGTTTTCCTGCCTGTTTGTTGGTGTGGGAAATCGTGTTTATGATTTTCATGCGCCGATGACGGAACGTGTATCTGTCGCAGAAAAGACATATTATTTCGGCAATGTCCGCAGTTCTGGCTGGACGGAACTGACCTTGCGGCGGGAGGACGGCACAAAAGAGACGCTGACGGACAGTGCGGTTTATTCTGCGGCAGAGACGGGCGATACTGTGATTTTGGAAACGCATACGGGATTGTTCGGAATCGGGTATTATACGGCGAAATTATCATGAAATGCCAATAGTATGGAGGTCGGATGCAGTGTACCATTACAGCATTTGCAATGTTGCAGACGAAGTGATTTTTCAGAAACAGTGCAGGGCGCTTGAAATACATCTTCCGCATTTTGTCAAAGGCGAACTGTTAGAAGATGTGGACGGCTCGCTGACACAGCAATATTTTATAAGTGGAAAAATAATTACAGTTCATAATAGCAAATATATTGATGCTGTTTACATTGACTCGGAAGTGGAACTAAAACCGTATTTCAAAGGTAAAAAAACAAAGAGTCAAGAGTAACTGCTCTTTTGCAGAATTGGTTTTATGCTGCACTTGAAAAAAACAATCTAAAATCCAAAAAAAATTTCAAAAAACTATTCCAAAATGAAGAAAAATGTGCTATAATAGTATCAGAGCCGTCCAACCGCACAGCGATTTGCGGCAAAACTATCAAAAAAGAGGTTTTTGACATGGAAATCAAAAAACAACTGACGACTTGTCCGAAAGAAAAACCCAAGGACGAGAGCAAGCTGGGATTCGGTCATATCTTCACTGACCATATGCTGGTAATGCCCTATGATGAGGGACAGGGCTGGCACGATCCGGTAATTATGCCGTACGGCGACATTACCCTCAGCCCGTCTGCAATGTGCCTGCACTACGGTCAGACTGTTTTCGAGGGTCTGAAGGCTTATCGCCGTGCTGACGGCGGTGTACAGCTGTTCCGCCCGGACGAAAACTTCAAGCGTCTGAACCGCTCCAACGAGCGTCTGGTTATTCCGGAACTGCCGGAAGAGCTGGGTCTCCAGTGCCTGAAGGAACTCATCTCTGTGGAAAAGGACTGGGTTCCCCACACAGAGGGCGCATCCCTGTACATTCGTCCGTTTATTTTTGCAGTGGATCCGTTCCTGGGCGTACACCCGGGCGAACACTATCTGTTCATGATTATTCTGTCTCCGTCCGGTCCGTACTATGCTTCCGGTCTGGATCCGGTCAATATCTATGTGGAAAACAAGTATGTCCGCACCGTTCGTGGCGGTATGGGCTATGCAAAGACCGGCGGCAACTATGCGGCATCTCTGCACAGCCAGGCTGATGCCTATGACCAGGGTTATTCCCAGGTTCTGTGGCTGGACGGCGTAGAGCAGAAGTACATCGAAGAAGTCGGCGCTATGAACATCGCTTTCGTTATCGACGGCGAAGTTGTAACACCGTCTCTGGAAACCGGCTCTATCCTGTCCGGTATCACCAGAAAGTCTGCACTGGAACTGTGCCGCTCCAAGGGCATTCCGGTTTCGGAACGCCGTATCACCATCCAGGAGATCGCAGATGCTTATGACGCAGGCAAGCTGTCCGAAGTATTCGGTACCGGTACTGCCGCAGTTATCTCCCCGGTAGGTCACCTCAAGTGGGGCGATAAGGTCATGACCATCAACAACAACAAGATCGGTCCGGTTTCTCAGATGATCTACGATACCCTGACCGGCATCCAGTGGGGCAAGATCCCGGATGAATTCGGCTGGATCGTTCCGATTGACTAAGCAGACGGCAGAAATGGAAGTACATTTCGAGGATTTGAAAGAAGAGGATCTCAGAGAGGTTTACGACCTGTGCATGGAAACATTCCAGGAGTCGTTTGCTTTTGAAGAGATCGAGGAGACCTTTCAGCTGTGCAGGAATGATGCGCACTATCGGTTTCTGGTCGGAAAATCCCAGGGGAAGGTCGTGGCGTATACCTCGATCAACATTTTCCACAACCTGTTTGACGGCCGCCGTCCCATCATGACCCTTTGGTACGTCTGCGTCAGCAAGGAAGTGCGGCGCAAAGGCGTGGGACGTCTGCTGTTCCGGGAGATCGAAAAGATCGCAAGGGAAAACGACTGCGAGATCATTTATTTTACATGTTTGCAGGAAAATACCAGGGCGCAGAATTTCTACCGGTCGCTGGGCTATACAGATGAAAAGGAAAAGGCATTTGTAAAGTATCTGGATTGAGAAAAGGCATCGAACATTCTCCTTTCCAATTTCTCCGCAGCACTGCCTGTTGTTTGAAATAACATGATAACAAAAAAGATAGTTTCTCACAGCGTCAAGCATGAGAAACTATCTTTTTTTATGGGCGCAGTGCCGCAAGCAGGTGGTTCCAGGTGGCGGCGTCTACTGTGCCGCTGGGCGGCAAAGGCGTCAGCTCCTGGAACTGCTGCACCGCATTTTTTGTGGCAGTGTCGTAAACGCCGCTGCTCTGTACCGGCGGAACGGCAGGAAACGCACTGTGGATCGCCTGTAGAACGCCCTGTATCACAAAGACGGCGCTGCCCTTGTCGCCCGGGGCATAGGCAGTGATGCCGGTGGGGAACAGCCGGAGATGCAGTACGGTTGGACGCACTTCCTGTCGATATGCCTGTGCAATGGCGTTCCAGGTGGCGGTGTCGGTCTCGCCGGTGGGCGGCAGCTGGTTCTGCTGCTGGAACAGCCGGACAGCGTTTGCCGTATTTTCGCCGTATACCCCGTCCGGAATGAGATGCGGCAGCTGGCTCTGGTGAGAAATGCCGTGGAGATATGCCTGCAATTCCAGGATATGCTGCCGTTTTTGTTCGTCTGTATAAGCCATGGGATGCCTCCTTAGGTGATGATATAGCCCGGTGCCTGGAAAGGCTGTTTGTCATAACCGTATTTTAAGTCGGAGTACAGGCTGGCAATGGCGTTCCAGACGGCGGTGCCGACCACACCGGTTTTCGGATAGCCGAAAAGTTCCTGGAATGCCATTACGGCGGATTTTGTCATGGGACCGAAATAGCCTGTGGCGTTGACGGCAGGAATCTCCGGATAGGTGCCGTGGATATAGGTGAGATACTGCTGCATCAGACGGACATACTCGCTGGTAGTGCCCTCCCGCAGAACCACGCCGGGGTAGAGCACCACGTCATTGACCGAGGTGTCCAGCGGTATCGATTCCACAATGCCGGTGTAGGCATCATAGAGGGCGTTCCATGTGGAAAAATCCACCACGCCCGTCACCGGAAGCCCGAACGCCTGCTGGAGGGATTTGACGGAAGTTTCCGTCTGTTCTCCGAAGTAGCCGGTAATTTCCACCGGCTGTATGGCGGCATAGTAGGCTCCCACCACTGCAAGATGATACTGGAGGGCACGGATGTTCTTGCCCTGCATTCCGATGTGGAGATCTTCGGTATAGGTCTGTTCGATCTCCTGCTGGGTGATGCCCTCGGAGTTCAGTTCTGCCAGGTTTTTCACGCTGGTAAAAATATAGGAGATCCGGTACCATGTGGCTTCGTTGACAATGCCGGTTGCCGGCAGCCCGAAGATTTCCTGAAAGGCAATGACGGCATCTTGTGTGATATAGTCAAAATCGCCGGCAGCTTCGCCGATTTTTGGAATGGCAGGATAGTTTCTGGAAATGCGGTTCAGCTGTACCTGAATGGTGCGGACCGGATCATCGGAAAGTCCCAGCCGCAAATCAAATCCCGGATAGGAGGGCGTGTTGGTCATTACGGGAACATTGGTGACAATGTCGATGTCGCTGCCGTAAAATGTGGTAAGGATCTCATAAGGAGTCATGCCCTGTTGTGCCAGCGGCACGGTGCCCCACTGGGAAAGCCCGTCACAGGTTACCGTTGTGCCGTTGCAGAACGCTGTGAACAACGGCTCCACATTGCCCTGCCGCCGGACGTAAGAGTTGAACAGTTCGTCAACCAGCTGCCCCACGTTTTCGAAAATTTCTCTGCCGTAGATGTACTTCTGGTCAAACTGAGTGGAGTTGGTGATGTCAAAGGGATACCCGCGGGAGCGATACCACTCAGTATAGACACGGTTGAGGGCAAAGCTGACAATAACGTAGATGTTGGCACGAATGGCATTTTCCGGCCACGTGGGGTAAATTTCGCTGGATACCACGTTTTTGATGTAATCGGGAAAGGAAACGGTGACGTTGTTCGCCGTTTCCTCCGGCCGCCCCAGATGCACGGTAATATCTCTGGGGATAAAGGGTTCTCCGACTGGCATATCTGGCAGCCCTCCTTACAGATTGGGTTCGGTGTTTTGGTAGACAATGGTTTTCGGCGGCTCCTGCAAGTAGCTGGGCAGGGGAATCATGTGGAAGATCTGTCGGGAGGTCGTGCCGGCGAATACTGGTACAGCTTCGCTGACCTGCCGGTAAAAACCGTCCGCATAGACGCTGACATCATAGGTGCTGTATGGCTTTCGGGTTTCGTCGCAGTTCAGTGAGAGAGAAGCCGCCGGCACCGGCAGCGGAATTTTTCCGGTTTCGCCGCTTTCGTTGGTGACGGCAGTGTGTTTCAGATGTACCTGTTCCTCCGTGCCGTTGGTCACCAGCACGGACACACCGGCAAGGGCACGGGCATTGCCGGCACTGCGTGTGATGATCTGGAGCCAGCCGATGGCAGGCTGTTCCGGGGATGTCTCGTCAATTTCCAGCTGCGGCGGCGGAACGGTTTCTGCCGGCGGTGCTGTCTCTTCCGATTCCGGCACAGCGTCCGGCGGCTGCGGCGTCTCTTCGGGTTCCGTTTCCGGCTGCTGCATCTCCGGTTCGGCGGCTGGCTGCGGGACTGCCGCAGGCGCTGGCGTGGGAGATGATGCCGTTTCCGGTGCAGATGCCTGCACAGTGTGATAGAGCCGCATCAATTCTGCCTGGTATTCTTCCGGGGTCTTTTCCATAGGGATAGCCTCCTGTTGCTTTTTTGACAGCATATGCCGCCGCAGCCGGGGATATGCAAAAAAGCCTGTCCTGTTCGGGCAGACTTTTTCACGTTCAACCATTGCCTGTTGAAAAGGCTATCTTTGCTTTGCGGTTGCCGGCTCTGTCAGCGCCTCCTGCCGGAACAGGAAGGTCATGCACCACAGTGCGGCGATCGCCACAAGAATATAAATGGCACGGCTGATGAAAGACGCCGCACCGCCGAAAAGCCATGCCACCAGGTCGAATTCGAACACGCCGACCAGACCCCAGTTGACACCGCCGATGATAAGCAGAATCAGTGCGAGTTTATCCCACATTACAAAATCCACCTCTTTCCGGCAGCCCCCTGTAAAAATACTTGTCCGCTTTTCACGGCTGCACAGGGTTAGTTTTCCCACGGGATCGGGGAATTATACGCCGGCTGGGGGAAAAGAAATCGCAAATTTCGTGAAAATTCGACAAAAAGCTGCGTTGATACGACGTATTTTTTCATAAGGAACATGGATTTCACATCCTGCTTTTTGTGCAGTTCTACAAAAAACGTAGAAAAAACCTGCTTTATTTTATTTTCACTTGACGGCGTGCGTGCAATCGTGTATAATAAGAACAGTGATAATAAAACTCCGTGCAAGAGGAGTGGCTGTGGATTGATAAAATCCTTGCTTTTTTTATTTTTTCATAAACGATTATCACTCGTTTTGTTGTCTCCTTTCTTTTGTTCTATATTTTGTTTTTGCCCGTTCCTGTTTGGGAAACGGGTCTTTTTTTACCCTTTTTGAGAAAACGCAAAAAACAAAATCGCCTGTCCATCCAGTCCGATGGCGCAGGCGATTTTTTTATATGTTTATTGTTCGGGAATCATTTTCGACAGCGGATTGTCCGCAGCTTGTCCGCCAGGTACAGCGCTTGTCCGGAATCGGGGAAAACCCCGTTTTTGAAAAACGAACGAAAAATAATTTACGTTAGAAAAGCAATGCGCTTTGCGGCTTACTTGCTCTTGATTGCAGCCTGTGCAGCAGCCAGTCTTGCGATCGGCACACGGAACGGAGAGCAGGAAACATAGTCCAGACCGATCTCGTGGCAGAACTCAACAGATGTCGGGTCGCCGCCGTGCTCACCGCAGATACCGCAGTGCAGCTTGCTGTTGACCGGTTTGCCCAGGTCGATAGCCATCTTCATCAGCTTGCCAACGCCAGTCTGATCCAGCTTAGCGAACGGATCGCTCTCGAAGATCTTAGCGTCATAGTATGCGCCCAGGAACTTGCCAGCGTCGTCACGGGAGAAACCATAAGTCATCTGAGTCAGATCGTTTGTACCGAAGCAGAAGAAGTCAGCTTCCTTTGCGATCTCGTCAGCAGTCAGAGCAGCTCTCGGGATCTCGATCATGGTACCAACTTCATAAGACAGGTCAGAACCAGCTGCAGCGATCTCAGCGTCAGCAGTTTCAACAACGACCTTCTTAACGAACTTCAGTTCCTTGACATCGCCGATCAGCGGGATCATGATCTCCGGCTTAACGGTCCAATCCGGGTGGTTCTTCTTTACGTTGATTGCAGCCTTGATGATAGCCTTGGTCTGCATCTCAGCGATTTCCGGATAAGTAACAGCCAGACGGCAGCCACGGTGACCCATCATCGGGTTGAATTCGTGCAGAGAAGCGATGATAGCCTTGATCTGATCTACAGTCTTGCCCTGTGCATCAGCCAGCTTCTTGATATCTTCTTCTTCGGTCGGTACGAATTCGTGGAGCGGCGGATCCAGGAAACGGATGGTAACCGGATTGCCTTCCAGAGCCTCGTACAGAGCCTCGAAGTCGCCCTGCTGCATCGGTTCGATCTTAGCCAGAGCAGCCTTTCTTTCCTCAACGGTGTCAGAGCAGATCATTTCACGGAATGCTGCGATTCTGTCAGCCTCGAAGAACATATGCTCGGTACGGCACAGACCGATACCTTCAGCGCCCAGCTCACGAGCCTTCTTAGCGTCTGTCGGAGTATCAGCGTTAGTACGAACCTTCAGAGTTCTGTACTTGTCTGCCCAGCTCATGACACGGCCGAATGTACCAGCGATAGATGCGTCAACGGTCGGGATGATGCCGTCGTAGATGTTACCGGTAGAACCGTCGATAGAGATGTAGTCGCCCTCGTGGAAGGTCTTGCCAGCCAGCTCGAACTTCTTGTTCTCTTCGTCCATCTTGATGTCGCCGCAGCCGGATACACAGCAGGTACCCATACCACGTGCAACTACGGCAGCGTGAGATGTCATACCGCCACGAACAGTCAGGATACCCTGAGATGCCTTCATACCGGTGATATCTTCCGGAGAGGTCTCCAGACGAACCAGGATAACCTTTTCGCCCTTAGCGTTCCAAGCCTCTGCGTCGTCAGCAGTGAATACGACCTTACCGCAGGCAGCACCAGGAGATGCGCCCAGACCCTTGCCCATCGGAGTAGCAGCCTTCAGAGCCTTTGCATCGAACTGCGGGTGCAGCAGAGTGTCCAGGTTTCTCGGATCGATCATCAGAACTGCTTCTTCTTCGGTCTTGTGTCCTTCGTCTACCAGGTCGCAAGCGATCTGCAGAGCTGCCTGAGCGGTTCTCTTACCGTTACGTGTCTGAAGCATGTACAGCTTACCGTGCTCTACAGTAAACTCCATATCCTGCATATCTCTGTAGTGTGTCTCCAGAGTATGGCAAACTTCTGTAAATTTCTTGAATGCTTCCGGGAACTTCTGCTCCATCTCAGCGATGTGCATAGGTGTACGAACACCAGCAACAACGTCCTCGCCCTGTGCATTGGTAAGGAACTCACCGAACAGACCTTTGTTTCCTGTAGCTGGGTCTCTTGTAAATGCAACACCAGTACCACAGTCATCACCCATGTTACCGAATGCCATCATCTGTACGTTAACAGCTGTACCCCAGGAATATGGGATATCGTTGTCACGACGATATACGTTCGCACGTGGGTTGTCCCAGGAACGGAATACGGCTTTGATCGCACCAACCAGCTGCTCCTTCGGATCAGTTGGGAAATCAGAACCGATTTTAGATTTATACTCAGCTTTGAACTGGTCAGCAAGCTCATGCAGGTCAGCAGCTGTAAGCTCAACGTCCTGCTTAACACCTCTCTTAGCTTTCATCTCATCGATGAGCTCCTCGAAGTATTTCTTACCAACTTCCATAACTACGTCAGAGTACATCTGGATGAATCTTCTGTAGCAGTCCCAAGCCCAACGCTCATTGCCGGATTTCTCAGCAAGAGTGTTAACAACTTCTTCATTTAAACCAAGGTTGAGGATTGTGTCCATCATACCTGGCATAGATGCTCTCGCACCAGAACGAACGGATACAAGCAGAGGATTTTCTTTGTCACCGAATTTCTTACCGGTAACTCCTTCCATCTTGGTAATTGCTTCCATGATCTGAGCCATGATCTCATCGTTGATGGATCTGCCATCCTCGTAGTACTGTGTGCAGGCCTCTGTTGTGATTGTGAAGCCCTGCGGTACAGGAAGACCGAGGTTTGTCATCTCAGCAAGGTTGGCACCTTTGCCGCCCAGAAGATTTCTCATAGTAGCATTACCTTCTGTAAACATGTAAACCCATTTTGCCATTTTACATTTTCCTCCTAATTATTGTTCTTTAAAACATAAAAAATGTATGTTTTCTACGCACATAATTATTTTATAGATTTATCCTTCATTAGTCAAGGTTATTCTTCCAAAAAACAGCAATTTCTCTTGTGAAATATGACAGATTTTCCAGTTATATTTTTCACAGATTGTATTTTTCTCGTTATCATCTGAAAAATGTGCTAAAATAGAAAAAAACATGCAGCAATTCCGAGGTAATATTACCCGAATGCTGTCATACAGGAGGTTTATCATGACACGAACGATTGAAAACAACTTTCTTAAGATTTCCGTTTCCGATCACGGTGCTGAACTCACCGGCATCTATGACAAGACTAATGACAGAGAGATCCTCTGGCAGGCAGATCCGGCTTACTGGAAACGCCATGCGCCTGTACTTTTTCCCAACGTGGGACGTAACTACAAAGATATCTGGCGTCTGAACGGAAAGGAATATCCTTCCAGCCAGCACGGCTTTGCAAGAGACAGCGATTTTATCTGCACGGATATCACCGATACTTCCCTTTCCTTTGTCCTTAAGTCCTCTGAAGAAACCCTGAATGTTTATCCGTTTGCTTTCGCTCTGAAGATCACCTACACTCTGAAGAAGCACGACCTAGAAGTATGCTGGGAAGTAGTTAATAATGATTCTGAAACTATGTATTTTACCATCGGCGGCCATCCGGCATTCCGTGTTCCGGTACGTGAAGGCGAATCCCAGAGTGATTACCGTCTTGCTTTTGAAGGCCTGGACACTCTTACCTATCTCCTTATCGATACGTCTGTAGGAACAGTCCTTTCTGACGAGCCACATACACTTTCCCTTGAAAACGGAACCTGTTCCATTGCTCCTCATATGTTTGATAAAGACGCTCTTGTTTTTGATAACGGCCAGATCCAAAAGGCCGGTATCCTCTTCCCGGACGGAACTCCATATCTGACACTTACCAGTGAGGGCTTCCCGAATTTCGGTATCTGGTCCGTACCCGGTGCTCCCTTCGTATGCCTGGAGCCGTGGATGGGACGCTGTGATGACTGTGGTTTTGAAAAGCCTCTTTCCGAAAAAGCAAATATCAATGTGCTGAAACCGGATGAGGAATTTATCAAGAGCTATCAGATCACCGTACACTGAGCTATGATAAAAAAGATCCGCCATACATCGGCTTTTTCAGCTGTCTGTATGACGGATCCTTTTATTTATCTTACTGTCTCAATACGCTCTTATTCTCTCACAAAATGATACTGATAAGCTCTGTACTCCCCAAACTCTGCAGGAAGCGGCATTCCACCATGCATCAGAGCAGCTCCGGAATAGATCCTGCCGGTAGTCTGTTCCTTATAAAGTGCACTCTCATCAAGGCCGCGAAGCTGCACATAATTCACAGTCATATTTCCATGGATCTCCTCCATGACAACATTGAGCAGAACTTCTTCCTGAGAATTTCCAACGATTTCCCATGCACAGACCTCACTCTTAAACGGATCTGTCAGGCGATAGTACCGTCCTTTCTGGATCAGTGGCGCATATTTACGGAATTCCCCGATCTGGCTGCGGACCTCATCTTTTTCTTCCTCAGTCAGCTTCAGAAGATCCAGCTCGTAGCCGAAGGTTCCGGACATGGCAACCACACCTCTGGTATGTAACGGGGTGATCCTTCCTGTCTGATGGTTCGGCACTGCAGATACATGTGCTCCCATGGCCGATACCGGATATCCGAAGGAAGTGCCATACTGGATCCGAAGCCTGTCAATAGCATCGGAGTTGTCGCTGCACCAGATCTGCGGTGTGTAATACAGCATACCTGCGTCAAATCTTCCGCCGCCGCCGCTGCAGCCCTCGATCAGAAGATCCGGATAACGGTTCACCATACGATCCAGAAAATCGTACAATCCCAGGACATAATCATACATTACACGTCCCTGATCCTTGGTCATTACGGAAAATACATCCATCAGGCTTCGATTCATGTCCCATTTAACGTACTCAATATTGGCATTATCCAATACCGCACTGATCTGTCCAAAGATTCCGTCTACAACTTCTTTTCTGGAAAAATCAAGTACCAGCTGATTTCTGGATCTCACTGGTTTTCTTCCCGGAATCGTAAGTGCCCAGTCCGGATGCTCACGGTAAAGATCACTGTCCTCAGAGATCATCTCCGGCTCGATCCAGATACCGAATTTCACTCCAAGGTCATTGACTCTTTTTACCAGTCCGCCGAGAGTCTCTCCAAGCTTCTTCTCATTGACATACCAGTCCCCAAGACCACTGTTGTCATCGTCACGTTTTCCAAACCAGCCGTCATCCAGAACCAGCATATCGATACCAAGGCTCCTTGCCTCTTTTGCCAGATTATATAAAGTCTCCCCTGTAAAATCAAAATATGCTGCCTCCCAGCTGTTTACCAGCACCGGACGGACCTCTGTCTTATATTTACCACGGCAGATATGATGACGGATGCAACTGTGCAGATTCTGGGAAAGACGGTTCATTCCCTGATCTGTGTAGCTTAAGATCACCTCAGGTGCATAGAAGGTCTCCCCGGCTTCCAGCGGATACCGGAAGCACTCCTCCTGTACACCAAGGAGCATTCTTGTCTGATTGTACTGATCTTTAAGAACCTCACCCTGGAAATTTCCACTATATACAAAGGACATAGCATAGCAGCCTCCATGATCCTCTGTTGTGTCCTTCTCTGCCAGGATCATCATCGGATTATACTGATGGCTGGATGTGCCACGGACACTGCCGATCATCTGACTTCCATGAGCCACCGGTACTCTCTGCAGATTCCGCTCCATGGCATGTCTTCCGTAAAAAGTAAGCAGGTCATAATCTCCGTAAAGAAAATCCAGTTCTGCGGACATCACCTTGTTCACATAGATCTTCTCACTGCTCTGATTGCGGATATAGACACTTCTTGTAATGATATCCAGTTCCGGAAGTACACCGTAAAGAAGCATGGCCTCCACGCCGGTAGCCGGATCCTCCAGTACGATCTCCAGTGTCTGTGCCTCCTCATTATCCGCATAAACCGCCGGAAGCCCCGGAAGGCTGTATTTACCGTCACGGATAGTATAGTTCTTGTAACGCATATCACAGCTCATGCTTCCGTCACCGTTTTCCAGCATCAGTGATGCACTGCGGAAATCTCCGTTTCCGTAGCAGGAAAGCTCCTGTGGAAGAGAGTCCATGGAATAGGTTCTGTCTGTTCCCGCATCATAGGGATTTCCGGAAAATCCTCTGTCATAGTAGGTCAGAAGATAATCCATGCAGCCTTCTGCCTTTTTACCATAATAGAGATGAAGAAGAAATCCGTACTGATCCACCTGCATCTGATATGTAGTTTCTTTTGTCTGCAGGGTAAACGTTCTGTCTTTCTCGCAGTAGATGATTCCCATATGTGAATCCTCCTTTTTCTTGTGTTTTTATTTTACGGCACCGTTTACAACACCATTTAAAATGTGCTTCTGGCAGATCAGATAAAACAGAAGGATCGGAAGCAGTGCCAGCAGATAAGAGGCAAACGCAAGGTTATAATTTGTTCCGAACTGAGTCTGGAAATTCAGCTGTGCCAGGGGCAATGTGGTTCCACCCGTAGATCCGGACATGATAACCAGTGGAGTCATAACATCATTCCAGGTTCCAAGTGCTGTCAGAACTGCCACCGTGGCATGCATCGGCTTCATGATCGGGAAGATGATCTTCCAGTATGTTTTCCAGGTGCTGGCTCCATCCACACAGGCAGCCTCCTCAAGGGCCATTGGAATGTTTGTCAGATATCCGGAATAAAGAAGCACGTTCATAGGCATATAAAATACCGTGTAAAGAATGATCACACCGACTTTGTTATCAAGACCCATCTCAGCAGTCTGCTTTACAAGCGGCATCATCAGGATAGCAAACGGAACAAACATACCGCTCACTACATAGAGATAGATAAATTTATAAAATTTACTTCTCTTGTTTCTGGCTATAGCATAACCTAAAAGTGAATGAATTACAATAGCAAGAACCACTGTGATCACAGTGATCAATACACTGTTTCCAAGAGAATGCCAGAAGTCTGTTACCTCCATAGCTTCCCTGAAATTGGCAAGACTGAATTTCTCTGGCAGAGACAGGATCCCGGCTACACTGTTGGTCATCTCTGTCGGCTGCTTGAATGCGATCACAATTGTCATATAAAGCGGAAATACCACTGTGATAAGGCCAAGGATCAGAAGGATCGTTACCGGCCAGTTCGCTTTTTCTCTTACTTTCGTTTTCATTACAGCTGCTCCTCCTTTTTCCCTGTGATAGTCAACTGCACTGCAGAAATGATCACGATCACAATAAAGAATATAACCGCATTGGCACTCTGGAATCCAAACTGTCCTCCACTCATACCATTGTTATAGATCAGGTAAGAAATAGATTCTGTACTCTGTGCAGGACCACCCTTTGTCAAAGCCATGATCTGATCAAATACCATCAGGAAGTTTTTCACACAGAGAACCATGTTGATGCTGAAAAACGGAACGATCAGCGGGAATGTCAGGTAACGGAACTTACTGAATCCGGTAGCACCGTCAATAGCTCCTGCCTCGTATACATCCTCCGGCACTGTCTGGAGGCCCGAAATATAGATAATGGTATTCATTGCGATGGACTGCCATGCACAAACGATCACGATGGCTACCCATGCAAGGCTCGTACTGGAAAGCATGCTGGAAGACAATGTTTTATTTCCGATCATCTTTCCGAATGCAGGCAGGATATATGTAAAGAAATAATTGAAAATATATCCTACGACCAGTGCGCCAAGTACATTAGGAATAAAATAAGCTCCACGCATTGCACTCTTGAAACGGATCTTGCTGTTCAGTCCAAGTGCCAGGATCAGGCTGAGTACATTCGTTACGATAGTTGCCACGATGGCCAGCTTAAAGGTAAACAGATAGGAACCGCCAACACGGCTGTCTGTAAAAAGATCCTTATAGTTTCGAAGTCCTACCCAGTCATAGCTTCCATAGCCTTTAAAGTTCGTAAAGCTGTAGATCACACCCTTGATCAGAGGCAGTGTGTTAAAGCAGAAAAATAATGCCACGATCGGAATGGTGATCAGAAGAAAGGTCAGCTTTCTTCCACTCATAGATTTTTTTCCCATGATCAGTTCTCTCCTTCCCCGTTCTTCTCCTCATAGTCCTGTACTTTACGGATAATGTCACGGTTATATCTTGTCCAGTCTGTATCAAATTTTTTCAGGAATGCATCTTTATCCTTTTTCATCAGGAAGGTCTGGATCTGTGCATCCACAGCCATCTCTGTAGGATAATAATGATCCTGGTAGTCGGCCATCCTTCCCTCTTCTATGTATTCCTTCATACCATCCAGAGTAGAGGGAAGTGTGAAATCACCCTCTTTACATGGAACTGCCTTCTGGTCATCCAGATATGTCTGTACATTTTCATCCTCAAGAAGGAAATCCAGCACTTCATATGCAGCTTCCTTATTCTCACAGTCATCCATCACACAGAACTGAAGGTCAACTCCGGAATTCAGTTTGTTTTCTGACGGATCATTGCTTGCAGGTGTCACAAAGGAATCAATATCCATATCCGGATTTACACTCTGGATCTGCGGGATCGCATAGCTTCCGATGGGATACATGGCAGCTTCCCCTTTTGCAAAAGCGGTGCAGGCACCATTGTAATCATAGGCAAAGGGATCATCCGGTCCATACTGGATAAGCTCCAGCATACGGTCTGCTACTTCCTGATACTCTTTTTCAAAAGTAGTGTTTCCCTGGTTTACCTGGCGGCATACATCAGATGGTGCAAGGTCTACCGCAATGGAATTCCACGGTGCAAGACAGGTCCAGGTATCTTTAAATCCGAAATAAAGCGGCTGGATACCTGCATCCTGGATTTCCTGGCAAAGGCTCATAAATTCATCCCATGTAGTCGGGATCTGCCATCCATGCTCCTTGAAAAGCTCACGGTTGTAAAGGATTCCGGCGGCATTGGCCACGTAAGGAACCGCATAGACTCCGTCTTCCGGAACAAATTCCAGCGCTTTATCGATTTCTTTATATGCATCTTTGATCGAATCCAGTCCCTGATAATCGGAAATATCCATCAGCATATCAGAATCAATAAAATTGGAAAAGTTTACATCTCCTCCGATTCCGATGATATCCGGATTATCCTCACGGATAAATCTTGTCTTCAATACGGTCATAGCATCGTTTGGTGATTCGATGGTAAGATGGATATCATCATGAGTGGCATTGAATTTTTCTTCCAGTTTTTCAAAGGCCTTAACCGCTTCCGGTTTATACTGCACAAGTTCGATCTCTGTCTTTCCGCTGTCCTTTTTACCTGTGCCGCATCCGCTCAATGTAACGGAAGCTGCCATGGTAAAGGCAAGTCCCATACAGAGGATCCATTTACTTCTGTTGCGCATCTTGTAATGCTCCTTCCTTTTCCTTTTATTTGATAAGTCGGATATCACCCATTTAACTGATATGGCTATCCGGGTTCTCCAATACTTATTCTCTGGTTTCTTTTTTCTGAAAGCTATTTTAACATAGCTTTATGCTTGCATAAATAGCAGTGTTTTTCTTGTTTTATACCAAAATACAATTTTTCTCTGTCTTCATTAAAGTCATCTAGCATTTTGATATATTTTACACCTATATCACTACTTTTATCTAAAATTAGTATATTCCGAATTTATCGAAAATCAACAGGTTTCTCGAGAAACTTAATTTTCTCACAAAGTTTTATCGATTATCCTTCTCTTTTTAGTATATTTTACAGGCTGTTTTTGTAATTGCATTTTTATACATATGTTGAAGTTCCCCGCTGTTTTAATATATAATGTTACTGAAACCAGACAAAATCATACGCCTAAAGGATAAAAATATGAATGACCTTCTCTTCTCCGTTTTTCCAAATGAAAACTTTGTTGATATCGGACTATACCAATACGGCTGGGAGCACTGCGCTCCGGCACATTCATTCGGCCCGGCCGCACGAAACCATTATATTTTTCATTATGTGATCTCCGGTACCGGAACTCTGATGGCAGACAATTCCGCAGGAGAGACCATCACCTATCAGGTAAAAAGCGGCCAGGGTTTCATGCTTTTTCCCGGTCAGATCAACACCTACATTGCAGATACCGACTTTCCATGGGAGTATACCTGGGTGGAATTTGACGGGCTCCGGGCAAAAGAGATCGTGGAAACTGCAGGTTTAAGTCCGGACCATCCGGTCTATCACAGCCACTCTGCAGATCTCCGCCAGAAAATGATGGAGGAAATGCTTTATATCAGCCATAATTCCCAGGAATCACCCTTTCATCTTATCGGACATACCTGGCTTTTTCTGGATTACTTTATGCGCTCTACTGAAACTGTCCGCATGAAACAGGATGGAAGTATCCGTGATTTTTATATCAAGGAGGCGCTCTCTTTTATTGAACAGAATTTCCAGAATGATATTTCCATTGAGGATATCGCAGCCTGCTGCGGCCTGAACCGAAGCTACTTCGGTAAGATCTTCCACGACACCATCGGACGTTCTCCCCAGGAATTCCTGATCAGCTATCGCATGACCAAAGCTGCAGAACTTCTTAAGATCACAGCCCTGTCTATCGCAGATATCGGAAATGCAGTCGGATATCCCAATCAGCTGCATTTTTCCCGGGCTTTCAAAAATGTATACGGAATGTCGCCAAGAAACTGGCGGATGAAAAACAGACTTATTGAAAAAAAGCCTCCGGTCAGAAAATAGCCGGAGGTTTTTTATTAAAAAATGTATTTACTTAAAATGTAAATTTATCAGCAAAGTATGCATCAAGCTCATCGATCTTCACACGTACCTGCTCCATAGTGTCACGGTCACGGACTGTAACTGCACCGTCATTCTCAGACTCGAAGTCATAAGTGATACAGAACGGAGTACCGATCTCATCCTGTCTGCGGTAACGTTTACCGATATTTCCACGGTCATCGTACTCACAGTTGTACTTCTTGGAAAGCTGCTGGTAGATCTTCTCAGCACCCTCGTTAAGCTTCTTGGAAAGCGGAAGCACACCGATCTTAACCGGTGCAAGTACCGGATGGAAATGAAGGACTGTACGGACATCGTTCTTCTCTGCATCCAGAACTTCCTCATCGTAAGCGCTGCAGAGGAAAGCAAGTACCATACGGTCTGCTCCAAGTGATGGCTCGATAACGTATGGGATATATTTCTGTTTCTTCTCATCATCAAAGTATGTGAGATCCTGGCCGGATACATTCTGATGCTGTGTCAGGTCATAATCTGTTCTGTCAGCGATTCCCCAGAGCTCACCCCATCCGAATGGGAAAAGGAATTCCACATCTGTGGTAGCCTTGCTGTAGAAGCTCAGCTCTTCCTTATCATGGTCACGGTAACGAACCTCATCATCCTTAAGTCCGAGAGCACTCAGCCAGTCAAGGCAGAACTTCTTCCAGTATGCAAACCACTCAAGATCTGTATCCGGCTCGCAGAAGAACTCAAGCTCCATCTGCTCGAACTCACGGGTACGGAATGTGAAGTTACCCGGTGTGATCTCGTTACGGAAGGATTTACCGATCTGGCCGATACCAAACGGGATCTTTTTACGGGATGTTCTCTGTACGTTCTTGAAGTTTACGAAAATACCCTGTGCAGTCTCCGGTCTTAAATATACAGTATTCTTGGCATCTTCGGTAACACCCTGGAATGTCTTGAACATCAGGTTGAACTGACGGATATCTGTGAAGTTGTGTTTACCACAGCTCGGACATCCTACCTCGTGTTCTTTGATGAAGTCCATCATCTTCTCCTGGGACCATGCATCTACGCTTCCCTCAATGGCAATGTCATGCTCTGCACAAAAGTCCTCAATGAGCTTATCTGCACGGAAACGCTCGTGGCACTCTTTACAGTCCATAAGAGGATCAGAAAATCCGCCAAGATGTCCGGAAGCGATCCATGTCTGCGGGTTCATAAGGATCGCACAGTCAACACCTACATTGTACGGAGACTCCTGAATGAATTTCTGCCACCATGCACGTTTTACGTTATTTTTAAGCTCTACACCGAGATTTCCATAATCCCATGTGTTTGCCAGGCCGCCGTAGATCTCGGAACCCGGGTAAACAAATCCTCTGGCTTTTGCAAGAGCTACGATCTTTTCCATTGTCTTTTCCATGATTTCTCTCCTCTTGACTTGCAGCTGTTCCGCCAAATGCGTCCGGAAAGCTCCGGAAAAAGCTGCTTTTTTACATTTTTGGTCTTATTATACTAGTATCCTCATGATTTTTCAAGGATATTTCCATTTGCATTGCATCCTGTCCTGCTTTTGAAAAATAAATCGTTACGGTTATTCCGCAGCCGGCAGTGATCTATCTCATCAATTCCAGGATCTCCAGACTTTTAAACCGCTTGTCTGTATTCAGCTCCGTATACCGGTAAATGTGGCGTTCCAGTTCCCGCAACACATCATCCCGCACTGTAAACGTATACAGCTTTGCCAGGGGGGACACGGCTATGTAGCGCATGGCATACAGGGCAGCCGCTGAGATCCGTTTCCTGTCCATGGCCATCCTGCTGCAGTCCGCACACAGGATCCCATGCTCGTCCTGGGAGAAAAAAAGTTCTCCGGTTTCTTCCTCCGTAAGCTCTCTCCCGCAGCCCGCACACTGGAACAACTGCGGCATCACGCCCTGGATCACCATAGTCCGCAGTTCATAGATACAGCGCACCAGCCGGTCTTCTATATGAGGATTCAAAATGGCTTTGATGGTCACATAGAGAAGATTCATCATCTCCTTCTCATCCGTTCCCTCTTTGCCAAAATAATCTGCCAGCTCCAGAAAATAATATCCATAGTAAACCCCCGGCTGCCGGGTGGCCAGCTCCACAAAATGATGCTGCACGCTGACCTGGTTCAGATTATAGCTTGTCCTTCCCTCATAAAGAGTAAAGCTTCCGAATACAAACGGGTTAGCTGCTGCCATGAACGGACTGTTCTGCCGTCTCGCTCCCTTGGCAAAAGCGGAGATCTTCCCCCTCTCTCTTGTGAGAAGGACGATCCGCTTGTCATAATCCCCTACCGGCATGGCAGAAAGTACCACTCCCTGTACGGTAATCAGATCACTCATTTTCAGATTTCTTTCTTATCATATCCAAAGTTCTTGATCAGGAAATCACTGTCTCGCCAGTTCTTAGTCACCTTGACCCAGAGCTTTAGGTTTACCTTTGCTTCCAGCATACGCTCCAGCTCATAGCGGGCATTGCTTCCGATCTTTTTCAGCATGGCACCCTGTTTTCCGATGATGATGCCTTTGTGGGAATTACGCTCGCAGATGATGGTCGCATCAATATCTATGATGTTGCTTCTTCCCGGACGTTTCTTCATCCGGTCGATGGCAACGGCGATTCCGTGAGGGATCTCCTCATCCAGTGCATGCAGAGCCTTCTCACGGATGATCTCTGCGGCGATCTGGCGCTGAGGCTGGTCGGTAACTGTATCCTCATCATAGAACATCGGTCCGTACGGAAGATATTTGAAAATACTTGGAATGATATCCTGTGTGTTTTTTCCGCGGAGGGCAGAGCAGGGAATGATCTCTGCAAAATCACAGATCTTACGGTAGGTATCGATCGCAGGAAGAAGCTCTTCTTTTTTTACCGTATCGATCTTGTTGATGATGAGAATCACAGGAACTCCAACCTTCTGCAGCTGCTCGGCAATGTGGCGCTCTCCCGCACCTACGAATGTGGACGGCTCCACCAGCCACATAATGGCATCTACTTCCTTCAGGGTTCTCTCCGCAACCTGTACCATGTATTCTCCAAGCTTGTTTTTTGCCTTGTGGATACCCGGTGTGTCCAAAAATACGATCTGTCCCTCATCACAGGTATACACGGTCTGTATCTTGTTTCTGGTTGTCTGTGGCTTGTTTGATGTGATGGCGATCTTCTGTCCGATAAGATGGTTCATCAGCGTGGATTTTCCAACATTCGGTCTTCCGATGATCGCAACAAAGCCTGATCTAAAATTATTATCCATTCTTTATCCTCTCATAATCCTTTCACAGCCTGCTATCCCATTTAACGGATAGCAGGCTTTGTTTCTCCTCAGCCGATCAGTGGCTTCACTTCCATGAATACATCTTCCGCCTTCTCTATTGCAGTCTCACTTCCTACTACGCAGATCTGATCATCGGAAAGTACTGCTTCTACAAGAGCTGCCAGTTTCTGGATATCCTCCTTCTGCGCTCCGAGGATCTGATTTCTTTCCTTCTGGAGCATATCCTCTGTAACATTGGAGAAATATGCGGTTTTTGAGATACTTCCCTGCATCTGCGGAGTTCTCGGCACATCCTTGTTGCTGATCGTTCCGATGATATATTTTGTCATCTCACGCTCGTCTGCCTCAAAGGCACGGATATAATCCGGCACTCCCTGGTATACTTCCAGGGTTCTCTTTAGATGGGGATCACGGTAGGATACCAGGAAGCTCTCTCCGTTTCTCTTAAAGCCGCTCATGCAGCCATACGCTCCACCCTTTACACGAAGGTTGATCCAGAGATAATCGTAGCTTAAGATCACTTTCAGGATCTCCAGTGCACCGGTATACTCCAGGCCTTTTTTGCGGAAGTTTCCGTTCTGTGCCACATACTGGACCTGGCCGGAGGTCTTGAAGGCTTCGTTTTTCTTTATGCAGGGGGCCTGCTTCACAGACTCCGGCTTCTGTCCGTTAAACAAGACTTTTTTGATCCCGGCAGCCTGTGCTTTTACTACATCCAGAGATTCTCTCTCTCCGGTATAGCTTACACAGAAATTCTCCGGACGAAGTACCTCTTCCATCACCTTACGGAGATTTTTCACGATCTCATCCTTGTAGCTGTCAAAATCCTTCTCCAGTTTTTCGATAAACTGATAATATCCGATTCCTGCCATCTCATCCTGGAATGCCGCCATCGGAGATGCGTAGGAAGCACCACGGAGAACGGCGGTGGAATGGCCTGCACTTGCAAGGCTGGCCTGGGCTCTGGATCTCACTCTGGCAATGATCTCGTAGAGACGTTTGGTGTCATCCAGCTTCGAAGTTGTAAGAACCTCCCGGATCATGGAAAACATGAAATCCATCTCCGGATATAACGCTTTTCCTCTTACGGCAAACATGGCACGGAATGCATCGGTATCCTGGGCATCATCAAAAACCTCTATCCCATAGGCAATACCGCCGGTTCTCGCATTCACTTCATTAAACAGCTCGCCATACGTGTAATTCTCCGTATCCACTGCACCAAGCACAGATTTCAGAAGTCCCAGATAATGGACTGTATCAACATCAAAGTCATGGATCTCAAAAAGAAGATCCGCATAACCGATACCATTGGTGCACACATCATGATACAGAAACAAGCTGTCCTCCACATGGTGCTCCTCGTTTGTCAGCCCTGTGATCTCTTTTTTGATGTCTTCTCTGGAGAGCATGGGGATGCAGGTCAGCGCTTCCGGAGCTTCCTCCGCTTCCTGATAAGCCTCCAGCGCTTTGGTATTCTCTACCATCCGGGTAAGCTCTTCATCAGAAAGGCTCTTTCTGTAATTCTCCAGCTTTTCTTCCAGTTCCTTATCCCTCTTTGCTGCAAGGCCCTTCTCCGGTACCAGGGAAAGGATCGCACCATGGGTATTGTCCAGAAGATATTTTCGGATCAGCTTCTCAAAATATCCCTCTTCCAGGGCTTTCTTAAGAAACTCAAAGCCCTCCAGAAGCTGCACCTCACAGAACGGCTTCGTATCATCATAAAGCCAGCTGCTTAAAATATCCAGGCCATACATCAGCCCCTTCGGATAGGAAGAAAAATCTGCTTCGCGGAAACGGAATTCATAGTAATTGATCCCGGCTGTTACTGCCTTTTTGTCGATGCCTTCCTCTGCGATCTTTGTGAGGGTGTCACGGATCACTTTGACAAATTCCTCTTTCTGGCTTAAGTTGGCTCCCTTTGCCACGATGGAGAAATAAGTCTGTTTGATGCCATCCTCAAAAGAACCATAGATATCTTTGCCGATCTTTGCATCCAGAAGTGCCTGCTTCAGTGGTGCACCCGGTGCGCTTAAGAGAGCATAATCCAAAACCTCGAAAGCAAGACTCAGGTTGATATCTGCCGCTTCACCCACAACCATATTGTAGGAAAGATAGGTGTTATCCTCTTCTCCCTCATCCTCTGATACCGGATAAGACTTCTGGATGTCCTTTACATGAGCAAAGGCTTCCTGATCCCGGATCTGGGAATCAATGGCAAGGGAATCAAAGGCAGACAGATAATGGCTGTCAATAAACTCCAGTTTCTCCTCCATATCCATGTTTCCATAGAGATAGATAAAGCTGTTGGACGGATGATAGTACTGTCTGTGGAAATCCAGGAATTCCTCGTAACTGAGATCCGGGATATTTACAGGATCTCCGCCGGACTCACAGCCATAGGTGGTATCCGGGAACAGGGAATTCATGATCTCACGCTCCAGAACATCGTCCGGTGAGGAAAAAGCACCTTTCATTTCGTTGTAAACAACACCATTGTACTTCAGCGGTCCTTCTTTCTGTTCCAGATGATAGTTCCAGCCCTCCTGGCGGAAAATCTCCTCTTTTTTGTAAATGTTCGGGTAGAACACCGCATCCAGATACACATGCATCAGATTCTGGAAATCCCGGTCATTACAGCTGGCTACAGGGTAGCAGGTTTTGTCCGGGTAGGTCATGGCATTGAGGAAGGTATTGAGAGATCCTTTTACCAGTTCCACAAAAGGATCCTTAAGCGGAAATTCCCTGGAGCCGCACAGTACACTGTGTTCCAGGATGTGGGCAACACCGGTGCTGTTCTTTGGCGGAGTACGAAAAGCGATGTTGAATACTTTATTGTCATCATCGTTTTCGATTACCATTATTCTTGCTCCTGTTTTGATGTGGCGAAGCAGGTAGCCTGTTGAGCGGATATCACTCAGGTTTTCTTTTCTGACAAGTTTATATGCTTTTAAATCATCTAAATTCATTGTTGCCTCCGTTTTTGCATAGTACATATAGTATTTCCTGATATGCCATATTTATTCCGGAAGTCTTTCTCCCGGGAACTGCAGTTCATACATTTCACGGGCAGCTTTCGTCAGAAGGTCCAAATCCTCTTCAAGGCCAATCTCCTGTGGAAGCAATATAGCAGTTTCATAAATGTCTCTCTGCAGTTTTGCTTTTGCACTGTCTTTTTTTATCGTGATAAGTCCGCAAAGTACACTGTTGTAGTTTTTGTCTTTTTCACAAAGATCCATATAAAATCTGACAAGATGCTGGCACTCTCTGTGAAGAAGTTCTTCATGAAGAGCACTTTTTGCACGGATTTCCCGAAATTTTACATCATCCAGTTCTTTGCGTATTTCCTTCTGTGCTCTTCCGGAGCCAAATACTTTGTGACCTGCATTTCGATTAAATTCCAATGCCATCCAGAATTTCAGATAACCGTCGGCAATGCCCCCTTCGTTTGTCGTTCCTTTGTAACGTGCTTCCCAGATTTCTTTACGGATCTTATTTGCTTCCTGATCTTCTCCGGATGCAATTGCCTGCTCCAGCAGTTCCTTACGTTTTTCCGGTTCTGTCTCTCTATAATACTGGGCAATGATTGGTGTATCCATATATCCTTCTCCTTTTGGTATATTATCTTTTGAAAACAAAAATAAATAAAAAACCCTTTTTCTCTTCAATATGCCTATTATAGCAAATCAAAAAGAAAAAGGGTAGTCCTGTTTTATATTCATCAAAGCGGACACATCAGAGAATCAGCATGGCATCCCCAAACGAAAAGAAACGATACCGTTCCTTTACTGCCTCCTCATAAGCTGCCATGATATGTTCTTTTCCTGCCAGTGCAGATACCAGCATAAGAAGCGTAGATTCCGGAAGATGAAAATTCGTGATCAATCCATCAATCATTTTGAAATGATATCCCGGATAAATAAAAATTTCTGTCCAGCCACTTCCTGCCTGAAGGATTCCATTCTCATCAGTAGCTGATTCCAGTGTACGACAGCTCGGGGTTCCAACAGAAATCACTCTTCCGCAGTTTTTCTTTGTATCATTGA
>OKRW01000630.1_pt1 | contig 34298 bp, 26 predicted proteins | sample 1601151 | NCBI WGS metagenome assembly OKRW01 (sample SAMEA3541471, study PRJEB24748) | human gut metagenome | biome: human gut; feature: human-associated habitat; material: faeces | place: China | collected 2012 | reverse complement strand
GGTGAAATTCTCGTATTGCTGCTTCCATATCCGATGCTTACTGCAAAGTTATCGGCTGAGAGCGCCGCAGCAAGCAGAAGCAATTCTACCATATGACACGCTCCGTCATTTCTCACTTTACAGTATTCGTCTGTTTTTCAAACCGTGCATCCCGGGAAGGCAGTTCTTTTTCTTATTCCACTGCTTTCCGGAATTCCCGGATTTTTTCTCCGAAGTGCGATACATCGGTGCAGAAAATGCTCGAAGTTCCCGCCACAAAAATGCTGGCTCCACAGGAACGCAGCGTCGCGCCGTGCTCCTTCGTAATGTTTCCGTCCACTTCTAAAATGATGTCCTCCCGGTGCATCTCCTGCAGAAATTTCTGCAGCTTTTCCGCCTTGCGCAGCGTACTCGGCACAATTTTCTGCCCGGCAAAGCCCGGATTCACCATCAGAAGATTGACGCCGTCGATATAATCAAGCACTTCCTCGATCTGCCCGATCGGTGTCGCCGGGTTGATCGCGAGGAACCGCTTGCAGCCGTACGGCACGAGGTAATCGAGCGCGCGCTGCACCTGGAAAGTGCTCTCATAATGAATCGTCACGATGTCCTCTTTGTGAATGCCGATCCACGGCAGCTTGTACTCCGGGTCTTTAATCATCAGATGAAGATCGAGCGGAATACTCGTCAGTTCCCGCAGTCCGCGGATGTAGTCGACGCCAAGGCCGAAGTTCGGAACGAACTCGCCGTCCATCACATCGATATGGAGATATTCGACTTTTTCTTTTTCAAATACATCGATCGTCGCCTGCAGATCCACAAGGTTTGAGCACATCATGGATGCCGATATCTGACTTTTTCTCATATTTTTCTACTCCCATGAAACCATTACTTTGCAGTATGGCTCTTTATGATTTTTCATCAGTTCCAGTCCGTCCATCAGCTTTTCGGACGGGAAACAGTGCGTGATCAGCGCCTGTGCCGGGATTTTCTTCTTCGAAAGCGCATCGAGTGCCTCCGTCCAGTCGCAGGCTTCATCTTTTTCATAAGAAGAATTCCACGTTCCCATCAGGTTCAGCTGTTTGCGCAGGATGCGCCAGTACACGTTCTTTTCCATCGCAAGATCGCCCGATGGATTTCCCATCAGCACGATGCTTCCGCCCGGTCTTGCAAGAAGAACTGCACTGGAAACGGCCTGCGGCGTTCCGACCGCTTCTACTACAACATCCGCCTGAATCGCTTTACTCTCCTCTTCCGTCACATATGAGATGCCCGGGATCTGTTCTGCGATCGCACGTTTTGCTTCGCCCCGTCCAATCACAAAAACGATTTCGGCGCCGAGCGCTTTCGCCCACGCTGCCGCTGCAAAACCGATCATGCCCGTTCCGATCACTGCTGCGGTATCGCCCGGCTTCACACCGCTTCGTTTCACCGCATGAAGCGCCACAGAGAGCGGCTCCAGCATTGCTGCCTCGCGGAAGCTGACGTTTGCCGCCTGCTCAAAGGAAAGACTGTCCGCCACCTTATAAACCTGCGAAACGGGCACGGCGCAGTATTCCGCAAAGCCGCCGTCCCGGCGCGAGCCGAGGTAATCGTAGTGTTCGCACATCTCATATTTTTTCTGCCGGCACTGCGGGCAGGTGCGGCATGGGATCAGCGGGAAAATGCCGACCCGTTTTCCAACTCGCTCTTCCGGCACACCCTCGCCGTATGCGGCAACCACGCCTGAAAACTCGTGACCCGGAATCGTTGGAAAATGGTATGTTCCGTTTGTGAAAACCCGCGGAATATCGGAGCTGCAGATTCCTGATGCCTTTACCTGCACCAGAACCCAGCCGGATGGGATTTCCGGTTTTTCGATGTCTTCCCTTCTTAAATCATTGACTCCATGCAGCTCGTATGCTCTCATTTCGTTTCTCCTTCCACAATCGTACAGAAACGCTCCAGGTCGCTCCTTGTTGTAATCTTAAAGTTCCGCTCATCCCCTGGGATCATCGCCACATCCATTCCATGGCGGTAGGCAATTTCACTCGTTCCCCTTGTGAGGGACAGCTCCTCTTTCGATGCTTCCCGGTTGATCTTCGCGTACGGATGCAGCCGGAAGGCTTCCGGCGCCTGACCGGCAAACAGCGTGCTGCGCTCCAGCAGATGGTCAATTTTCGTTCCGTCGCTGCTCTGATAGATCGTGTCCTTCATCGGCAGCACCGGCATACAGCCCTCATGATCGGCAAGCGCCGCAAGGCAGTCGCCAATCAGCTGTTCGCTCACCAGAGGCCGCACGCCGTCGTGGATGATCACACCGTCGTTCTCCGATACGGAATCCTCCATGCAGACGGTAAGGCCATTATGAATGGATTCCTGCCGCGTATCCCCGGCATCCGCAAAGGCGAGAAATTTCGTAATCCCGTCTTCTTCCATCCATCCGCGGATCTTCTCTCTCCAGGCATCTGCCGCCACGATGACGATTTTCTCAACGGCACTGCTTTTCTGAAACTGCTCCAGCGTATACAGCAGAATCGGTTTCTTTTCCACTTCCAAATACTGCTTCGGAAAATCCCCCATCTGCATTCTCGTTCCGATTCCCCCCGATAGTATGATTGCGTAATTCATCTTAAGCCTTTCCTTTGCTCTTTTTACTCTCTTTTTTTCGCTCTTCTTCCAGCTCTTTTAAAAAGTCTCCCAGTTCTCCGGAGGCGTTCTCCAGCAGGTACGACTTCGTTTTCTGTTCTTTCTCCAGATAGTTTTCCCGGATCTGGCCGTTTGTATGTTCAATCTCGGTGCGCAGATCCCGTGCGGAGAGACGATGCGCGCCCGCTCCCATAATGATGATCTGCTCGAGACCGTCCGAGGAAGCCACCGTTACGTTGCCGTTGTGGCCGATCCTGTGAACCGTTTTCTCGATGTACTGGTCAGCCGTCTCCGCCTCTTTCGTATAAACGACATGAATATTATGGTACATGCCGACCTCACCCTGGTTGCCTTTTACTTTGTAGGCATCAAAGACAAGAATCAGCGTCATTTTTTTATATCCCTGATAATTTGACAGGATGTCCATCAGTTTTCCTCTGGCGCTCTCAATATTATACTTCGCCAGCTCATTTAAATCATCCCATGCAAAAATAATGTTATAGCCGTCCACCAGCAGATATTCCTCCTGCGGCTCCTTCGGGCGGTTTGATTTTGCATATTTGGGATCCCCGATGCCGGATGACGAGGTGACCGGACGTGTCCGCCGCTCGAAACCGGCGCGCTTCCGCTCCACTTTGCCGTATGTCCTCGTAAAGATTTCTTCCAGCTCCTTTGCCTCCTGCAGGGAAGCTGCCATCGGCACGCGGTCAGATGCTTTTTTTGCTTTCTGCACAGAGGATGCTCCGCCGCTCCGGTCTGCCGCAGATTCGGCTGAATCGCTTTCTTCTTCCGGATTTTCCAGCGTGTATTCCAGATGCATATGGTCTTCCACTTCATTCCATGGAACGACAAAGCCTGCCCCGTGGGCACAGAACACAGAACCCGTCGGATTTTCCACATCCGCCTCGGAATCGTAGCCGATGGAGGCAATCACTTCCTCCGCGTTGTGACACGGCTCATATCCTTTTAAGGTACAGAACACTCTTCCGCGTCCCCGGCTGTAAGCAGTCACTTCTTTCTGATAATCCTGCATCGTCACAACCGGTGCGGTTCCGGTGATCACTGTCATATCGCCTTCCATTTCCGGCGGTTCAAAGCTGCCGTACATCCGCTGGATATCGTTCAGCGCCCGTCCCGTCGATTCCGACGGAATTTCCAGACGGAACGCATAGACCGGCTCCAGCAGAACGGATTCTGCTTTTTTCAGCCCCTGCCGCACCGCACGATACGTCGCCTGGCGGAAGTCGCCGCCCTCGGTGTGCTTAATGTGCGCACGGCCCTTGACCAGCGTGATTTTCATATCGGTAATCTCCGACCCGGTCAGCACGCCGGGATGCTTCCGCTCCAGCAGATGTGTGAGGATCAGACGCTGCCAGTTGCGGTCCAGGGTGTCCTCGCTGCAGACGGTTCCAATCTGCAGTCCGCTGCCCGGTTCTGCCGGCTCCAGCAGCAAATGAACTTCCGCATAATGGCGCAGCGGCTCGAAATGGCCGACACCCTCCACGGTACTGCGGATCGTCTCTTTGTATACAATATTTCCGGCTCCGAATTCCACCCATTCGCCGAAACGCTCGTGGATCAGACTCTTTAAGATCTCGATCTGCACCTCACCCATGACCTGCGCATGGATTTCCGCGAGGCGCTCATTCCAGACAATGTGGAGCTCCGGGATTTCTTCTTCTAACTGGCGCAGTTTTCCAAGCATCTGATGGACATCGCAGTCCGGCGGAAGCTCGATGCGGTACGTCAGCACCGGCTCCAGCACCGGTTTTTCCGCCTCGGTTTCGTTGCCGATGCCCTGACCGGAGAAAGTGCTGTTCAGTCCCGTTACGGCACAGATCGTCCCCGCCGGTGCTTCCTGTACCATCGTATAGCCCGCACCGGAATAAATACGGATCTGGTCTGCCTTTTCTTCGCCGAGCATCTGCTTCACCTTCAGCACGCCGCCCGTGATTTTCAGATGCGTCAGACGGTTTCCTGCCGTGTCCCTTGAAATCTTAAAAACGCGCGCACCAAAATCCCCGCCGTACTCCGGCGTTTTTGTAAACCGGTCCAGAATTTTCAGAAATTCCGTCACGCCCTCCATCTTGAGTGCAGAGCCAAAGCAGCACGGAAAAACCTTCCGCTCTGCGATCATCGTGCGGATCTGGTCTTCTTCCACGCTTCCCGTTTCCAGATACTGCTCCAGCACGTCCTCATCACACATGGCGAGTTCTTCCAGCAATTCTGCGTTCTGGAGATCCTGCGAGAAATTCAGGCAGTGCTCTGAGAGACGGCTCTGCAGTTCTTCCAGCAGTTTTTCCGCATCCGTGCCCGGCTGATCCATCTTGTTGATAAAGAGAAAGACCGGGATCTCATACCGCGCGAGCAGCCGCCACAGGGTTTCCACATGACCCTGCACGCCGTTCGCACCGCTGATCAGAAGAACCGCATAGTCCATGACCTGTAAAGTGCGCTCCATCTCCGCCGAGAAATCCACATGGCCCGGCGTGTCAAGGAGTGTGACCTCCGTCTCGTTCAGCTTCAGCACGGCCTGTTTGGAAAAGATCGTGATACCCCTTGCTTTTTCCAGTTCCTCCGTGTCCAGAAAGGCGTCCTTGTGATCCACTCTTCCGGCTTTCCGGATCTGGCCTGTTTTATATAAAATTCCCTCTGCCAGCGTCGTCTTTCCCGCATCGACATGCGCTAAAATGCCTACCGCCAGTTTTTTGGTTTTTTCCATTTTGTTTCATCCTGTCTGTATGATTCATATTTTTCAGGCCCCCTCATCCCCTGCGGCCCGACTCACTGCTTATTGTACCACAAAACCTCTCATTGCGGAACCCCGGAGTGAAACGCAAAAAATCTCAAAGCGGATTTCTCTCCTGCTTTGAGATTTTTTATGCTATGTTCTGTTTTATCTCTCCCCCGCCATCGGCTGCCGATCTGCAATTTTCAGGAAAACAAATCCCAGTGCAAATAAAATCGCCAGGCATGCAACCGCCACGTTGATCGTTCCGCCTGCCAGTTTTACAGCTGCAATAACTGCAGAACCGAGGAACGATGGTTACTCTGTCTTCCAACGTCATATCCGTTTCTTTTAAAAGTTCATTTGCAAGAAGTGTACCGTACTCTGCATGATGGGCAACCTGCATACAGTGTTTCTGCGAATGATCCGTATATCCCAGCTGTCCCAGGTTTTCGTTTCCTTTTTCAGATATGCGCTGCATCCATTCCAGACTCCAGCCTAACCGCTGTATTTTTACTGTTCCTGCCATTTCTTTCAGAATATTTTTTACTACAATCACGATCGTAGCACATTTGTATTTTAACTGCTATCCTGTTCCTATAAGGTCTATATCAAATGATTGTTAAATTTTTTATATTTTTGATGCAGTCGGGCGGGGTTCTGTTACAGCAGAAAAGCACTGCAAATACAGATGAATGTATTTACAGTGCTTATTTTGAGATTATTTTTGTTTTTTAATTCTGTGCGTCTTCGTATTCTTTTACTTTTTCTTCATACTGCTCCTGGCTCTCGATCGTATGTTTTACAATATGACCGTGCTCTTTCTGCTTATGTGCCAGATCCCGGCCAGGACGCGGTGCATATTCGTCTTCCGGGATTTCGAGTGCATTGGCGGTGGCGTGAATGATACCGTTGCTGCTGTAGGTGGCACCGCTCAAGGCGTCGATGTTAAGGCTCTGTTCTTCTTTCATCTGCCCTATCACGTAAGGCGCTGCACGGAAAAAGTATTCCTCGGTGTCGCAGTAGGAAAGGATGGAGATGTCGGTCACTTTCTGGTTTTCTACCGTTACCTGCACTTCGACATCCCCGCGGAAGGCATCGGCGGTACCCGTGCAGATGCCGTCTTTCAGGTCGTGGAAACGGCCGGCGTCCAGGAATGCCTGTTTTTCTTCCGTTGTATCCGTCGATTCAGATGCTGTATTTTCCTGTACAGTATTCTCATCTCCGGCGGCTTCTTTTAACGCATTTTGAGTGGCCTCAATCAACCCTTTACTGCTGTAGGTGGCGCCGGAAACGGTATCTATCTCCTCGGCACTCTGTTTTTTCATGATTTCCGAAAAGATTCCTGACTTTGCTCTGTCCAGATATGTCTGATCATCCTCGGCGTTCTCTATCGTCAGTCCGGTTATCGTTCCCTGTTCCACTTTTACGGAAACGGTCACGGTTCCGCGGTAGCCTTCTCCACTTCCGGAATAAGTGCCGTCCTGGAATCTGCTGTCCAGATTCTGTTCTGCCGTATCAATGGCCGCATCACCTGCTGTCTTACCAACGGAACCGCTCTCGCTCCGGATCAGGAACTGTGACGCTGCAATCGTAAGGCAGGTCACCCCGACACCGATCCACACGCTGTATCGGTACTTCCAGTGTGCATTGTTCTTCAGACATCCGTTTATACATACCCCGCATCCAATACACTCGCCGCCTGCCGTCTGCTCTTTTTCTGTCAGATCAATTCCCATGGTACATTTTGCAGTACAGAGACGGCAGCTTCCGCATTTGCTCCGCGGTTTTACAATTTTTAACAGCGTACATCTGGAAATCAGGCTGTAGATGGCTCCCATGGGACAGAGATACCGGCAGAAAAAGCGCTGGATTAAGACGGATCCGACGAAAATCACCAGAATCAGCGCACCGCCAATCGAAAACATCGGCTTCACACCCGGCCAGTGTCCGATGGAACTGTACTGTCCAAACACCTGCCACGGCCCTGCGATGTTCCATTTTATCATACCGCTCCATACGAAGACTGCCCAGAACAGGAGCACACCATATTTGATCCAGCCTGTTGGAACATTTCTTCCACTCTTCTTTGAATTTGAATGCAGGTTTTTCGCACCTGCTTTTCGAAACCGCTTTTTCAGCTTATTTCCTGCAAACCACAGAAAATCCTGCACAGCCCCGAAGCTGCAGAAATATCCGCAGAAAAACCGTCCCACAATAATCACCGCCGGAACCGTCGCCAGCACCATCCATACCGAATACCTGATCCGTTCCCACGAAACCGTCCCCTGATAAACTGCGGAAATAATCGTCCCAACCGCAGAAAACTGCGCCTCAAACAAGCCCGGGATCAGCAGGAAAGAAAGGATCTGAATCACTGCTTTCGGCCAGTTTCTTTTGTCTTGTTTTTTCAAATTTGTTCCTCTTTTCTTATGTTTAACGTTTCATCTCCATTACCGGACCATTCGATTTATGTTCCTGGATTAATTCACAAATCTCCGAAAGATTCATTGCCGAGAAATCTCCGGGGACGGTATCCTTCAGGGCACTTACTGCATTTCCGATGGATACTGCCTGTGACAGTAAAAAACCCTCATAAATCGTGTATTTTCTGCACATTTATGAGGGTTTTATATTTTTGCGTTATTTTTACAAATTCACAGTTGAATTATGCGTTCATCTGTTTAGCAACTTCCTCAGCAAAGTTCTCTTCTTTCTTCTCGATTCCTTCACCGGTCTCGAAACGAACGAAGCCTTTTACTGCTACAGTTGCGTTGTTTGCTTTAGCAACCTGTGCTACGTACTGAGCTACGGACTGTTTTCCGTCTTCTGCTTTTACGTATACCTGGTCAAGCAGGCAGATCTCTTTGAGCTCTTTGTTGATACGGCCCTGGATCATTCCCTGGATAACTTTTTCCGGTTTCTGGGACTCTTTCGGGTCGTTCTGGATCTGAGCCATGAGGATTTCTTTCTCATGTGCGATGTAGTCTGCGCTTACTTCGTCGCGGCTTGTGTACTGCGGACGAAGAGCTGCAATCTGCATTGCAACGTTTTTAGCCATCTCTTTGAGGTCGTCGTTTACAACGTCTGTCTCAACGTCAACCAGAACACCGATTTTACCGCCCATATGAGTATAAGAAGCAACGAAACCGTTCTCCTCTTTTACCTGCTGGAAACGACGGATGTTCATGTTCTCGCCGATGGTAGCGATCTGATGAGCCAGCTCTTCGCCAACGGTCTCGTTGGTATCGAATTTCCAAGGCTCTGCCAGGAATCCTTCTACGTCTGCTGCAGTTGTATCCATAGCCTGCTCTGCAACCTGTGCTACATAGCCACGGAATTTCTCGTTCTTTGCAACGAAGTCTGTCTCAGCGTTTACTTCTACAGCGACAGCTTTCTTTCCATCCTCGGATACGTTCAGCATAACGATACCCTCAGCTGCGATTCTGCCAGCTTTTTTCTGAGCAGTAGCAAGTCCTTTTTCTCTCAGGAACTCCATTGCTTTGTCCATATCACCTTCGGTAGCTGTAAGAGCTTTCTTGCAGTCCATCATACCAGCACCGCTTACTTCTCTTAACTCTTTTACCATTGCTGCTGTAATAGCCATTGTTTTATTCCTCCGTATACGTGATTCAGCAGACTGCATCTTCATGCCGATCTGCTATTGTGAGATTCGCCGAAGGGAACCTGAATTTCAAGTTCCCCCCAGTTCATTACTTCGCGTAAATTATTCAGCGTCTGTCTCTGCTGCTTCTTCGTATGCAGCTTCCTCAGCCTCGCCCTGTTTTGCCTCGATAACTGCGTCTGCCATTTTGGAAACGATCAGTTTTACGGCACGGATAGCGTCGTCATTACCCGGAATTACATAGTCAAGCTCTTCCGGATCGCAGTTGGTATCGCAGATACCGATCAGCGGAATTCCCAGTGTATGAGCTTCCTGTACGCAGATTCTCTCTTTTTTCGGATCTACTACGAAGATAGCGTCCGGCAGTCTCTTCATTTCTTTGATACCGCCAAGGTTTTTCTGCAGTTTTGCAAGCTCTTTCTTTAACTCAATGACTTCTTTTTTCGGAAGAACTTCGAAGGTGCCATCCTGCTCCATGGTCTCGATTGCTTTCAGTCTTGCAATACGGCTCTGGATGGTCTTGAAGTTGGTCAGCATACCGCCGAGCCATCTCTCGTTTACATAGTACATTCCGCAGCGCTCTGCCTCAACAGCGATAGCGTCCTGAGCCTGTTTTTTGGTTCCTACGAAAAGGATTGTGCCGCCGTCTGCTGCGATGTCTGCAACAGCTTTGTATGCGTCATCTACCATTCCTACAGATTTCTGCAGGTCGATGATGTAGATACCATTACGCTCTGTGTAGATGTACGGAGCCATTTTAGGATTCCATCTTCTTGTCTGATGTCCGAAATGAACACCGGCTTCCAGTAACTGTTTCATTGAAATTACGCTCATTGTTTTATCTCCTTATGGTTTTATTCTTCCCCATGTTTTTTCACCTTGGAACCTGTTTTTCAAAAAACAGGCACCATCCTTGGTACCGCATGGGTGCTTATTGTGCAACAGTAAGATTGTATCACAGAGTTTTTTTCATGACAAGCATTTTTTTCGCGGATTCTGCGGTTTTTTTCTGTTATTTTTGTGTTTTTCCCTGTTTATCCTTTAAAAACAGATACCAGAACGTTCCGGCGCAGATTACCGCTTCCAAAAAGATGAACATCCATGCACCTGCCGGCGCTTTTTGGGTCATCCAGGATACGAACTGGCTCCGGTAAAGTCCCCAGATATTTTCTGCCATGTGCGCAAGAACCGGGGCAAGGAGTGTTCCGCACCGCTCATAAATAAGGATCAGAAGCACACTTACCACGGCTGCATAGACAAACTGCGTCACATTGCCGTGATATGCACCGAACAGCAGACATGATGCTGCGATGCCCCAGCCGGTTCCCCAGAAATCTTTTGCCCTGCGGTAAATCATGCCGCGGAAAACAATTTCCTCTGCGGCCGCGCTCAGCACACCGACGGACAGGATCAGAAGCAGCGGGTTCTGTCCTTCATAAATCTTTGATGCCATGTCCTGATAGCCGGAAAAGATTCTGGTAAAGCCGGTCACGTTCATTACAGTATTCAGGAGATGGCCGAAGGTCATAACCAGCAGAATACAGGCGGCTGCCTCTGCCGCACTCCACCGTTTTTCCGGTTTCGGGAACATGCCTTCATCTTTTTTGTACTGTTTCCAGAGAACCGGGATCGCCGCCAGACTGCCGATTGCTGATGCAAGAACGGATGTCGCGTGCATACGCTCTTCCAGATAACCGCCGGTCGTAAACGTCATCAGGATCAGCGCCAGAAGTACGGTTGCTCCGATCAGAAACAGTTCGTACGTCAGAAGCGGTTTTAAAAGACGCCATAGCTTCCGCTGGATAGGAATTACGATTTCCTCCGTTTTTGGCTCTGTTTTCGCTGTCCTTTTTTCTTTTATATTCTCTGCTTTTTTCTCTTTCGGCGCAAAGATTCCTGTTCCACTTTCTCCTCTTGTCAGCCACGGGATACGCTCCGGCTTCATTTTTTTGATGCGGTCGCGTCTTTTCTTCTCTTCTTTCGGATCCTCCGCCAGCAGTTTCAGTTCTTCCGGTGTATCACATACCTTTGCGGCACCTGCTGCCTCGAGTTCTTCTCTTCCGCCGTACCCATACGATACGCCGACACAGAGCAGTCCGTTTTCTCTTGCCCCGATTACGTCATAGCTTCTGTCACCAACCATCACCACGTCAGAACGGCTGTCTTCTGCTCCGAGTCGGCGCAGCGTCTCTGCGATGACTTCTCCTTTGTCGGTTCTGGTTTCGTTCATTTCTGAACCGGTTACTACGGTAAAATACTTTCTGATTTCGAAATGCTCCAGGATCTGCTCCACGTATTTTTCCGGTTTGGACGATGCTACCGCCAGAATTTTTCCCTTCTCTTTCAGATACGCCAGAACCTCCGGGATTCCCTCGTATACTTCATTTTCAAAAATGCCCTCTGCCTCGTACCGCTCCCGGTATTTTGTGATGGCCTGCTGTGCTTCTTCGCAGCCAAGGCCTGCAAAATTCATGAAAGATTCCAGAAGCGGCGGCCCCACGTAACAGTTCAGTTTTTCCAGATCCGGCTCTTCGATGCCAAAGGATGCCAGCGCATACTGTACGCATCTTGTAATTCCAGGACCGGAATCGGTCAGGGTTCCGTCCAGATCAAATAATATCATATCTGACATACTCTTATTTCCTCTTTTACTTTTTTATCGTATGACATGTCTTTTATTCTAGCATATCGAAATTAGAAATACAAACAAAACCGGATCAGGCTATTTTCTGCAGAGTGCACGCAGATAGCGGGTGGTCTGATTCTGAATTTCGGCAATGGCACGAATCAGGTTCCAGAGGCGCCTTAAGGACTGCCAGAGGCGGGTTCCTTTTGGTTTCTGGCTGGCTCTTTGGCTGACAAGTGTGGAAGTTTTTGGTTTCACGTTGACTTCCCACGGTTTCATGGTTCGGACAATGCCGTCTGCGCCACGCACTTTTACAGTGATGCGGTTGTAGCCTTCGGAAAGGCTCTCGGCTTTCAGACAGATTTTGTTTTCTTTCCATTCGTATTCGGCTTCGGAGCCATTTACCATGCAGGAAAGAATTTCAGCCGTGTCGGCGGCTCCCTCGAGCAGAATTTCCGGGGTATAACCGGGATCTATTTCGACGCTGGTGTCGGCCGGGCGGATAATCAGGGGGTTCGGCGCTTCGAAATCTTCGTCTGCTATCTGTGATAATATGAAATCGGCGATGATCTGCGGCGGTATTTGAGATGGCTCCTCCCCGGCACTCTCAGATGGAGTTTCGGCAGGCGGAGGACTGCTTTCTTCTGTTTGTAGCGGAATATCATCTGGATCTTGGGTCACCTCCTCGGGCGTGGCTGCAGCAACGGGCAGCTGTTCGTCTGTTTTGAGTTCTTCTTTCTCCGGAGACGATTGCCCGGGCTCCGTTTGTTCCTGCTTTTCTGTGTTTGACTTTCCGGCATCTGGCATTACGGTAGGCTCCTCTTTTTCTGGTGCTTTTGTTTCCGAGGTTTGATTTTCTGACTCTTTTTCGGTTGACGGAGATTCCTGCTTCGTTTCTTCCATATCAGGCTTTTCCGGTTCCGGATCTTCTGGCATCAAATTTTCCGTTCTGGATTTTTCTGAACCTGTATCTTCATAATCTGGTTTTTCTGTGTCCATTTCTCCAAAATCCGTTCTCTCCGAATCTGACTCTTCTGTCTCTGATTCTTTTGTATCTGTTTCTTCACATCCTTCCTCTGATTCCGATTCCCCGGAACCCATATCTCCTGCCTCCGGCAATTCTTCTGGCTTCCCCGATTCTGAATCTTCCGAAATTTCTTCCTCCTCTTCTTCCCACCTTTCCGCTGGTTCTTTCTCCGGATCCGGAATTACCGTCGGGGGAAGCATTTTTTCTTCTCCTTCTTTCTCTTTCTTTCCGGTCTCTGCCGGATCTGTTTTCTCTTCCGGCGGCTCTGGTTCCTGCTCTGGTTTCTCTTCTATAGGCGGTTCTTCTTCTGACTTTTCGTCCGGCAGCAGTTCCTCTGGTCCGGCTTTCCCGTCTGCATCTGTCACATCACTGTTCTCGATGATTTCAGCTTCTAATTCCACGCTTTCCACCGCACTTGCGGCCTCGCCTGTCGTCTGCTGTGTCTCCGCGTGGACTTCGATTCCCTGGACGGCCAGGAATCCTGTCATCATTGCGCATATGGTCTTTTTTCTCATCCTGCTTCCTCCCATCTTTTTCTGATCTGCTGATAAAAAATGTCCTCCTCCATTCCCAGAATTTCTGCTGCCTCGTTGAGGTACTGTTCTGCTTTTTCCTGCATGTCGAACTGAAGTGCCAGCTCTGCGGCCCTGAGCAGATTTTTCCGCCGGTTTCCATCCTGTCTGCTGCACAGAAGCCGTTCGTAATAGAGAAAGCTCTCCTGGCACCAGTCCTGTTCTCTTTCCCCATCCCCGGATTTTCCGCCAAGATAGCACGCATCCGCCAGTCTCTGCCAGATAACCGCCTCCCACTGCCCCTCCATATTCTCGCCTGCGGCCTTTTCCAGCACTTCGATTCCTTTCCGCATGGCGTCTATGTCATTTTCACGCGCCAGTTCTTCGGAAAAACTGAAATACATTCCTGCAACAGCAAGATATCTGCGGCAGCGTTTTTCTTTTTCCGGCTCCTGCTGCGTGTCATCATAAAATTCAGCCAGCAATGGCGCCATCTGCATTTTTTCCCTTGCCGCATCATCCGCCAGACAGTATTCCACAAGTTCCTGCTCCACACGCCCCGCCTGACTGAGATGGTCTGCCTTTAAGAACGCTTCCCGCGCTTTCTGGTAGTTCGGCAGACTGCCTTCTTCCACCGGATTTCCGCAGAACCAGAGATCTCCCTGCTCCTCCCATTCGTCTGCCGCCGGAAACTGCCCCCATGGCATCCTGCTGGCAACTGCAGCCGCTCCTCCTGTCAGAAAAACAAAAACTGCAAAGATCCGCAGAGTCTTCCTGCCTTTTTGCTTTCTTTCCAGCCGCCGCAGTGCCTTTTTGACTTCTCCGGCAGACGCATACCGTTCCTCCGGCTTTTTCTGCATACACTTTTCCATCACCCGCCAGAGTCCTCTTTTCTGCCGCTTTTTCGCATGCTTCGCCATTGCCGCAAGCAGTGCGCCGAGTGCATAAAGATCAGAACGGGCGTCACACTTCCCGTCATACTGCTCCGGCGCTGCATAACCGCGGGTTCCATAACGGACTTCCACACCCGTTTCTTCTGTTCCGGCTGTACCGAAATCCACAAGGTATATTTCACCACGCTCTGTTATCATCACGTTGTCCGGCTTCAGATCCCGGTAGAAAACCGGCGGGTTCTGTGCATGGAGATAACAGAGAATCCCGCTCAGGGCAATTCCCGTTTTCAGAATTTCCCGGCTGGAAAACCGTTCTCCCTTACGCATACGCTGTCCGATAGATTTTCCGTTTACAGCTTCCATCACCAGAAAGCTTTTTGTCCCACTTTCCAGAAGTTCCACCGCACAGGGAATCCCGGGATATGAAAACTTCTGTAAAAGAAACGCTTCCCGGCGCAGTTTTTCCCTGTCACATATACTTACCTTGACTGCATACCGCTTTCCGGATCCAGTTTTCTCTGCAAGATAAACGACAGACGTTGCCCCTCTTCCGAGCACTGACAGCAGGCGATACTTCCCTCCCGGAAGTTCTACTTTTCCAATGATCCCGCCTCCTCTTTTTACGTCAAAGTGTTTGTCAGTCCGATATTCTGTTTTTGTACATGGATATAAATTGAGCCGAATGGCTCTTCGATAGAGTAATATAGAATCGATTTTTCAGGACGAATGTCCAAGCGGATGAAAAATCGTGATGTAAGTATAACACAACAGCCGCCGTTTCTGCAAGAACTACAGAAGCCGACGGCTGCCAAAAAAATCGCCTGTTTTTTATCTATTTTTTCCCTCTTGACGAATCTTACATCCGTTCCGGTGCCGAGAATCCCAGCAGGTCGATGCAGGTCTCAAGTACCTCGCGGACAAGATCCAGCAGTGCCAGGTAAGATGCTTTTCTTGCCTCATCCTGCTCACTTAAGATCTTGGTCTCGTGATAGAAATGGTTGAACTCGTTTGCAAGCTCGTAGATATAAGCACAGATCTTATGCGGTGCTTTCTCCTCGAATGCGTTCTCCACAACGCCGTTGAAACGGGATACGGAAAGCATCAGAGCTTTCTCGCTGTCGCTCTTCGGTGCCAGAAGTGCGCCTTTCTTCAGTTCATTTCCCTCTTCTTTATATTTTCCGAGGATGGATTTTGTACGAACGATCGTGTACAGGATGTACGGACCGGTGTTTCCCTCGAAGGAAGTAAATCTCTCAACATCGAATACATAATCTTTCGATGCCTGGTTGGACAGGTCACCGTATTTAATAGCAGACAGTCCGACAATCTGTGCCGTTCCTCTTGCATCCGTATCTTTTACGCTGCGGTTCTCCACGATTTTCTGATACATCTCATCGTTGATCTCGCCGATCAGACGCTCCAGACGCATAACGCCGCCCTCACGGGTCTTGAACGGTTTTCCGTCTTTTCCGTTCATGGTACCAAAGCCGATAAAGGAAAGAACGGTATCATCATTCACCAGTTTTGCTTTTCTTGCACAGCGGAAACACTGTACGAAGTGAAGCTCCTGACGTTTGTCTGCCAGATAGCAGATCTCGTCCGGCTTGTACAGTTTCATACGCTGGATGATGGTTGCCAGGTCTGTCGTATCATACAGAGCTGCCCCATCGGATTTTAAGATCATGCACGGCGGGATCTCTTTTGTGTCTGTCTCTTCTTTGACATCAACAACGAGTGCGCCCTGGTCATAATGTGCATAACCATTGTCTTTCAGGTAATCTACCATGTCTGGAATGTACTCCTGTGCATCGGACTCACCCATCCACAGATCGAAATGAACGTCGAGGTTTCCATAGTTCTTTTTCAGATCGGCAACAGAAACGTTCATAATGTGTTTCCAGATCGCACGATATCCTCTTCTGCCCTGCTGCAGCTCTCTCGTTGCCTCGAGTGCACGTTTCTTATAGTCCTCGTCCTCTTTCGATTTGCCGCTTGCGCAAGGATAAATCTCCTCGAGCTCGCTGATCGTAAACGGTGCTTCCTCCGGGTACTCTCCCGTAAAGGACTCATCAAAATAAACAAGCTCCGGATGGCGCTCCTGCAGCTCGGTGATGATCAGTCCCATCTGCAGACCCCAGTCTCCAAGATGAACGTCACCGATCATGTTGTGGCCCATGAAGCGTCCCATACGCTTGATGCTCTCGCCGATGATCGCGGAACGGAGATGGCCGACGTGAAGCGGTTTTGCCACGTTTGCTCCGCCGTAATCTACGATGATGGTTTTCGGATTTTTTGCTTTCTCTACAGAAAGATCTTCGTCGTTCTGCATTTTGGAAAGATAATCTGCCAGAAATTCCGGGTTGATTTTCAGGTTGATGAATCCCGGTTTTACGGCTTCAATTTCACCGATCACGCTGTGATCGGTCACTTTTTCTACAACTGCTTCAGCCAGCTGGATCGGTGCTTTGTGGTATGCTTTTGCAGCTGCCATTGCGCCGTTGCACTGGTATTCGCACAGATCCGGGCGGTTGGAAACGGAAACCCTTGCATAGGACGGGTCCATCTCCGCAGCGGTAAAGGCTTTTACCAGCTCTTCCTGGATAAGATCGATCAGTTTTTTCATAATGTTTCCCTCATTTTCTTCTTTACTGCAGAATCATCTGTTCTGCGTTTTGTTTCCGCGCGCTGCGCCGGGCTTCTTCCTCTTCTTTGATGCCGCTTTTCTGATAACAGTACTGGATGATATCTCTTCTTCGGATGATGCCGATGAAGATTCCCTCGTCATCCACAACTGGAACGAAATTCTGCCGCATGGACATCTCGATCAGGTCCTCGATGTTGCTGTTGATGTTGACGGACTCATAATTCCACCGTTTCGGAACCTGCCAGAGCGGGATATCCTCTGCTTCATGGTAATTCAGCAGATACCGTTCTTTTATGATGCGGAGCAGATCTCCTTCCGTCAGTGTTCCCACATAGCAGCCCTTTTTGTTCAGTACCGGAACCGCCGTGTATTTATGATATTCGATCTTCTCGATGGCCTGCCGAAGTGAGCAGTCGTCATACAGATAAGCCGTTTCACTTTTCGGTGTGATAAAAAACAAAATATTCATTCGCGTATACTCCTTTTCGTTGGTCATACTCTTGTTTGATTATACCATAAACGAATGTGAAATGTCTTTGAATCTTTCTTATATTTTCATAAACATACCGAATCCGAAACTCGAATGCCTCTTTGCTGCGCCGCAAATTGCGCTTATTTTCCAGTATAACCGACTTTCCGCAAAAAGTAAAGATCTTAAGTTTCATCCGCACACGCCGCACAAAAAATCCGCACGGATCCAGCACCTACGCTGTGCCCGCACGGATTTTTCAACTCTTTTTTGTTCTATTCTCTTCGAAGCGCATCGATCGGATTCAGATTTGCTGCTTTTACCGACGGCAGCAGTCCGAATACGATACCGATCACCATGGAGAATACCACGGAGAAGATGATCGCCGGAATGCTGATTGCCACAGGCGTCTGCGATACCCTCGAAATCACCTGTGCCATGATAATGCCGCCCAGCACGCCGAGCAGTCCGCCGATGCTGGTGAGCACCGCCGCCTCGGTCAGGAACTGGAACAGAATTCTGCGTTTTCTTGCTCCGATCGCCTTTTTCAGGCCGATCTCGCTTGTACGTTCCGTTACAGATACCAGCATAATATTCATAACACCGATACCGCCGACCAGAAGCGAAATGCTCGCGATCCAGATCAGCTGCTGGTTCGTGCTCTGGCCTAACTCCTGCAGACTCTTTGCTTTCTCCAGCAGATCCTCTGCCTGATAGGAAAGAGAATCAGTTGTATTGGTCACGGATTCGTTCATGATATCCGCTGTTGTCTTTCCCACCGTGCTCATATCCTCAGTCGTTTTTGCCATCACAACGGCATTTTCCGGTTCATCATACTGGAATACGATCGGCCAGCAGACATCCGGCATCAGCACCAGCGGATAGGATTCCTGATTGTACGTATAGTAGTCATCTCTGGAATTGATGACCGGCTGGAACGAATCGGCTTTTTTGATCACGCCGATCACCGTGAACGGCTCTCCCATGATCTCGATCGTTTTGCCGACCGGCGACTCATCCGGGAAGAGTGTCAGCACTGCGGTATCGTCGAGGAGGACAACTTTGTGGGTCTTCGAGAAATCGCTCTCCACAAAGCCGCGTCCCTGATAAATCTGATATCCGCACGTCGACAGATAATTTTCATCCACGCCAAGCGCCTTCGCACTGTCCAGTGTTGTGTTTCCTTTTGCGATGCCGCTCACATACGTTCTTTCGGTGTAAAACGATGCATTTTCCACCTGATCCTGCTCGCGGATCCGCTTTTTCTGATCATCGGACAGTTTCGACACGCCGCTTGGCAGTCCGTTGTCCATCCAGTAATCGCCGTCGCCCTGCTTTAAACTGACGGTCACGTTGTTGTTTCCGGCTCCGATCAGGTTCTGTTTGATCTGCTCATTCGTTCCCTTGATCGTGGAGACAATTGAGATGATCGACGCAATTCCGATGATAATGCCCAGCATCGTCAGGAAGGAACGCATTTTGTGTGACCAGATTCCCTGAAAGGAAAGTCTTACATTTTCTAACATAATGCGCCTCCTTAACTGTTGTAATAATCCGATGAACTGGATTCCTTCGTGTCTGCGCCTTCCACCACGGTTTTGCCGTACGGAAATGCAATGTAATCCTCTTCGGAAAGACCGCTCTTCACTTCGTAATAACTGCCCCACAGAAGTTTTCCGGTTACCACATTCTGTTTCTTTAATTTATCATTTTCATCCCGGATATAAACGAATTTCTGTCCGTTTTCCTCGCGGATGAATTCTTTGCTGACGTACAGGCCGTTGCCGTTTTCTACATCGTTTCCGACAGTGATTGCAATCTCGATCCAGTCACCGTTTTCAAAACCTTCTCCGCCTTCCGGGATAACGGCTGTGAACGGATAGAAGGAGGCTGGTGTCTCGCTGTACGACATGTAGCTTGTTGTCGGGTACGGAGAAATCTCGGTTACGGTTGCCGCTGCAAAAGCACCCGAAGACCAGGAAGTCACGTTGAGTTCATCGCCGACTTTTACCTGATCGAGATACGTCTCGCTTAAGTAGCCGCGCACGTACAGACCTTCGTTTCCACTGACCTGGATAAAGGCGCTTCCGTCGTTGGACGGGTTTTCTGCATTTCCAACCTTCTTTACCACACCGCTGATCGTCGCTTTTACGGTCTGGGAATCCAGGGATTTCTGCGTATTTTTGACTTTGAGTTCCTCTTCCTTCTGATCCAGCTTCAGATTACGGATCTGGCTTTCTTTTTCGCTGATGGCTTTTTTCAACTCATCTTTTGTGTAGGTCATCTGGGTATCATCACCGGAAGAAGTATTGTTATTTGCGCTGCTTCCTGTGGATGATGTAAAGAGGGACTGTACCGATGCTTTTTCACCGTAGAATACGGTTTTTGCTGTCGTCTGCACTGCTTCCGGCGCATCTTCGCTCTGCGGTTCCGCTTCCGGTTCTGCCGGGGCTTCGGTCGGCGTCGGCGTTTCCGTCGGAACTGGGGTCTCGCTCGGCACCGGAGTTTCTGTTGGAACCGGCTCTGTGGTCGGAATCGGTGTTGTACTTGGTTCCGGGCTGACGGTCGGCTCTGGAGTTACACTCGGTCCCGGCGTAACGCTCGGGGTCGGAGTTACACTTGGTGTCGGGGTAATCGTTCCTTCTTTTACCGCCACATTTGCAGTGCTGACTGCCATGGAAGTACCCTTGTCATTTTTCGCTGTCACTTCTACTGTATAGATTCCGGCATCCTCTTTTGTGATGTTTTCTTTTGTGTAAGTATCCTTAAAATCTCCGTCGATTGTCTTTCCGTTGTGTTTCCAGACGTATGTGTAAGTGACATCCGTTTCGGTGTTTTCCGTGGAATCGTCTGCCTCACCGCTTCCATTTCCGGCTTCACCCGGCTGTGTCACATCGTCCTCGGACGGACTCTCGGTTCTATCATCCGTTTTATCGTCGGCTTTCTCATCCGGCTTCTCTTCGGTATCTTTCTTCTCATTGATTCCGATTTTCAGCTTCAGCTCGCCGCCCTCTGCCACCTCTGTGTTGGCAAGCGGCGTGGTGATTTTTATTTCCGGTGCATCCGCCGATTCGGATTCTTTCAGACTCAGGACTGCTTCATACGAAGTCTCGTATGCTTTCGCAATCTTCGTTCCATCCTGCTCCCACACGGTTTCCAGCGCCTCTGCGGCTTTGTTTTCCTCATGAATCTCCAGGCGAAACCAGTATCCTTCGCTGTCCTCTTCTTTTTTCGTTCCCTTTTCATCCGCGTATCCTGCCATCTGATTCAGGAATCCGCCTGTTAGGACTGTTCCCGGTGCGCAGAGATAGGTGTATGGGTCTTCCTGCGTTCCTTCTCCTTTGTATGGTTTGGAACCAAATACAAGCTTATTCGTACTGCTGTACAGAACAGCATCCTCGTACGTCGGCTCCGGTTCTGGGGTCGGAATCGGTTCGTCCGGGAAATCCGGATCGATGGGTTCATCTGGAAAATCCGGGAAATCCGGGAAATCCGGCTCCACCGGATTCAGCGGCGTATCCGATACCGGTTTTGTCTTTTTCAGCTTTTCCAGTTCTTTTTCACTCTGCTGGATTTTCAGCTTTGTCTGTGCAAGCTGTAACTGCTGCGTTTCCAGATCCAGCTCGATCATGCTGGTATCGTATGTCATCAGCGTGTCTCCGGCATTTACCACATCGCCCTCTTTGACGAGAACCTGGGAAATGGTCTGGCTGTCGGAAAGATAGATGTTCTGGGAAGCCGTCGAGGTGATCTGGCCTTCCATGTTCATGCTGTCTCCCCAGTATCCACTCGTAAAGTCACTGACCGGATACACTTTTACGGTTGTCTTCTGCGCCTGGCGAATCCCATAATAGCCGCCGACACTTACGCCACCCACGGCAACCGCTGTCACGACTGCAATCGCTGCTTTCTTTGCGGCTTTTCCTTTTTTCATGCTTCGGCCACCTCCTTCGATTTCATCATTCCGTCGCGGATCTCCACGGTGCGCTGTGCCATCGATGCGATCTCCGCGTCATGCGTAATCATCAAGATGCTGACGCCCTCATCGTTCAGGCTCTGGAACAGCTCCATGACCTGCTCGCCGGAATGGGAGTCGAGCGCTCCGGTCGGCTCATCAGCCAGCAGAATTTTCGGATGGTTGACGATCGCTCTTGCAATCGCCACACGCTGTTTCTGTCCGCCGGAGAGCTGGGTCGGTTTGAAACTCATACGGTCGCCGAGCCCCACCCGCTCGAGGGCAATCGCTGCCCGCTCTCTTCTCTCTTTTTTCGGCACGCCCGCGTACGTCAACGGCAGGCATACATTTTCCATTGCGCTCTGTCTTGCAAGGAGTTGGAAGTTCTGGAAGACAAAGCCGATTTTCTGCAGGCGGATGTCCGACATCTGATTGTCACTGCATTTGCTGATGTCCTGTCCGTCGAGGATCAGCCGTCCGCTCGTCGCCTGGTCGAGGCAGCCGACAATATTCATCAGTGTTGTTTTTCCGGAACCGGAAGGACCCATGATCGCAACGTACTCGCCTTCTTCCATGGAGAAGTTGATGTTTTTCAGAACCGGAACCGGGATTTTGCCCTGCATATATTCTTTACAGATATTCTCTAATTCCAGAATCACGGCTGCACCTCCCCGTCATCTGCTGATCCGGCTTCCTGTGTGTCTGCCGGTTCTGCCTTACCATTGTCGGCGCCGCCGATCACGTTCGTTGTATCTTCCTCACCGCTGTACTCTGCGCCGTCCATGGTATTGTCAACCATGCCGTTTTCATCCTGCGTCATACCGTCGTCGACCATTCCATCGTCGTTGTCAAGCATACCGTCATCCACCATTCCGTCATCCTCGCCGCCGGCCGGATTGCTCTGTCCCAGTGATCCGTCGGTGCTGACTACGGTCTTCATCCCTTCTTCCAGACCGTCCTCCGGGAAGGTGATTGCATCATCTTCTGCAAGGCCGTCGGTGATCTGATATTCCATCATATTTTCATCGTGTGTTCCAAGGGTTACGCTTCGTTTTTCCAGTTTGCCTTTTCCATTATCGGCCCAGACGTAAGGATTGCTGTCGACATCGTTGATAAAGGAGTCAGACAGCCAGATTCCTGTTTTGACTTCCTGCTGGCCGACATCCGGCTCTACGTAAACGTGCTGACCGAGCATCAGGCCATTTGTTCCATCGAGCTGTACATAAAACGGATAGTTGCTTGACTGCGTCATACCGTCTCCCGAACTGCTGTAAACGTTATTGCTTCCTGTCCGTGCATTTTCCCGATCAATCTTTGTCACGGTTCCGGTCCAGGTCTGATTCTCATCTACACGAGAATGCACGATCACCTGGCTTCCTTCGGTAATCGAACCGTCGCTCATATTCTGTTCATTGATCTGGCCTTTTACACGGAAATCTCCCGTTGCAAGAACGGTCAGGAAGGAATTGTCGGAGTTGTCACCGGAGTAAGCGCCGGCGCTGCTGTCATCGTTGTTGATTGATTTTACAACACCGGCGATTTCGCTGATCACGGTCGCATTGGTGATGTTATCGTTTAATTTATCAATCTCCGCCTGTTTTGATTTTCCTTCATATTCTTTTTTCTTTAAATCCAGCTCCGCTTCCTGAATTTCCAGTGTGATGCTTGCCTGCTGGTCTTTTGATGCCTGCTTTTTGTCTTTGTAAAGCTGGTCGATATTGGTATTCATACTTGAAAGTTCATTGTTTATACGTTCCAGATCCAGCTGCGCCTGCTCGAGGTCACTCTGGAATTTCTCGGTATCGTAGGAGAACAGCGGTGTTCCGACCTGAACCTCCTGACCGACTTCCACATAAACTTCCTTTACCTTTTTCTCGCTGTTTTTCTCTACCTTCCAGGTATTTTCCGACTCCACAACACCGGCATAGCGGTTTTCCATTCCATTTCCGGTTCCCAGATTGGTCAGGGCTTTTACAGTATTGACATAGACGACGTTATCGTCCTCTTTTGTACTGTTTCCAAGGAAATGCCATGTCACTCCCCCTCCGGCTGCCGCCAGCACTGCGACTGCACACACAATCGCGATTACTTTTTTCTTCATACGCTTCCTCCCACTTTTCTATTTTACAAATTAATTTTCTGCTTTCCCAAGTTAGTTCTATCGTATCACATTTTGTTTTTTGTTTTCTTACTTTTTCCTTACTCTTTTTTTAGCAAATACTGGCTTTTTCTGAAAATAGATTTTTGTTTTTGTCATTAAAAACCTGCCTCCGTGTTTATGACGGAAAGCAGGTTTTCTTTCGAATCTGTTAGATTTTATTTTTTATGCTACAAGTTTCATCTCCCGCAGAATGCGGTATACGAGATAACAGATCAGCGCTGCACAGACCAGTTTGAACAGAAGCGGAACGACGGCGAACACGATTTTAAATCCAAGCCAGATCACGCCGATCGGGAGAAGAATAGTGGCGCATGCGCCGAGGACTTTTCCTCCAAATTTCAGCAGCAGTCCGACGATCCCAAATAAAATTCCAATTCCGCAGAGCAGACCAAAACAGGTTGCCAGCATGACTAATGTAACTAACATCGTGATCCCTCCTTGTCTTTTTCTCTATGTGTTCCACTTGCTGTGGATGTTTCCGTATCTTTCTTACAAACCATATTGTAGCACTTTTTTCCAGCAAAACAACGGGGAAGACGTGGAAGAATTTCTTAAGTTTTTCTTTACACCGATCGAGTGAAACCTAAAAAAGGACAGACAACGCTGCACTTCTGCAAAATTGTCTGTCCTGTAAATTACAAAATTTTCTTTACTCTTCTGTTGTCTCTTCCTCAGCCTGCGGCTCAACCTCAAGACCAAGCTCTTCCAGCTGTACTGCGTCAACCGGTGACGGAGCCTCGGTCATCAGACAGGAAGCATCTTTTACCTTCGGGAATGCGATGACGTCGCGGATGCTGTCCTCTTTTGCCATCAGCATAACGAGACGGTCCAGTCCGTAAGCCAGTCCGGCGTGAGGCGGAACTCCGTATTTGAAAGCATCCAGAAGGAAACCAAATCGCTCATGTGCCTGTTCCTTTGTGAAACCAAGCATCTCAAACATCTTCTCCTGCACATCGTTCTGGTGAATACGAACGCTTCCTCCTCCGATCTCAGTGCCGTTCAGGACGATATCGTAAGCTTTTGCACGAACTGCGCCCGGATCGGTGTCCAGAAGCGGCAGATCCTCGTCCATCGGCATGGTGAACGGGTGATGCATTGCGGTGAAACGGTTCTCCTCATCGGACCACTCCAGAAGCGGGAACTCGGTAATCCATACGAAACGGTACTCGTTCTTGTCGAGCAGTCCCATCTGCTCTGCCAGTTCCAGACGAAGTGCGCCAAGAACGTTCCAAACAATCTTGTTGCGGTCTGCTGCGAAGAGAAGAAGGTCTCCAGCCTGTCCGTCCATGGCTTTGATGAGGGCTTCCATCTGCTCCTCTGTCATAAATTTGGAGAAGGAAGATTTCCAGCTTCCATCCTCATGGATTGCAATGTATGCAAGACCTTTTGCACCGTAACCTTTCGCAAACTCAACGAGCTTGTCGATTTTCTTTCTCGGCATTGCGCCCTGTCCCTTTGCGTTAATACCGCGGACAGAACCGCCGTTTTCAAGCGCGCCCTTAAATACAACAAACTCGGTATCTTTTACGGTCTCGGAAACATCAACCAGCTCCATACCGAAACGCAGGTCCGGTTTGTCGGAACCGAAACGGTTCATAGCCTCTTTCCAGGTCATTCTCTGGATCGGGAGCTGTACCTCAACGCCGAGCACCTCTTTGAACAGGTGTGCCAGCAGTCTCTCATTGACATCGATAACATCGTCTACATCAACGAAAGCAAGCTCCATATCGATCTGGGTGAACTCCGGCTGACGGTCGGCACGCAGGTCCTCGTCACGGAAACATTTTACGATCTGGATATAACGGTCATAGCCGGAGCACATCAGAAGCTGTTTGAACAGCTGCGGAGACTGCGGCAGTGCGTAGAAGCTGCCTGGATGAACACGGCTCGGTACCAGGTAATCTCTGGCGCCTTCCGGTGTGGATTTCGTCAGCATCGGGGTTTCGATCTCAAGGAAGCCTTCTTTTGACATGAACTCACGGGTGAGCATTGCCACTTTGCTTCTCATGATCAGGTTTCTCTGGATGTCCGGGCGGCGCAGATCCAGGTAACGGTATTTCAGACGGAGCTCTTCTCTCGTCTTGGAATCCTCCTCGATCGGGAACGGCGGGGTTTCTGCCTCGGAAAGAATGCGTAAGGACTCAGCCTTTACTTCGAGCTCTCCTGTTGCCAGATTTTCATTGACAGCACCGGAGCGGGCCATAACTTCACCTTCTACGGCAATGACGAACTCGCTGCGCAGTTTTGCTGCTTTCTCAAAACCTTCCTCACTGATCGGGCCGTTCTCAAAGATGATCTGCATAATACCGCTTCTGTCGCGCAGATCGACGAAAATAATTCCGCCTTTATTACGGCTCTTCTGTACCCAGCCCATCAGGGTTACTTTTTTTCCGATATCTGCTTTTGTGACTTCCGCACAGCGGCAGGTTCTCTTCAGGCCTTTCATGGATTCAGCCATTTTCTTGTTCCTCCTATTTGGAACTGCGGACACAAAGAATCTGCATCCGCAGCACATCGTTTTTTCATGCGATTACTATTATTGGATATTCCTTACATTTTGTCAACAAAAAATTCTTCGATCTCAGTGTAGCCCTCGCTGGCAAGCTGCTCTTTCTGGAATTTCTTGTTCTTCTTCATCACGGCGATGTTGATGGCCGTGCCTTCACTTCTCTCTTTTGTCGCCTGCTGAATGATCTTCTGCATTCCCTCTGCCGGCATGTTTTTCTCGATCAGGTACGCTTTTTTCTTCTGCGCGCCCGGGATCTGGTAATCTCTCTCAAGCAGAAGCATAACGATACGCTCAAATCCGATGGAGAATCCGCATGCGCAGGTCTGGTTTCCGGTGAATTTTCCGATCATTTCATCGTAGCGTCCGCCGCCTCCGACAGATCCGCCGTACTCATCCATAGCGATCTCGAAGATCGGTCCGGTGTAGTAGGACATTCCGCGCACCAGAGTCGGATCGAAAGCGATCTTGAATTCTGCGGTCTTCACGGCATTGACACTGTCGATGATGGTCTTCAGGCCGTCTGCGTACTCTTTGTCAAGGAATCCCTCAAGTTTCTCACGGCAGTACTCTACGCCTGCGGTATCCGGGGTGATCTCCTCGAACATTTTCAGGTATTTCTCTACGGACTCTTTTGCAAAGCCGGCTTCCTCGAGCTCTTTGGCAACGCCCTCAAAACCGATTTTATCCATCTTATCGAGGATAATAAATACGGTGTCATAGGACTCCTCCGGGAATCCGCTGTAGGCTGCCATTGCTTTTAAGATACGGCGGTCATTGATACGGATCGTAAAGTTCTTGAAGTCCAGTTTTCCAAGCAGTGTGGTGGTAGCAAGGATCAGCTCAATCTCTGCGAGGTTGGTCGGCTCGCCGAGGATATCGATATCGCACTGCATGAACTGGCGGTATCTTCCTCTCTGCGGACGGTCTGCACGCCATACATTTCCCATCTGAAGTGCTTTGAACGGGGACGGAAGCTCGTTTGCATGATTTGCATAAAAACGAACCAGCGGAACCGTCAGGTCATAACGCAGACCGCCGTCTACCAGATCCATCTCCTCTTTTGCTTCCGCAAGATTTAATTTCTCGCCGCGTTTTAAAATTTTAAAAATCAGTTTTTCATTTTCGCCACCCTGCTTGCTGTTTAAGTTGCCAATGGATTCCACACAGGGTGTTTCAATAGAAGTAAATCCAAATTTTCCGTAGGTTTCCTTAATCACGTTGATGCAGTAATCCCGCAGCTGCATTTCTGCAGGCAGAATATCTTTCATACCGGTGACAGGCTTTTTATTCAGTGCCATTTTACCGTTCTCCTTTATTCGCAGTCCTATCGTTTCCGATTTTATACTATTTGAACGCTTTTTACAAGTAATAAATCGCTCCTGTTTCCGCACACAGGCACGCCAGTCGCGCGTTTGCACGAACCGTACGGTAAGAGCAGCCGCAGTCGATATCATAATACAGACAGTTCTTCTGCGGATCATAATGCTGGTAAACCAGACCGCCGTTATACATCATGTAATCCTTGGACAACGTCGGCGTATGTCCCGCAACGATCATCCCGTTTTCGATTCCCCCGGTCAGATACGCATCTTCCCGCGCCCGGAGATAAAAATCTTCGACACAGGTATATTTTCCGGTCAGACCAGCTGTCGGGAACTGCTCCAGATATCCGGCATGTACCACAACACATTCCCTCTCCGGCAGAGAAAACCGACAAAAATACGGCATTGCTTCCATCCTGGCTGCCCACCGCCGCAGATCTGCCATGGAAATACACTGTTCTGTGATCAGCTCCTCCAGCGTCCCATAATGATCGAACACCCGGATTTGCTCTGTCTGTCGGTTATGCTGCTCTATCAGGTTCTTTGTCTCCTGATAGAGATGCTCCAGATCTTTGCTGCTGCTTTCATCCATCACAAGCTGCCGCTTCTCCTGCACTGCCAAAAGCAGCTCCAGATAACATAAAAACTCTTCCTCATGATTGCCGCGCAGCAGCAGAATATTTTGAGGAACCTGCTCCATCCAGCAGAGCATTTCATAGTTTTGACTTCCACGGTCAATATGATCTCCCGCCAGGATCAGCTTATCCTGATCCGAAAAGCCGATCTTTGCAAGCATCGCGTTCAGCTCGTCAAAGCAGCCGTGCAGATCGCTCATGATATAGGTATATCCAGCTTCTGTTTTGCCTGTTTTGGGGGACAGCTTTTTGCCTGGTGTCTTTTTTTTGAACCAGCTTGTCCAGTGTTTTAAATTGGTCATATCTCTCTTTCTTGAACTACTTCTCTACGCAGATCAGATTCTTATAGAATTGCACCGCGCCGGGCAGACAGTTATATTCTATGCACTCGTTCAGCCCATGCATGCCCTTCATCTGCTCCGGTCCGTAAACCACAGGCGCAAAGCGGATGCAGTTGTCACATACCGGACTATAGAACTGTGCATCGGTAGCCCCGGTCATTACATAAGGGCTGGATGGCAGTCCCGGAAAGGTCTGTGCAATCACCTGCTCCATCAGACGATAGCCCTCACCATGGATATCTACGGGCTTTGTATAGTCATTGGAATGGATAATTTCCGTCTCTAAACCGTATTTGGAAGCCAGATTCCTGATAATTTCAAGACTTTCCTTTTCTCCCTGATGGGGAATAAAACGCATATTGGCTCCAAGGGTTGCTTCCTGCGGAATCACATTATATGCATCGGAACCGGACTGCATGGTAAATGCAATTGTCGTCTGCAGCATAGCTCCTGCCTGTGCACTGATCTTCGGAAGTACCGCTTTTAAGAGCGGCTTAAACAGCCACATATTTCCAAGCACCAGCTTTAACCCGAAAGAGGCATATGGTGCCAGAGAAGTAAACATGGCAGAAACCTCCGGAAGCATCTTCTTTTGGAACGGTGAATGTTTCTCTACTTCGTTTACAAAAGCACAAAGGCGTGCAATCGGTGTTCCCTTAGACGGCGCGCTGGCATGTCCTCCATTACTTTTTGCAGTAAACTTCACATCGGCTTTGCCCTTCTCAAAGACACCCACCATTGCAAAGTTTCCAGGAATTCCTCCAACGGGTTCCGTAATGATAGCTCCACCCTCATCACACAGAAGAAACAGCCGGATTCCTCTTTTCTGCAGTTCCTTTACAAGCTTCGGTGCTCCGTCTCCTGCCCATTCTTCGGTACAGGAGGATGCCAGATACACGTCCGTCGGCGGCACAAAGCCTTCCGCAAGCAGTTCTTCCACGGCCTCCAGAAAAGCCATTACCGTACACTTCGTATCCGCCGTGCCCCGTCCCCATACCTTACCATCTGCAATATCTCCGGAAAAAGGAGCGTGAATCCACTCTCCCTCTGCCGGAACGACATCCTGATGACTCATCAGAAGGATCGGCTTTTCGGAGGATTTTCCCTTCCAATAATATAACAGATTTCCGTCTATTTCGGTTTTCTGAAGCTCTTTATGTACCAACGGGAAAAGCTCTTCTAAAATCTTATGAAATTCAAGATATTTCTCTACTTCCGTCTCTCCGGCATGTGAGGTCGTGTCACACTGTACCATCTTAGAAAGCTTTTCGGCAAGCCGAAGTGCCTCTTTTTCCTCTGCATCCGGCTTATAATTCGAAGTTTTCTTCGGCATCAAAAGCGTCCGGACTATTGCAATCAGCAACAATAAAATGATAATCAAAAGGATTCCCAGTAAAACCAATCCTACATATTTCATGATTTCCTCTCCTTCTTTCCCTTCTTAAAGAAAATCCACGCTACCAGAATGGCAACTGCACCAGACGGGATAATCATAAAGCTGGTTGATCCGATCAGTCCCGGCACAAAAATAAACAGCGCACTCATCAACACAAGGGGGAATACAGCGATATGCATATTCTTACGGTAATATTTATATGCCATCGCTCCAAATAACGCCGGAACCACGTTTTCAAACGCCGGCTGCAATACTTCACTCTGTAAAACCGGCTGCAGCGGAACCATTAAAAGGACGCCGACTGCCAAAACCAGAATCGTAACAAGGGATGAGGTTGCAATGGAAATCGTAGAAATGATTTCATTTTCCGGTGTTCCGGTCTTCGCTCCAACCATATCACGCGCATTGACTGCACACGGAATCTTCATATTAATCAGATTACCGGTAATAAATGCAAGGTATCCGCCACCGGAACCCAGCATCGGTGTGTAGATCAAAAACTCTGCCACACTGCTCACCAGCCATACCAGTCCTACGGACAAAAAAGCTCTTGCCACCGCTCCAAGATCCGGATAAGCTCCTAAAATTTTCCCCATCAAAAACGGTGCCCCTACCAGCATAACCAGTGTCACGGCACTTACTGCTCTTCCGATTACATGCGTGCGTTTCCGGTATTCTTCCCACGTACTTGTTTTATTTTCTTCCATAATTCTCCTGTCCCTTTCTTAAAATTGTGATCCACTTCTATGTATCTGCTTTTCTTCATCTATCTTATCAGATCAGCCCGACAATCACAGCGGCTGTCATACCGGCAATCATACTTCCCGCAATGGAAAAGCTGTCTACCCAGCCAAGCTTTTTCTTTTCAGACAGAAATACGAAGATTCCCATTACCAGTGCAGAAACCACCATAACCACAAGCGGAATGATATCACCATGAAAGGTAAACAGACCATTTTCAGAAATGAAGCCTCCGATGTAACGGCCAATGTAGGTACTTACAAGTCCAATGAACATTGCTGTCATCGCAAGATCTGCAAAACCGGCCGTTCCCGACTTGCCGGAGGAGGAATTCTTCGTGAGCTTCTGTGTATACTTCTTATTCAAGAAAATCGATAATACCATGCCCCACATAATACAGATACTCATCAACAGAGCAATCGTAGAAAATGACGTTGCTGTCATTTCAGCTGCAGAAAGTGTCGTCATTCCCACCTGCTCCGCTGCTGCCTGTGCTACCTGTGTCTCATAATGAAGCGCTCCAATCACGGAAAGACGAAGCCACGGCCACGGTGTTCCCAGACTTCCGGAAAGTGCAATGACTCCCAGTAAAATTCCAATACTCGGCAGTACCGAAAAGGTTGCACTTGAAATAATGGTCCGTTTCATTTTCGTTTCATCCATTCCCAGTGCCTTGCCCGCCTGATACGCTCTGATGAGGAAAATCACACAGACAACTGCCACAAATGCAATGATGCCGCCGCAAATGAGGTACATGGGCGCGCTGTTCAACTGATTTAAAATCGTCATAACTCTACACTCCTCTACTTTTATGGATTTAATCTCCCTAAGATTATGCCACATCAACTCCAAAAGTTCCACCCGTTCTTTTCTAAAGAGCGGACCGGGAATTAAAATCAGATTGTCATGCCAATCGTTTTTTATCACTTTTCTCAAAAAGTCAAAAATAGAACATATAGTTTATTTCCATACGCTCTATCTCACATTTCATATTATTTTTTTCTTCCATTACATCCAAATCAAAAGAATGCCGGATTACTATCTTCCTTATTTGCAGTTTAATACTTGCAACTATAACCAAATCCTGTCCCTACACAAACATCAATCTTTGTCTTGCATACAATACCTTCTTCATCCTGCCTTGACGTGATGCCATAAAATTTCTCCTTTCCGTAACGATTGGAGAAGTTCTCATAGATGCTACTCTTTTTCGTCTAACAATTTTGCAACACCTTCCTGCATCACTTGTGTAATGGTTTTGTTAGAGGATTCAGCATATCTCTTAACTTTCGCATAATCCTCTGGCTTCATTCTTATACTTACTACTTTTTCTTTTTTTACATCTGCCTTTGGACGTCCCGCCTTTGACATACCTATTCCTCCTTACCACCAGTATATTTTTGTATGACAAAAATATCAACAAGCAAATTAGAACAAAAAGATTATTTTAACTGTGCCTCTCATGTCTGAATGCTCTAATATAAATTGTAAATATTCTTTGCTTGAAGCCATATTTTTTTCCTTTCAAATGCCTGCATTTTCAAATTATACTGTGATCTCAATTTGATTATCCTCAACCGCAACAATGCAGCTTTCGTAATATCCATCACCCGTAGTCCTTGGTCCGCTAATAATCTCATAACCATCCGCTTTTAATTCTGCTGTCAATGCATCCACTTTTTCTATGCTTCCCACGCTAAAAGCTATATGTGAATATCCAGTACGAACTATTTCTTTTGGTAAATCAGCCATTTCCGGTATATTCATGATTTCAATACGTGCACCATCCTCAAATGTGAGAAAATAAGAACAAAAGCCTGTTTTCTGATTGTGATATCCATCATTTGATTTTGCTCTGAAATATTTCATAAAGAATTTTTTTGTATTTTCCAAATCTTTTACATAAAGTGCAACATGTTCAATTCTCATAATTATTACTCCAATTCTACATAATCAGCTCCATTACTACAATCACCTTATCTCTTTAAAGAAACTACAAATCTTGGACCTTCTTCTCCCATCTTTCCATTACTGATAAATCCTGATTGCAAAAGGACTTTCTGTGAGGCTATATTTTCTGCATCAGTTTCCGCCTCCACCTGCTTCACACTTTCCTGTGACAATGCCCATTCCGTGATTGCTTTTACTGCTTCCGTCATATATCCGTGATGCCGGTGTTCTTCTTTTAGACCATATCCAATTTCAATCACTCCATCATCACTAAGACCCTTAAAGCAAAAATCACCTACTATAATTCCTGATTCATCTTTTAATTCCATATTCCAGATTGCATACCATATTCTCTTATCAGAATTTGAAAGACTCCCTTCAAGCATTTCCGTGTAAGCCTGTTTCATCTCAGGATCAAATTCACTTTCAATTACCATCCGCATTTCTTCATCACTTAAAGGATAAAGATACATTCTTTCAGTCTCTACTCTCATGAAAACACTCCTAAAACATCTGTATAATAATTCTTGCAATCTCCATAACTACAATCTTTAGCATCACTCCACCGGACATCACATAAAACCATATCTCACGCATATGCTGTGACTTTGCAATTGGTGTTGCTATTGCTGCAATAATTATGATTGCAGCTCCCCCTGATTCCTGCCATGATAGTAGGCGGTGGTCTGGAAGAAGCAGGCTGGAGCATTATTACCTTTCCGAAGCTTAATAAGGAATTCAACTTTGTTATATCCGGCATAATAACTACGGCAATCTTGTGGATTTGGCATCTTCCCCTGTTTTTTATACCCGGAGTACATCAATACCAAAAAAACTATTTCATATTCGGATTATTCGTGTTGGGCTCAAGCTTTATGCCTGCGTGCATAAGGGAGGTTACCGGAAGCGTATGGCTTTGTATGTTGTGTCATAGTATCGTCAATGCTCTGCCGGAAGTATTTCGTTATGATCCTTTGGGGAGTTCAGTGGCAAATGTTATTACAGCTGCAATTATGATCCTTGTTTCTTTGATTATAGTCAGGATCTGCAAAACGAAGAATGTATTCAAATAAATTTATTACAATCAGGGAGAAACTCAACTACTTTTTCATCCGAATCTCTGATATCCGTCTTTTCTGTCAATGACATTTTCTCCTTTTCCCTGAACGAAAAAAATCGCCCAGACTAGATTTTTTAATCTAATCTGAGCGATACTTCGTCAGACCTGTTTTCATCTCTGTAAAGCACCTTTCGGTACCCGTCTGGTGCCCGGAGCACCCGGAGAATATAACCATTCCGTTCCATCAAGTCCAATCGGTTGGCCACCATTACGATTCAGCTTCGTAACAATAATCACTTGGTTTTCTTATTAGATTAACTATATTATAACGTGCTGTAGGTCGGATGTCGATGTTTTTTTGACCATATTTATTGTTTTATATGTTACTTCTCTATTAGTTCTGCAAACTGGATTTTTAGCATTTCTACAAGTACCAATATGAGTGCATTCCACATAAATATGTTTTAGAATTTTTCGGCATTTGCTTTATTGCATTGTAAATATTTAAGTAATCCCCAAACCCCATTCCAATACAAATAATTCCAAATAAACCCAATCCAACAAATTGCGGAAATATCAGAAATAAAATATAGGGAATTATGCCAAGTATAAGATTAGGGCACAAGCACATAAAAATAAAACGCCCTTTACTCATATCCTCTGTTCCTACTACAAACATCAACCCATGTGCCAAATCATTATACATATATACATCTTTTTTATAACATATTGCATGCAGCAATTCATGTGGCAACAGAGATAATCCGCCACAAATTCCACCTATCATCATCCATATTGCATTATCAGGAATATATTCTATTCCCAGTATTAAAAATGGAATTGCTAATATACCCATTATCAAAATACATCCCCCATTTGCAATTAATGATAATTTCTTCGTATCCTCTGGTTCTTTAAACGGGGTTGCATTAGGATGATGTTCCTTGTATGGAAGACTACTCTCATCTCCATTATATTTGCCAGCATAGTGAAAAATCATATTCTTCTCCTCTCCATAAACTTCAAAGTTTCTGTTCCTTACAAACTGGAATTGAGATTTCATATATTCCAAGGAATTTAATAACTGTTATATCTTA